>Ga0210398_10002662_pt1 | contig 17325 bp, 14 predicted proteins | sample IncBWC4OmetaG_FD_161047 | JGI IMG/M metagenome (GOLD analysis project Ga0210398, IMG submission 161047) | Forest soil microbial communities from Barre Woods Harvard Forest LTER site, Petersham, Massachusetts, United States - Inc-BW-C-4-O | ecosystem: Environmental > Terrestrial > Soil >... | reverse complement strand
GAGGAGCAGTGTGACGCTGGCAAAAGTGAACGGATCAGTGCTGGCAACTCCGAAGAGCAGGCCATTCATTACACGCGTTACCGCGTATGCTCCGACGAGACCCAACAAGACCCCCAACAACGTCAGCGTCAAGCTTTCACCGAGAATTAGTCTAAGGATGTCTACGGGGCGTGCTCCCAGCGCCATTCGGACGCCAATCTCGCGTGTGCGTCGGCTGACTGTATAGGCCATCACGCCGTAAATTCCGATCGCCGAAAGCACCAAGGCAATACCTGCAAAGCTCCCAAGAAGAAAAGTGCGAAATCGAGGTTGCGCCGTAGACGCTTCCATCAGCTCATCCATCGTGGCGATCAGGGATACAGGCTGCTCTGGGTCGAGCGCCGCAACTTCGTGTCGAATTGCCGCAGCAAGGCCCATCGGGTCATTCTTTGTGCGAACCACCAGCGTCTGCCAAGGCATGGACTCCTGAGTAAAGGGAATGTAGATGCCCGCAGCGGGTTCAGCGCTGAGGCTCGTCTGCCGAATGTCCGCAACAACACCCACGATCTCACAATGGCCGGCGCCAAAGGCGCCCATCTCGATAAATCGGCCTACTGCGTCTTCGTTGGGCCAGTAAACGTGGGCAAGAGCTTCGTTAATGACAGAGACGTGAGGCGAATCTTTGGTGTCATACTTGGAGAAATAACGGCCGCTTCGAAGAGCAATCTTCATTACGCCAAAATAATTGTTGGAGACGATGCGTACGTCGGCTTGTGGCTGTTCAGATAAGCGCCCGATTGGGCGTCCGTCGATCTTAAAGCTGGTGTTCCACACACGGCCCTGAATGGGTAACGCTAGCGTCGCACCCGCGGAATCCACTCCCGGCAGCGCTTGAATGCGAGCGAGTAGCTGTTGATAAAAGCCTGTCCAATTCCTCCAATTGGCATCGGCACTCCCGTTGAACATGGACCGGTAGACCTCAACCGCTAGCAAATGATCGGAGCGGAAACCTGGATTAACTTGGTCCAAGAGCAGCAGGCTCTTTCCCAACAAGCCAGCAGCTGCGAGTAAAACCAAGGACATCGCAAATTCAGCAACCACCATGATTTGGGTCAGAGGTCTGCGAACCTCTGAGCTTCGCCCGGTCTGTTTCAGAGACGTATTGAGATCCCCTTGCGAAATCAGCCAAGCCGGCGCGAGACCAAAGAAGACACCCGCCAACGCCGAGACCAGCCCGGTAAACATGAGCACCGGCAGATCGATATGTGCGGAGGATATTCTGGGGATTTCCTTCGGCGCCCAAGCGACCAAGACACCCATAAACGAGAAAGCCAGGAGTGCTCCGAGTGCGCCACCGGCAATCGCCAGCAGCAGGTTCTCGGTTAGCAATTGCGCGATGATTCTGCGCCGCGTGGCTCCCATCGCGGACCGAATAACAATTTCTGGCCGTCGCGCGGCAGCGCGCGCGAGAAGCAGGGTGCCGATGTTTGCGCATGCAATCAACAGCACAAGAGCAGCCGATCCCATCAGGATTAATAGTGCCGATCGGAACTTTCCCACCACGGCTTCTTGCAAAGGTACGAGCCTCACTCCGAGATCTCGATTTGAATCCGGATACTTCTGTTCCAGACGCTGAGCAATTACTGCAATCTCGGCTTGGGCCTCGGACAAAGTTGCGTGCGCGGCAAGGCGGCCAACCACAGACATTTCGAGATTGCCGCGCGCGGCCATCTCTTCGCGCAAATCGGGACGAACGGAAGTGATCGAGACCCACAGTTCGGTTTGTCGATCAGGAAACTGAAAACCGCGCGGCATGACACCGACCACCTCGTAATTGTAGCCGTCCAGAGTGATCGACCTCCCGATGGCCTGTCGATCGGAGCCGAACGTGCGTGACCATAGCGAGAAGCTCAGCACGACGGCCTGCTGATTCCGGGCACTCGCTAGCGAACGACCGTGCAGCGGCTCGACGCCGAAGGTTTCGAAGAAATCTGAGGACACCACTTGACCCTTCACGTGTTCTGGTTGGAGGGTTCCGGCCAGGTTAAATGTTTTGTCTTCGTACGCGGCGAGGGCGTTGAAGAAATGGCTCTGTTCGCTCCAATCCTCGAAGTCTGGATAGGAGGTCTTACCGTAGAAGTCTCCGGACTTCAAATCATACACGTCAGCCTTCACCAGCCGTTCGGCATTGGGATAGGGCAGTGGCCGAATTAGCACTGCATCCAGAATACTGAACACAGCGGTGTTGGCACCAATGCCGAAGCCGAGAATGAGGACAGCGACGGTCGCGAACAGCGGCGCCTTTGTTAGCATCCGCACACCGTAACGCAAGTCCTGAAAAAGCGTCTCCACGCTTCCCCTCTTTTAGCTAATGTGGAAAGCACATCAATCGTACCCCAAGAAACGCCCGTCGCTCCAATTCATCCGACAGGTCCTAGTGGTTGGCCGGATACTCGCAAGTAGGGCGGAGGTTATATAGAGTGCTCCTGCCACAATCGCGAAGGTCCCAGTTATCCTTAGCCCGCTCGCTATGTTTCGACTCGTAACGAAGTGTGCGACCATCGGATCAACGCTCGCGGCTCGACGTGCGGGAATGTAGCTATGGTTAACAGAAGCGAGACGCTGGTCAAGGCGGCTCTCATGGCGGACCACGCTGACAGATTTCTTACAAGTGCTGCGAAAACGACTTTGACGTAGTAACGTAATGTTGATGCAACCTTTCAACTGAGGGTCCCTTCCCAGCTGGAGGGGAGGCGTATAGCGTATGAGATTGTCGCGACTGTTCTTACCTATGGCTCTCGCGCCGCTGCTGGCTGTTGCTATCGAATTGTGCGCGCAGAGCGGCGCGTCCAGTTCCCCAGTTGCACAAACCTCAACATTCGAGAATAAGAGCGCGGCTCTACAGAATGGAAGCACCATTCAAGCAGCCACAAATCTGGTGGTTGTGGATGTGGTGGTGAGCGACGACGGCAAGCCAGTGAAAGGATTGCGACCGGAGGCGTTCCGGGTCTTCGAGGATGGACGGGAGCAAACCATCAAAGTCTTTGAAGAACACAATTCCGCAGATGCGGCACAGACCCAGAAGATCCCTCCACTTCCCCCCGATACGTACAGTGACTTTCCCGAGACCACGGTGAATGCCTCGGCCAACGTACTGCTCCTGGACGCGATGAATACGCCGACGAAAGACCAAATGTACGTGCGGCAGCAGATGATCGAATATCTAAGAAATGTTCCTACAGGGACGCGTATCGCCATTTTCACTTTGGCTTCAAAGCTGCGTATGGTGCAAGGATTTACGTCCGATCGAGCACCATTGCTGGCGGCCTTGGGTGATAAAAAGAGTACGCCGGGCGAGTCGCCGCTGCTTCCGAACGCGGACGATTCCAGCGCTGCGACTCTGGTAAGTGGCATGCAAGAGGTCGGGGCATCGGCACAAGTGATCGCGAGTCTCCAACAATTTCAAGCGGATCAGGCGGCGTTCCAGATGGACTTGCGAGTAGAACTAACGCTGGATGCGTTAAGACAATTGGCAGGATACTTGGGCGGAATTCCCGGGCGAAAGAATCTGATTTGGTTCTCGGGATCGTTTCCATTGAGTCTCGAACCGGATAGCACCCTCGGCGATGCGTTTTCAGTGGTCCGCGATTACGACGAGCAGCTTCGTGCGACGAGCGAGCTGCTGACCGCAAGCCGCGTGGCGGTTTATCCGGTAGATGCTCGCGGACTCTTTACGGCGTCGATGTTTAATGCCGCGAATCCAAACGCAAATTATTCGGGCGTCTCGCACGGCACTCCTAGCGCGACAAATTCGGGGAATGGCGGCGGAGGCACTCGTGGTGGCGGAGGTGTTCGCGGCGGTGGAGGCGAGCTCGCCCGAAATGCGACCGGCACGAACAAGGGCAATCCAAATGCTTTCGCCAGCGACAGCGCCAAGTTTGTGCAGACTACGGAAGCTGAACACGCCACGATGCAAAAACTAGCGGAAGAGACCGGCGGACAGGCCTTCTACGACACCAACGCGATCAAAGCCGCAGTGGCCAGGGCCATTGAGAATGGAGAAAATTATTACACGCTGGCTTATTCTCCGGATGACGCGAAGTTCGATGGAAGATTTCGCAAGATCCAGGTCAAGCTCCCCGAGCAGAACCACCAGCTCGCGTATCGGCAAGGGTACTTTGCGGATGCACCGAGTGCCCACGGCTCGAACACACCATTGAGCCCGACTGCAGGAGCTATACAACGAGGCGCGCCGCCCTCTTCTCAGATTTTGTTCAAGGTGCGCGTGCTGCCCTCGGACGATCCAACGTTAAAAGGACTAGAGTCTCAGCCAGGGCCTGCTGGATTGATGGGAGAAAAGTTGCGCGGTGCCGTGAAGCGCTATTGGATTGATTACGCAGCTGACGTACACCAGCTGGCCGTGAGCTTGGGATCCGACGGCCTGCATCATCTGTCCGTTGAATTTGTCGCCATCGCGTACGATCGTGACGGCAAAATCCTCAATGTTGTAAACCGCACTTTCAAGTTGAATTTGCAATCAGAACAGTATGATCGGATCATGCGCACCGGTTTGCCGCTGCATCAGGAGCTCGACGTCCCCGCAGGCGAGGTTTATCTTCGCATTGGGGTCCACGATCTTTCGACGGACCGGGTTGGCTCTATGGAGATACCTCTGCCAGTACATGATAAGCCGTCTCGGCAGTAGTCCAGGCAGATACCGAGCGGAACCAGCTGCCGAGCGCATCGAAGCATGGTAGCAAGGCCGGGGAATCCTGAGGAATTATTGGCGAAATGACAATCCAATTCCATCTTCTTGTTCCCGATTCGAGCTTATGATAACCAGGGCCTCATGAAAACGCGATCCTTCGCATTTGCCTTGGCCCTTGCACTTCTTCCAGCGTTTGCAATTCCACAATCACAACCTTCACCCTCAGTTCTTCTGAAGGCCGGAAAGCTGCTGGACGTTCGAAAGGGCGCCTACATCGAAGGTGGGGCAGTCTGGATCGAGGGCGATCGCATCAAGGAAGTTGGCCGACTTGCTGAAGTGCAAGGACACGCTCCGCGTGACGCCAAGGTAGTCGACCTCAGCCGTGCCACGGTTCTGCCCGGCCTTATCGACTGCCACACTCACTTGATGGCGCGATTCGCCAGCACGCCGGATGGATACTTGCTGGGTCTGGCGACAAAATCGCAGGCATTCCGAGCTCTGGAGGGGGCAGCCGACGCCCGCGTCACGTTATATGCGGGCTTTACGACCGTGCGGGACGTGGAAAACGAAGGTTCAGGTTACGCCGACGTGGCTCTGCGCGACGCTATCGAGCAAGGGCTGGTAGAAGGTCCGAGAATGCAGGTGGCAACGCGCGCCATTGCAGCAGTTGGCCAGTACAATCCGTTCGGAGTCTCGCCTGACCTCACGAACTTTCCCACCGGTGCGCAAATGGTGAGTGGCGTCGAGGAAGCGAGACGCGCTGTCCGCGAGCAAATCGAGTATGGCGCCGACCTGATCAAAGTCTATGCGGACTGGCAACACCCGACGCTCACCGTGGATGAGATTCGCGTTGTCGTGGAAGAGGCGCACAAACAAGGCCTTAGAGTAGCGGCACACGCGACCACCGCGGAAGGAATCAAGAATGCGGTGACGGCTGGAGTGGATTCCATAGAGCATGGTCATCGTGCCGATCGGGAAGACCTTGAGATGATGAAAGCCAAAGGAACGTTTCTAGTGCCTACGGTCGGCGGGATCGATGCGAGTTTCGAACGCACCAAGAACGAACCGATGACTCCAGAACAGCGCGAACGGCGGGAAGCATTCCTCCGAGGTGTCCAACAGTCCGTGCAGCAGGCTATGAACCTTGGCGTGAAAATTGCATCCGGCTTCGACGCCAGCGGTCCCGCAAAGCAAGGGAGAAATGCCGACGAGTTGGTTGCGCTGACGAAGCGCGGCATGCCGCCCCTGGAAGCGATTCGCGCCGCAACGCTCAACGCCGCGGAGTTGATGGGCTGGCAGGACCGCGTCGGCGCGATCGAAGCCGGCAAATACGCCGACTTAATTGCCGTAGAGGGCGATCCGCTTGCTGACATCGCCGTGCTGCAGCAGGTGAAGTTCGTGATGAAGGGTGGCGCGGTATTGAAAGATGCCCTAGCCCACTAAGACTGATTCACGGTCTAACGTGCCCTCCGACGTTGACCGGATACTGCAGCGAGCGAGAGTCTCGCCGGATGAAAAAGAACGAACTCACGCCCAAACAAGTATCCTCCGTCCGCTGTCCTACATGTGGCGTCCCTCCCGAGGAGAGTTGCGTGCTGCATTCAGGTGCTCCGCGCTCAGAGCCCCACGTGGACAGGAAGTTTGCCGCCATCGAGGCCATTGAGAAGGAATCCCGATAAGCGCTCGCGCGATTAGCAAAGCTTCGACTTGACGCAGATGCGATCTTCCGGCTCCACTACCAGTACAGGCGAAACAACGCCACGCCCTGTCGAGGCAAAGTGAAATCCAGCATTCCGTTGTGTGGCCTTGAGCCATCCATTCGAAGTGCCGGCGGTTCCATGGCTTCGAGCATCCCGCTCTTTTCCAACTGCACTTGCTCTGCGGTGGTCGGATGATTTGGCCTGCCCATCTTCTGCCAGGAGGCGTAAGCGTTACTATGGCTCGCGTCCATACGGAACTCCTCGACACGGGTTTTTAGTTCCGGCAAAGCTTCGATCTCGAGCCGAATGGTCACCGGATCAACCGTGACATCGTCATCGTGATAGTTCCACACCAGGATGTCGAGTTCGCGCGGCCTGCGCGTGGCCATGACATCAATGTCCGGCGCATCAACAACACCCTCCCGAAGGATCTTGCTCAACGGTAGGGCTCCGTTGCTTTGCACAGTGACCCAGTCGCCTCCCAGCATGCCCAGCATGCGAAAGACATTGAGGACCGGCTTGTCCACTCCGTTTGTTGCCAGTTCGCGGAAGCCAGCGAAATAGGGTTGATCCTCAAACTCAAAGGCCCAGGTAACAATCCCCATGAGATTGACACCGTGTCCACGTTCGAGCTCATAGGTTCTCGCCGTAGTTTCGGCTATGGTGACCCCATACAGCGGTCCGTTGCGGTAGCCGTTCTGCATGCCCTGGCAGGCGGCACACCCCTCCGGGTCGCTTTCTCCCAGAATAATGGGCGTACTCCTCCACTCCGGAAAAGACGCAACGATCTGCATGCCGCGATCTACCGCGGACAGTTGGGTGGCAAGGCCCATCCTCACGTGTCCGTCCACAAATTTTGGGCTGCCCTTCGGATGAAAGCTGATGAAGTCGAGCGGCGCGCCAATTCCTCCGGTGGCAGCATTTCTACCCCGCGCGCAGTGTTCCAGGAACTGGCTCAGGAACGCACCGGCCGCAGCGCTCGAGGGTCGCGTCGTTTCCGGTCCACCGATCCGGGCTGACGGCAACACGCTCCGTATGGCCGCCGCAGTCACGTCGTAGAGCCGGTTGTATTCCTCGGGAGTACCATGCCAGTAGGGGATGTCCGGCTCATTCCATACTTCCCAGAGCCACTCCTTCACGCCCTGGCCATACCGCTCATGGAGGTGTTGGACCCACGCGGTAATAAGCGCCTGCCACTTGTCGTAATCGCGCGGCGGATACGACCAGCCGGTGAAAATATCCCCTCGCGGAAAATCATGCCGGTAGGGCCACGGATGAGTCGATAGCGCTTCCGGCATGAATCCCACCTCCACAAGAGGTCGCACGCCATTCCGACTGAGCGCGTCAAAAATACGATCCGTGATGGTCCAGTCGTACACTGGCATGCCTCCCGGCAGTTCTGTGTAGACATTCGTCGATCCCCATTTCAACGACCCTTCGCCTGTGCCCGTTGTCAGCAGATTGTGAGCACGAAAGTAGATCGGCACGGGGCTGAGAGCGGCCAGTTCGTGAAGCAGTTTCTCGCCGTTGCGGGCATACACGTAATTAGGCTCATCGGCGCCAAAATAATTCCATACTGGCCGGTATGTGCTGCCCGTCTCGCCCGCGTAGACTGTGATTACCACGGGCTCGGCCGCGGGGGCAGAAGTCGGCGCCGCCGCACTCGCGAACAGAAGAAACGCCATTCCGATGGTTCGAAGCGGGAGCATATTCATAGTCAGAAGCGAAACAGACGCCATAAGCCCTTCTTTGCGGTATCCAGCCATCTCTCGACGGGATCTGTGGACCCGGCACACTCCGAAGGCTATTCGCCAACGACGTCGTCCGGGCCGTCTGCTACACCATATCCACTCCGGCCCACAAATTCACAGTGCTCAGTTCCTCGCGACCACAGGCTTTGAGATACAAGAACAGCTGCATGCGATAGGCCACGTAGTGACACAGAACCATCCAGACTAACCAGGATCCTCGACTGGCCTTGTTCCCGAACATTTCCATCTCGTTGCGCAGGTCGGCATCGGAAACGGAACCTAGTAATTCTACAAACAATGCGGACTGCGCGTTGAGCGCGTCCTTTACCTGTTCGAGGTTCCTCCGCTTTGCCGCTGCCTGCTCAGTGCGCCAGGTATCGCGCCATACGTCCATATCCAACACTCCCGCCTTGATGGTGCGGACATGGATCGGGCCAAATATGGTCAGATATTGCAGCAGCTCCAGCAGACTGCGTTGCGTGGGAGTGGGACGGTAGTCGAGCTTCGCGGGGTCAACCTTTGAAACCAGGTGGAGCAAGATGCGTAGTTCATGCAGAAGCTCGTCGATGAGTTCGTCTTTCGTAAGGACCACTGCAACCTCCTTTTTGGCGAACGTCCAATTTCCAAAAAAAATTCCTTATAGTCGCCGGACGTTCGCTCCACTGCATGACGCGGAGTTTGCCACCCAGCCACGCGCACGGCATGGCGGTGGCGACGAGTGCGAGCGGATGCCAGTGGAGCCCGAAAGCAGGTCCGCCATTCGAGGTGATCGCCGCGCCGGCGAATGCAAACCACAATGCCTATAACGCCGCCCACAAAGGCATGCTGCATGAGCCGATCAGGCGAGAGCCGCGGCGTGATGCAGCTGCCGACGACACCATAGACCACCCGATAGGCTGCCGCAAGCGGCAAGAACGCATCAGCATTGACCAACGGCTGGCCCCACGGCGGAAAGACGCGGGTCGCGTGCAGCACGAGGTCGGTACCGATAGTGACAAGGACTCCTACGACGATGCCGGCTAACACTGCGCCGACGCTTCGAATAGTGCGTCGCGGATGAGCCGTTTCGGTTGTGGTTGTTTCGCTCATGATTCATGCGCTCACTTCTCCATTCTTTGCGCCAGCAGGGACATCAAAAGCTCCGCGCGGCGGTCACAGCTCGCAGCCACGCCCTTTTTCCATGCCGCTCTTCCGGAAGGCATCCCGACCATCGCACGATTGATAGAGCACGAATCCTTTTCCTGTCGGGCACCACGAATTGGCGAACGACAGGACTAAGTCTCGCCGGGGATTTCGCGGCAGAATAGCCAACCTTCATCAGAACTTGATCCGGTAGCCGGTCTTTCGTACGGTGATGATGTGACGAGGCGAGGACGGATTCTCCTCGAGTTTTCGGCGTAACTCCGCGATATGTGTGTCCACCGTCCGGCTGACGACCGCCGCGGAGTATCCCCAAACCTCCCTCATCACTTGCAGTCGGGTGACCACCGCTCCCCTCGCTCGCAAGAGTGCCAGCAACAAATCGAATTCCTTCGGAGCCAATTCGACGGTTTGAGATGCGCGGCGTACGGTGCGCGAAGCGGGGTCGACTTCGATGACCCCAAAGCGTTGAACTTTCCTCATATCTTCGGCGGCCGTGCCTCCGCGGTGCGTCCGGCGAAGCAGGGCCTCGACCCTTGCCAGCAACTCCAGGAGTCCGAACGGCTTCGTCACGTAGTCGTCCGCCCCCATCCGCAGCCCTCTGACCTTGTCGGCCTCTTCTCCCTTCGCTGTCAGCAGAAGGACTGGGGTTGTGTGTCCGTCTTGGCGCAAGGATCGCAATACCCGGAAACCGTCCAACTCCGGCAGCATCAAGTCGAGAATCACGAGGTCGGGATTCACTTTCGCGAAAACCTTCAGGCCAGTCATTCCATCCGCAACCACCTCGACTTCGTAGCCCTCGATCTCCAGGTTGTTTCGGAGACCGAATGCCAGATCGCTATTGTCCTCAATCAGCAGGATTCGGCTCAAGGCGATTCCTCCGGCTGCTCCTTGCGGGCCCCTTCCTCTCCTTGGAAAAGCGGCAACTGGACGACAAACTTTGCTCCACCGCGGTCACCTGTAGTCACTGAACACCGGCCGCCGTGACGGGTCACCAAATCTTGTACCACTGATAGACCGATTCCTGTGCCGGCAATCGCTGATTGCCTGTCGCGCTCTAGTCTCTGAAATCGCTCGAAGATGCGCTTTCGGTCGGCCACAGGAACCCCGGGCCCTTCATCATCTACGAAGAGACATGCCATGCCGTCACGAGCCTCAAGACCCAAGATAACTTGCTGTTTCTTTCTTCCATACTTCACGGCATTATCCAGAAGGTTGATCACAATTTGCCGCAGAGCGTCGGTGTCCACGTTTGCGGTCAGGCCAAATGACAAGCGAAGTAGAATCTGAGCCCCACCGCCATTCATTCCGGATTCAAAATCCTTCACGATTTCCTGAATAAGCGGCGCGAGTTCACGCTTCTCCTTAGACAGTGAGTCAATTTTTCTCTCCATTCGGGAGAATTGCAGAATATTTTCGACCAGCTGCGTAAGGCGGCGAGCCTCGCGGTCTATAATTTCGAGGGACCGTCGGTGCTCCTCGGTGGAACGGATGCGGTCCAGCAACAGTGTTTCGGCAAACATCCGGATCTGCGTTAGCGGTGTCCGAAGCTCGTGCGAAACGCTGGAAACGAACTCATCCCGCAGTTGCTGCAAAGCCATTTCTCGGCGCAGTTGCAAAATGGCCGTCACGATTAGTCCCGCATTCAACGCCAGGAGCCCCAGAAAGAACGGCAGCCGCGACCGTGGCAGTCCCCCAATGACGATTTGCCGCGAGATCCGCGGATCGATGGAGGCTTCTACCGTGAAACCTAAGAAAACTCCCTGGTAGGTATCACCAAAAGGCTTTTTGACCGTCAATTTCGGCGCTGATTCGTTGCCCAGCCGGAAGCGTTCCACTGCGCCGTGGTCGCGAATGCTCACATGCAGGAACTCGTTCGTCACTTGTCCGTGACCTAGGGAAGACGGCACGAGGGGCTGACGATTCAAAGCGGTTCCAAACCATTCCGTCAGGGCCGGAAGGTCGACTTCGAAGCCAGCCACGATCTTTTGGCCTCGCGGTCCTTGCGTGGAGCCGGCCACAAATGTCCGCGGAACGCCTCCGATTTGAGCGTTTAAGACTTGGTATGCGGTGTCGCTGTGCTGCAGGGAGACTCGCGCTAGACTATCCCGCAGCCGGTCTGCCACTTCGTCGGGCGCCGGCTCGTTGAGAAAACTCAACCGCCCAGTGGACGGATCCATCTCGAAGTATCTTTTCGCCAGCCCCGCGGCGCGTTTCACGCGCGGATCGTCTGAAGAGAGCAGGGTTACTCTTATCGCTTGAGGGAGCTTTCCCGATGGCTGGACTTCGCGGAGTACAGTCCCCACCAGCGGGTAATATCCGTAGTAAGCAATCTCCGCGCTCGATCGGCGGATGACTTCGTCGGCAACGAGTGAGGAATAGTCGAGGAGGACGCCCTCAACTGTGGCCCGCTGCGAAGCATTTGCGTATTGGGCCTGCAGCACGATCAAGCTCGCGGTTGCCAGACTGACCAACAAGAGGAGGACAATCAGGGCCGTCCGAGCCCTTCGGGATTGCCAAGATAACGAAATCGCCATGCGGGATTCGAAGTATAACACTCGCAGCACGGTGCCATCCGTCTTTGGACGTTGGAATTTGCAGTTCTTGGACACCCTCCTGACAGATTCCTGACAAAGAATTGAACTCCTCCCCACCACAACGGCCTAACAAATCACTAGCTTTTTGCATGCTGCGTGCAGTCGAGTAGCGAGCGCTGACGGAGGCGAGCGATGTATTGCAATTTTCACATAGGAAGATCGGCCGCAATAGCTGTGATATTGCTGTCCTTGGCGGCTCTTCCCGCTGGGGCTCAAGTGCCCGACAGATTCACCAATCTGCAATACTTCCCGAAAACGATTTCACGACCAGACCTCTTGGGAAATATGCGCGGATTTTCATTCAGCTTGGGTGTCCGCTGCCAATTTTGCCATGCGGGAAAAGATGGCAACAAACTCGACCAGGTAGATTTTGCTTCCGATGAAAAAGACACCAAGAAGACCGCACGCGCCATGTTGCGCATGGTCGATGCCATCAACCAAGAATACATCGCCAAGATGGGGCGGACCTCACCCGTCCGCGTGGAGTGCGTGACCTGTCACCACCAGCTCAGCATCCCGAAAACCATGAATGCGCTTCTGGCAGAAACGATCGATAAGAAAGATATTCAGGCAGCCATCGTTCTCTACCGCGATCTCAGGAAAAATGACCTGGGAAGCGGCCAATACGACTTCGGAGAAACCTCGCTGAACATTTTGACGGAGAGCTTGCTCAAACAGAATAAGGCCAAGGAAGCCGTGGCCATCATGGAGCTCAACGTCGAAGTCAACACACCGCCATCGGGTTGGGCCCAGAGCCTTTTGGCAATGTCCCACGCGGCAAACAAGGAAGTGGAGAAAGCCAGGGCGGATTACCAGAAGATTCTTGAGCTGAATCCCCAGGACGAGTGGGCCAAAAAGCAGCTTGAGCAATTGAAAGGCAGCAAGCCGTAGCTTCCTGGAGGCGATGCGACGTGAAGAAATTCATCACGGGCTCCTCGTGCGCGATTGTTTTCCTGGCAATTGCTTTGGCCGCTTACCTCGCTTTGGGTTTCATGGATGTTGCCGCCGATCGGCGGCCTTCCGCGCTGGAAGCAGGTTTCATGACGGCGTCGCTCGAGGCATCCGTTCGGCGGCGCGCGCCGCAAATGCAAAACCCTTTGGCCAATTCAGACGATACACTCATCGCGGGAGGCAAGCTGTATTTGAATGATTGCGTAGGCTGCCACGGCGGGCCCGGACAACCTCCCAGCCATTTCGGCGCGACGTTTTATCCTCCAGCCCCTCAGTTTCCCTCGGCCGGAACGCAATTCTCGGAAGCGCAAATCTTCTGGGTCGCGAAGAACGGCATTCGCATGACGGGCATGTATCCGCAAGGTGCCTCCTATTCAGATTCCCAGTTGTGGAGCCTCGCTGCATTCATTAGTCGCGCCCGAAATCTGCCGCCCGCGGTTGTCAAGTCCATTCAGCCCCCGCTCTCGAAATAGAGCGCCCCGAGAGAGCCCCGATGAAAAATTTCGTCCTTGGTTTTCTGGCCACCGTCCTCCTCATCCTGATTGTTCCGCTCACATACTTGAGGCTGGGTGCCGCGGAGGTGCGCGGCGACGTTAGAGCTCCCTCCTGGGAAAGCCGACTGATGCGATTTGCGCGACACGCATCGGTTACGCGCAGCGCACAAGGAATACAAAATCCGCTGCCTCATTCGGATGAGCAATTGATCGCGGGAGCGAAAATGTATTTGGACGGTTGCGCTGGATGCCACGGCAGACCCGGACGCCCCGCGCGGAACCGCATCGCTTACGCGCCACCACCGGAGTTCGCCCACGTAGGCTCTCCATACCGAGAGCCCGAACTATTCTGGGTCGTCAAGCATGGCATCCGCAGAACAGGCATGTCCGCTTACGCCTCATTTTATTCTGATCAGCAGGTTTGGCAATTAGTTGAGTTCGTTCAGCACATGAACAATCTTCCTCCTGCGGTCTTCGACGCGATTCAACCCAAGAGGCCCTGACCGTGCATCATCACGTCAATTTTCTTGTACTTCAAAGCATTGACGATGATGTTGAAATCGGTGACCGCGAAGGGTGTACCCGCGATTTGGAAACGTTGGTGCCCAGGTTGGCGATCTCTGTCCGACATGGAGATTCGCGCCCTGCACGATGGTCATGACGGTGATCAGCGTGGCCACACCGATCGTCAGGCCCAGCCCGGCAGCCAGGTGACAGGCGCACCCCAGACACGCCGGCTGATCGGGAACAGGCCGGCCATTCAGCCAGCGAAGATCACCTCTTGACGTGAAGTACTTTGTCAGATAAAGTGAATTCTATGGGTGCAGCCCATCAGCCGTGGTTGCGGGTCCCGAGACGCCAGTGGTGCCCGCCCGAAATGACGCAGCCGCCTCTCTTGAGTCCCGCGATCCTTACAGGACCGATACAACCCCGCTATGCGCTCCTGATTAACCCCTTCTACCCAAAGGATCCTAACGCGAGTTTCGGAAAGCACGTGCTTACGCCAACGCTCGCTTTGACCAGTTTCGCCGCGACGACACCACAACACTGGCAGCTTCAGTATTGGGACGAGAACCTGCTCGATGGGCGGCCACCTTTTCGACCGATGCCCGAGGTGGTGGGGATCACCGTCCACCTGACCTTCGCGAGGCGGGCGTTCGAGCTTGCGCAATGGTACCGAAGTCGCGGAAGTAAGGTCGTGCTGGGCGGCCTACACGTCCTGTCATGTCCAGAAGAGTGTGCCCCGTACGCGGACTCTCTTGCTGTGGGGGATGGCGTGCTGCTCTGGCCGCGGATTCTGGCGGACGTGGAGGCACGCTGTTTGCGGGCGAAATACACAGCCACCTACGAGACTGACTATCGTCGGGACCCGGCGCCCCGCCGATCGATTCTCCCGCGCAGGAGTTTTCTCACAACCACCAGTCTGATTGCCACCCGCGGCTGTCACAACCGGTGCGGTTTTTGTTACCTGGCTACCGATGGTTTGCGTATGCCGTACCGAATGCGAGCTCCCGAGCAGATTGCCGCAGAATTCCTCGCGGATGCGCAACCTTACGCAGTCTTCATCGACAACAATTTGGGATCCAACCCGGACTATTTGCGCAAATTGTGCCAAGCGCTGCTTCCCCTGAACAAGATCTGGAGCGCGGCAGTCTCTCTGGATGTCACCGACGATCCAGGTTTGATCCGTACCATGGCGATCGCCGGATGTACGGGCGTCTTCGTGGGATTCGAATCGCTCACGGATGAAAATCTCTCTGAGGCGAGGAAGAAAACGCCGAAGACTGCCGATTATGGACGCCGAGTCCGCATGCTGCACGACAACGGCATCCAGGTGAATGGCTCGTTCGTACTGGGATTCGATCACGATCGGAGGGACGTCTTCACGAGGACGGCGGAGTGGATCGAGCAAAACCGTCTGGAGTGCGCGACGTTTCACATTCTTACGCCATATCCGGGGACGCCGCTGTTCCGCCAAATGGAAGTGCAGGGGCGTTTGCTGCACCGCGATTGGGCTCAATACGACACGGCCCACGCGGTCTTTCGTCCGAAACACATGACGCCCGAAGAATTGGAACGAGGTTACGCCTGGATCTATCAGCGTCTCTTCTCGCTGGCCTCGATTTGGCGGCGCAGGCCCGCAGATTCGCGCTCTGTCGCGCCGTATCTGGCGATGTCGTACCTGTATAAGCGCTCCAACCGGTTCTGGCGGCTACTCATCAAGCACCACCTTGTACATGCCGTGTGGCGACCGCTGGTTGAACTGACGCGACTCCGGCATCTACGGTTTCGGCAAGAATTGTCTGCAACCGAAGCGCCGATGCGGCCCGGGATTAATGTAGTGACCGGCGGCGTCTAAACTATGCCAACGTGCGAGTGTATCCGCAGTAGCGGGATGGCCTTCAGAAATTCTCTGGTTGCATGCGCTCTGCATTCCTCCGGCAAGATCGTCGTCATCGGCTAGGGCATGCCGACCGCAGATGAAGCACCTAGGGCGGTAGAAGACGTACCAAAGGTACTGGAGGTATATCTGGCGATAGATTCCGCAGTGGCGTTCAAGGATTGCACTTTTGGGACAAGTCGGGAAGAAACTCGTCCTCAAAAGGAACAACGCACGCTCCCAAGGTTCCGTGGTCTGTTTCCAAATTCTGTCGATTCATCCGAGACCAGTTGCCCTGTCGAGGTTTAATTTACTGAAGCGCTGGGCTCGCCACTGTGGCGCCCGCACCGGTAGTGGCATAGCGGATCACACCAGACTGGTCGGAGAAGAACATACGCTGACCGGAACTGCCAACAGAAACGGGGGTGCCTGTGACCGAGTACCCGACCGAAGGCGTGTTGCCATCGCCGGTCCACTTGAACGTGTAGCCGCTCTTGGTTCCGGCTGCGAGAACTGCGTCAATCAAGCAAGCGTTCGTCGAAAGAGCCGTGCAAGGGTTTGCACCGGACAATGCCGCCAAAGAGGCTGGGTAGCCGCTAGCCGGGTAGGTGGATAAATACCCCACAGCCGCGGTGTTAAGCGAACGGATCGAACCGACCGCTGACGCCTCATTGGCCGCCATGCGCGACCGGAGAAGATTAGGAATAGCGATGGCCGCGATGATCAGGATGATCGCCACGACGATCAACAGTTCAATGAGTGAAAAACCGCTCTGCTTCCTTGTTCCAATTCTATCGGAGATGGGCACAGTTACTCTCCTGCATGTTGAGAGCCGTTCTCGGCACAACTTCTGGCATTTCGTTTACTGGTTATTGCCTGATTACAAGAGACTTACATACATATTCCTGAATATCTAAGCTCTTACCAACCACCTCCCGCCAACGCACAACTGTTCCAATACTGGCCTGGCGTTCCAGACCCAAAACAGTCATTCTGTCGCGAATCAGTGGTGTGCCTCGCCAAAACGTCGCACACCTGCAAGATACAATGACTGGGGAAAACCTGGATTCGGGGTATTCCGATAACATTCTTACCCCGATCGTGTCGCTACGGCATTCGCCTTGGGCGGATGGTCAGCGCTTTCAGGCCGCAGGAGGACCTCGTCTTCGAAAGGTCGAGGCGATGGACCTTGCCAGTGACTGGCTCGAGCTGATTGGTCCGGATCGGTGCAGGAAAATGCTCTTGCGTTGCCGGAACCCGGAACGTAGAATCGCCAGCCGCCGGGGCAAAAAGTATGTGCGCAGAACTCGACGCTTTGAAACGTGAGGCGGCTGACGTTTCCCGCGAGTTGAGGAAAATTCGCAGGTCTCGAGACGTGTCATTTTACGAAGATGCGGAACTAAACGGCGAAAAAAGCAAGCGCATCAACGCCGTGATTAGGCACCTGCTCGTCGGGCATGATGGGAAACCCTGTCCCGCAGGTGCCAGACCCATTGTCAGCCCAGACCGAGTTCATTGGTGAGCTGCGTGGCACTAATTAAACTTCGCAAGGCAAACGAGACTGGGCAGGAAATTGGCGTTGTGTTCGTCAATACCGACCAGATCGTTACTGTTGGCGTTGGCCA
>Ga0210398_10002660_pt1 | contig 17330 bp, 21 predicted proteins | sample IncBWC4OmetaG_FD_161047 | JGI IMG/M metagenome (GOLD analysis project Ga0210398, IMG submission 161047) | Forest soil microbial communities from Barre Woods Harvard Forest LTER site, Petersham, Massachusetts, United States - Inc-BW-C-4-O | ecosystem: Environmental > Terrestrial > Soil >... | reverse complement strand
AATCACATAGGCGCGAATCTTCTCCAGATCCTGCGGCGAGACTTCGTCCTTGAACGCAACCATGCCTTTGTCGGTTCGTACTCCCTGGCGCACCGTCATGTCGAAGGCCTCGGGATTCTTGATCAAGCCTGAGTATCGCAGGTCCGGCAGCACCCCCGACCCGGTTGCGCTGTCGCCGTGGCAGCTGGAACAGTACAAGTGATAAAGGGCCTTGCCCGCCGTCACGGCCGCTGCATCGGCGGTATCGGGCGGTGGATCGAGAACGGCCGGGGTTGCGGCCGGCAAGGGCGGGAGCGCGGCGCTGCCGCCGAGCTTGTAGACCAACACACGCGGCAGGTTCGAGGCCACGTGCGAATCACGCGCGAGTTCGCCGGCGGCGAGGCCGAAGGCGCCGCCCCAGCCCACTTCGATCGCCACATATTGCTCGCCGTCCACCGAGTAGCTGATGGGCGCCGCCAGAACCCCGGCCTGAGTCTCGGCGGACCATAGGCGCTCGCCCGTGTCGGCACGATAGGCGACGAACTCGCCCATGCCATCTCCCTGGAACACGAGATTTCCCGCCGTCGAGACCACGCCGCCGTTCCAGGGGCGCCCCAGTTCCACGCGCCACACCTCCTTGCGCGCAACCGGATCCCAGGCTGCGAGATGCCCTTTCAAACCGCTCTTGATCAGCGCTTTGATTTTCTGATCCTGAGGCAGACTTCCGGAATTGAAATCGACCCCGGTATTCCAGGCCAGCTCGTGCAGCTTGGCGCTCTTGTCGGGAAAGAACGGGAAGCTCAGATCGGTGACCGGAATGTACACCCACTGGGTCGCCGGATTGAACGACATGGGCTGCCAGCTGTGTCCACCGCCCGGTCCCGGCATGGCGACGAAGGGCTTGCCGCTCTCGCTGTAGCGCGCGGCGCTCTCGATGACGGGGCGGCCCGTCTTGAGGTCGACGTGCTTCGCCCAGTTCGTGACTGTAAAGGGATCCGCCGACAGAAGCTCGCCGGTCGTGCGGTCGAGCACATAGAAGAAGCCGTTCTTGGGCGCCTGCATGACGACGCTGCGCTTGACTCCGCCCATCTCGAGATCCGCCAAGATCAACGGCGAACAGGCGTCGTAGTCCCACTCATCGCCGGGAGTCGTCTGGTAGTGCCAGACGTAGTCGCCGGTGTCCGCCTTCAGCGCCACGATCGACGACAGATACAGCGCATCGCCGTGAATCTTCGATCGATTCCACGGCGTGCCGTTGCCGACTCCGATATAGATCAAATCCAGAGCCGGATCGTACGCCATCGAGTCCCACACCGGACCGCCGCCGCCCAATTTCCACCACTCGCCGCTCCAGGTCTTGACCGCCTTCTCGAGCGCAGGGCTTTCGAAGGGCTTCGCGGGGTCACCGGGCACCGTGTAGAAGCGCCAGATTTGCCGGCCGGTATCGGCGTCGTACGCCGTGACATAGCCGCGCATTCCCATCTCGGCGCCGCCGTTGCCGATCAGCACCATACCCTTCACCACGCGCGGTGCGCCGGTGATGGTGTAGCGCGCGCCCGCAGGAACAGTCGCCGTCTCCCAGACTTGTTTGCCGGTGGCCGCATCCAGGGCAATCAATCGCCCATCGAGCGTGCCCAGGTACAATCGCCCCTTCCATGCCGCCACGCCGCGATTCACCGCGTCACAGCAGGCATTGACTCCCACCTGACCTGGAACCTTCGGATCATAGGTCCACAGCGGCGCCCCGGTCTTCGCATCCAGCGCGAATAGCTTGCTCCACGCGCTGGTGACGTACATCACCCCGTCGACAACCAAGGGCGTCGACTCCTGACCGCGATGCGCCGCGTCCAGATCGTAAAACCAAGCTAGCCCAAGCTGCTTTACATTGCCGGCGTCGATCTGGTTCAAGGGGCTGAAGTGCTGCTCGCCGTAGGTTCTCCCCGGGGCCATCCAGTTGCCGGGCTCCGTGTCGGCCGCGATCAGCCGTGCCCCATCGACGGCTGCGGCCGGTTTCGCGGTCGGCGCCACCGAGGCGGCGGGTGGGGCCGCCGTTTTCCCGCAGCCTGCGATCGCAAATCCGAGCGCCGCGAGTGCGATGATCCGGCTTTTCATAGCAGTATGAGGCGCCACACCCGGAGGCCCGGGCTCGACCGATAACGAGCTTCGATTCGATCAGGAGGGAACGTCCGCGCCCCGTGCAATGCTATGGTGCGCATTCGCAGCTAGAGGACCGACGATGTTTCCGCGTAAGTTATCGATGATTGCGATGCTCTGCGTGTTGGTGTCTTTGACCCTAAGTTGCGGCAGCCCCGATTCGGGCGCGCGCAAAGCTCGGTCCGGCGGCCCCGGCGAGGACGGCAATGTCCTCAACTTCTACACCTGGTCCGATTACTTGGCGCCGGACACCATTGCGTCGTTCGAGAAGCAGTCGGGCATCAAGGTCAACGCCTCGTTTTTTGATACCAACGAGACGCTGGAATCGCGGATGTTGACGGGACACAGCGGATTCGACGTCGTGGTTCCCACGGCTCCCTACTTTCAACGCCAGATTCGCAGCGGCGCCTACCTGCCCCTCGACAAGAAGAAGCTCCCCAATCTCGTCAATCTCGACCCCGCCATCATGTCTCGGGTCGCGCTCAACGATCCGGGTAACGCCCATGGAGTCGTGTATGCCTGGGGCACTTACGGAATTGCCTATAACGACAAGATCGCGCAATTGCTGCCGAGCGACCCGCTCGACAGCTGGCGGCTGGTATTCGATCCGAAGTTTGCCGCGAAGCTCGCGCCCTGCGGGATCAACTTCCTCGATGCGCCCGCCGGAGTCGAGCGCCTGGTGCTCAAGTACCTGGGCAAGAATCCCAATGCGCCGAGCGCGCAGGATTTCGCCGAGGTCGAAGCCGTCTTGAACGGCATCCGCCCCTACATCAGGAACATCGATTCGGCGGCCGACATCGAAGCGCTCGCAAACGGCGACATCTGCGTGGCGCTCACGTACAACGGTACTTTCGTCCAGGCGCGCAATCGCGCCCGGGAAGCGAAAAACGGAATCACACTGAAATACATGCTTCCCAAGGAAGGCTCCCTGTTGTGGTTCGACATGCTGGCCATACCGGCGGACGCACCGCACCCCGACAACGCCCATCTTTTCATCAACTATCTTCTGGATCCGCGGGTCATCGCGCACATCTCCAACTACATCGGAAACGCCAACGCGAATTCAGCGGCTACGCCGCTGCTCGATCAATCGACAGTCTCGGACACGGCCATCTATCCGCCGTCCGCCGATGAGCAGCGCCTGTTCGTGCAGACGGAGGACCCGCCCGAGCAATTGCGCACCATCACGCGCATCTGGCAGAAGTTCAAGACCGCGCAATGAGCTCGATTTGGGGTAAAGGCGGCCGGCAACGCGGCCGGTGGGATGTCCGAGTCGTTCGAGCAACTGGACGAGCTTCTCGTCACCCTGGGCGCGAGCGCCCCGACGAGATCTTAGAGGATCAGACGGTGACGACGATCTTGCCGAACTGCTGGTTCGATTCGAGGTAGCGGTGAGCTTCCACGATCTGTCCCAGTGGAAAGGTTTTCGAGATAACCGGCTTCAAGCGCCCTTGCGCAAGGCCCTTGAGAACCAAATCCCGGTTGCGTGCGAACTTCTCGGGCTTGTTCCAGATCGAGGAGGCGACCCAGCCGCGCAAGGACAGTCCCTTCAACGCCGCAGGCCAGTGCGGGTATGGAGTCGGCCGGCCGCTCAAGCCCCCGTAGATGATGATGATTCCCTCCTCCGCGGCCGCCTGCGCTAGGGATTCGACCTCGGGGCCGCCCACGGGATCGAACACGATGCGCACCCCCTTTCCGCCGGTGATGCGCTGGACCTCGGCAACCAGATCCGACTTCTCCGTGGCAATCACGTGCTTCGCGCCGTGCTCTTTGAGTGCCGCCGCCTTGGCACCGGTGCGCGTGGCCGCAATCGGAACCGCACCGGCCCAGTTGGCGAGCTGAATGGCGGCGAGGCCGACGCTGCTCGATGCGGCACGAATGAGCACGGCATCGCCAAGCACCGCGTGCCCTATCTCGTATATGGCCAGCGCGGTGAAATACTGCATCCAGATCGACGCTGCTTCAACGACGCTCAAGCCCGGCGGCGGCGCAATGAGGCTGCGCACCGGGACGATGGCGTGCTCGCCGTACAGACCGTACTCACCGAGCCGGAAGTTCGGCATGACGCACACCCGGTCGCCGGGCGAGAAGCCCTGCGCGCCGGCCCCCAGCGCTTCCACGATGCCCACGCCTTCGTAGCCGATGAAGGATGGCAGCTTCGGCGCTTGGCCGTAGACGCCGGCGCGAAACATCGCCTCCGAGCGGTTGAGACCGATGGCTTCGACGCGGATTCTGGCCTCTCCCGGTCCGGGTGCGCCGACTTCGAGCTCTTCGATTCGCAGTTGCTCCGGGCCGCCGGGTTCGTGAAAGCGAACCACTTTGCTCATCGCGGAGCTTTCTCGGGTGCGGGGTGCGCTCCCTGCAATTGGAGGACGAGGTCGGCCAAGGGTACGGAGAAGGCGACACAGATCCAAACGATGGTCTCGTTGGCGGCGATGCTGTCATCGAGACCCAGGAGTCCGGAAATCAGTCGCACCTCGAAGAACACCAGAGCGACGGCGTAGCTGCGCGTCATCCACTGGCGGTGCTGTTGGATTTTGCGGTTCAGAATGAAGTAGAGCGCGATGGCGGCCGTCGACGTCAGCAAAACGGCGAACACCGCCGTGGCAATGGTGAAGGAGCGGGGATATCCGATGCGCTCCTCCAAGTGCTGAATGTAGACACCGAGCGGCGCCAGAACAAAAACCGCCGTGATGTAAATGCGCCCCACGATGCGATGTACTTTCGTGAACCGCCGGCGGAGCCGGTCGGAAAACTGCAAAGGAGCCAGAAGTAGCGCACACGCCCCCGCGAGACCATGCGGAAGCAACCACCACTTGAAGGTCTGGATGTGATCCCAGTTCGGGTCGCTGCGATCGACGACGAAAGTCTCGTTATGCTGGAGGACGTAACCCATCATCAAGCAGATGCCGGCGAAGAGGAGATTCTTGCCGTTGATCCACGATGCGCGCGGCCGGGAGAATACAGTTGCCATGTCACCCCGTTTTGATTCTTATATGTCTCGAGACGCGGGTAGGTTACCGCAATTGGGCAGATTGCGGTCAGCGGTCACTCCAGGCCGGAGAGGAGCGTCGGAATGGCGCACCAGTGTGCGCGGTTGATCGACAATTGCGGCAACGAGGCCATCGCCGCCCAGCCGGCCGTGCCACCCTCCGGACTGCGCCATTTTTCACCGACTAGCACGCGGTCCAGAAAATGATAGCGCCGAAATGTCTGCTCATAGATCCAGAACTCATTGCGATCGTCTGCGTAAAAGCCGCGCACATGCCGGAAACTCTGAAAGGGACCCTCGACGTTGAAGGGAATACCGACTTCCTCGGCCCATTCGCGCCGGGTGGCCTCATCCAGCGTCTCGCCGTCCTCGATACCGCCGCCCGGAAGTTCCGGCACGTTGGGCGCGCAGGCCTCGGCCGCCAGCATGATCGCGCGGTCGCCGATGGCCACCGCCAGCGCAAACACCCCGCGGCGCGGCTTGATGAAGGATCGTGCGTCGGGGGTCACGATGTTGCCGCGCCGATCGTAGAAGGTGATTGATGGCTCCACCATCTTCCTTTGGGGATCTCCCGATTGGTATCAGTTCTCCACAACCGGCAGCGCAATGTAAGTCGCCGCCTTGGGCGAGTGGTAGATGCGCTGCGTCGCCTTGCGGTAGTCGTCGGGCGCCGCCAACAGGATGTTGGGTACGAAGGTCTGTGGATTTCGGTCGTATAGCGGAAACCAGCTCGATTGCACTTGCACCATGATGCGGTGGCCGGGCAGAAACACGTGATTGTTCCCCGGCAGATTGAAGCTGTACTCCAAAGGCCGGTTCGCCTCGATGGGTTTCGCCTCGGCGAAGCTTTGGCGGTAACGGCCGCGGATGACGTCCATGCCCACGGCTAGCTGGTAGCCGCCCATTTCCGGCTGCGCTGCAACCTGATCCGGATAGACGTCGATCAGCTTCACCACCCAGTCGCTGTCCGTGCCGCTGGTCGAGGCGATCAGATGGACCATCGGCTTGCCGCTGATTCGCAACGGAGCCTTGAGCACATCGGAGGTGAACGTCAGCACATCGGTGCGCCCCGAGGCTTCGCGCTGGTCATCTACCAGCCATTGCTCCCAGGTCAGCGGGGGATCGTAACCGACGGGCTGGATCGGCCGCGCGCGAAACGGCACCGGGTGCGCCGGATCGGACACATACTCAGAATAGGCCTCCCCCGCCGCGGGAGTGACGAATCCGATTTTTTGACCGGGCTGCAGGTACAGCGGGCGGCTGGTCGCGGCACATCCGCGCTCGCAGGCCAGCGGCCAGCGGTCGAGTCTTCGCCACTGATTGGTGCCCGTCTCGAAGACCGTGACGGGAGCGACCTCCGCCTTGGGTGCGCCGTCCTTGAGATACTGGGCGAGAAAGGGACGCAGCACCTGCTCGCGAAAATACTTTGCCGTATCGCTGCCGAAACGGATCGCACCCAAGGCGCTGCCGTCGCCGATCTCCTGGCCGTGAAACCAGGGACCCATGACCAGCTTCACCATGTCGCCGTGAGTATCCTTGGGTTTGACGGCCGCATACACCGCCAGCGCACCGTAACTGTCTTCCTGATCCCATAGGCTGTGCACCAGCATCACCGGCACCTTGAGCGGCAGCGCTGCAAGCACCTTGTCCACCGCCTGGTCGCTCCAGAACGCGTCATACGCGGGATGCGCGAGCAATTTGTTCCAGAACCCCAGCTGTTCCATGCCGTAACGGCGGGCCAGTTCACCGGCTGAGCCTGCCTGCATGAACAAGTCGTATTCATCGTGGTAGCTGGTCCACCACTTGATGCTGTTGTCGCGGCTCCCAACCTGCTCGTAAATATAGGATAGGTTCTGCTGGCGGAAGGCGCCGTTGTGAAACCAGTCGTCGCCCATCCAGCCGTCCACCATCGGATTCATCGGCACCGACACTTTGAGAGCCGGGTGCGGGCCCACCAGCGCCATCAGCGGCTCAAAGCCGTCGTATGAAATGCCCAGCGTGCCGACTTTGCCGTTGCTTTCGGGAACGTTCTTCACCAGCCAGTCGATGGTGTCGTAGGTGTCTGTTGCATCGTCGACCGGGGTCGGATTCAGCGGGCCGTGCACGGGGCGATTCATCACGTAGTCGCCTTCCGAGCCGTACTTGCCGCGCACGTCCTGCACCACGCGGATGTAGCCGTCCTCGACGATCACGTCGGTGGCATTGTCATAGCCTTCCAGCATGGGACCCAGATGCCCGCTTGGGGTGTGACTGGTCAGCCTCTTGGCATCGTAGGGCGTGCGGGTGAGCAGCATGCCGGCGTGCGCCGCGCCTTTGGGAACCAGGATGACGGTGTGCAGCTTCACCCCGTCGCGCATCGGGATCATGACATCGCGCGGCGTGTAGTCGTAGCTGTCCGTGACCGGCACGAATGAGGCCGGCGTTTCGCTCGGATAGTTGGGGTACATCGCCTTCGGCGCGTCGTCCGCCAGGGCCGCACAGCTCATCGCAAGCAACAGCGCGGCGAACGCCGGTTTCAATTTCGAACTCATCCCATTCTCCCCTACTTTGCGAACGCACTGCCCCGAAGGATACCCCGATATGGATCGATGAAATCGGGCTATTAGGGGCGGGTCCTTCGCGAAAGCTCTGCGCGCTCGCTCTCGCCCAAGTCCCAGTGCCAGTCATGACACTCAGCGTAGGCGCGAATCGGTTTGTTGTTGTCGAGTGCGTCCAGTATCTCGCTCTTTGTCCGCGAGGACATCGATTCCTGCTTGCAAACAGGGCAGTGCACGGGGAATCGGATGAAAACTTCAGTCACAGCACTCTCCTCGAAGAACACGGCATTGCGACATTGTCAGGGAGATGCTGACTGGGGATCAAGAGGAGGTCGTCGCTCCTCGAGGGGTCAAGACGCGCCTTCGCCGGATCGATTTTGAGCCTGCCTATCGAGTCCCCTGAACAATGTATCGGGGATATATCGCGCGATTGCCGCGATATGGCGGTGCCACGCGGTGGTGGGCTGTGTCTGAAACTGCATGGACGCCTGCCACGACCCGTTTGATGCACTGCTTGCGCTACGTTGCATAAGACACCCTTAGCTCGATTAATCCAAGGAATGACGCTGGAACCATGTTCGTGAGATCTTCGATTCCTGGCAACGCCGCCGCTGCAAAATCACGTGATCTGTCGCACGCCGAAATGCATTATGTCAGGCCGCGAATCGGCCGGCAGATGACCCGGGTCCCAATCCCCGCGGCCACCCGCCGACTTCATTCAACCGAGTTCCAGCTACTTCTTGCTCGCAAGCCAGTTGGCATGAGCGCTCTCTGCCGCATGGATCGCGCGGTCGATATGCTCGAGCGCGCGATGACGCAGTTCCCGCACGTCCGGATTATCTTCTTCCTTGTCGATATCTGCGTGCGCCTTCTTTAAGGTCTCAATCGACTTCAGCAGCCGGCTGCCGTGTTCTTTGACATCGACCGCGGGATGATCATTGAGATCTTTGCTGTCATCGATGGAGGCTCGCTTGATTTCCCGGATTGCGGCATCGATCTCAGTGATCGCGACATCTTCGTCGGCGAATACATTCGCGTCGCCCGGCTGGTGATTTAGAAACCAGCGCGCCGCGCGCAAGTCACTCAAGGAGTGCAGATACCCCGGATGCTTGCCGGGCAGCATTTGCGCATTGGCCGCCAACGAGCCAAGCCCCAACAAAGCCAGAGGTATGAAGTATTTTGCGAGTTTGGACATTGTTCACCTATGAAGTTAGTTCTGTTTCGAATCGCGAACGTTGGCTGACCACAAATTCAGCATGGCGCCGATACTAGCCCGCGACAGATTGGGCGCGTTTCAGATTGCCGAGTCTTCATTAGTGCTCCATCCAGGGGCAATCGTCGGAAATCTTTACGCCAATGTAATGACAGCTGAGAGGGTGTGTGTGGTAGTGGCGCGTAGACTCATCCGTCACGCGCCTACCAACAAGGGCGGATGTGCCAAGACCACCGATGTCTCAATCTGACGCTCTGGTATCGTCCAATAGGATTTGAGCAGTGCGGTCTTTTCCCCCGGAGAAACCAACACAAAGCCGTGTCGCTGGTAGAAGGCAATGGCCCACGCGGCGGCGGCCCACGTGCCCACGAGCATCTGTCTGGAACTCCGCGACCGGATATGGCTGATAAGTGCGGCGCCTATGCCGCGCCGCTGACTGCCCCGACGAACGTAGGCATGGCGGATGAGATCGACATCGCGTACTGGCTGAATACCCATCACGCCGATGACTTCACCCTCGCTCTCATAGGCCCAAAAGGCAACTCCCGCGGAGATCTCCGAATCCAGCTCCAGCAGGCTCATATAGGGGTCGTGCCATCGGTCTGCCGGAATCACGCCCCGATACGCTTCGGCCGCCGCATTGATAATCTCGGAAATTATCGCGCGTTCGTCTTTGCGGCACGGGCGGATCGTATACATGAAGGTAACCTCCACACTCTGAGGTACCGAGCTTCCCATGCGGCAATGCCGGCGATCTTGAACAAAATTGCAGCAGTTTAGGCTGCGCGCGAACCGTACCGGGCGGGGGTGACACCGAACTGCCGCGCAAACACCCGCGTAAGATGGCTTTGATCGGAAAAGCCCGCTTCCGACGCCGCGTCAACCAGCGTTGACCCGGCGCGAATCAATCGGCGCGCCAGCGCGAGGCGCTGCTGAACAATGTAGGCGTGGGGCGTCATTCCGAGCTCTCGTGCAAAAGCTCGCAACAATTGGTAGCGGCTTGTGCCGGCCTCCGCAGCCAGACTGCTCAGTGTCAGGGGCGCCGCCGGGTCGGCGTCGATTCGGTCCCGGGTTCTGTGAATCGATATTGTCGAAGTGCCGCTCTTACGTCTCTTGGACGATAGATTGACCGCAAGCAGTGCGACCAGTCGCAGCGTGGCAGCCTCAGCAACCATTTCATGGCTGTTCTCATCGTGCATGGTCGCGCTGTCGAAGGCGGCGTCGAATGCACGGCGCAGTCTCTCATCTGCAAACACCGGCGCCGCAAAAGCAGGAGCTTCCGTCGCTCCCTCGAGCACGTCAACCCGTGCCGCCGCCATCGCAGCAGGTTCCATGTAGAGCATTCGCCACGAGCGGGAGCGACCGCCGAGTGCCCGACCGTCGTGCACTTCCCCCGGATTCACAAATATTAGGCTGCCGGTACCTGCCTCGACCTGCCCTCGACCACTGAGTGAGGCATGTCCACCACTGTCGATGACTCCGATGCCATACTGATCATGGGTATGTCGAGGATATGTGCGCGCGGTCATGGCTGACATCGCATCAATGCCCTTGAGGGCGACCTTAAAATAGGTAATGCGCTCGACCATTGGCTTCGCACCCCGCTGCTCGCGGCTCCGTCCGTAATTGACCTTCACTTCGATAGGAACATACGCCAAGCAAGCCAGATGAGTGCAGCAAACGTGGGATAGGCACTAAGGCCCAGACCCAGAGCGCGCGCTACAGGGGCAATGAGGTAGCCTATCCAGAACAGCGCGCGGCCGGCGATGAAAGCTATGGCCATGGCCGGGATCAGCATCAACTTCGCATGCGGCAGCGCCAGCGCCAATCCTGCCCAGGCAATCGCCGCGAGCACGGTCTGTTCGAGCGTATTCTGATTGTAGCGCAGCGTGATCTCGATCAGTCGGCTCTGCGAGGCGCGCGCGCCGTCTATTGCGTCGGCTACAAAGAATCGCTGATTGGCCACTACGGCAATTCCGGCGAAGAGAGCCAACGCCGGAAGCAGCAGCCATCGTGCGGCGAACGCGAGCCGCGAGACCTGGTCATCGCCGTCGGGCAATGGTAGGTGCAGATCCGCCAGGTGCCGCCACAAGACCACCAACGTGACGACCGCTGCCGCCATTCCGATCGCCACGAATATCTGTTTGCGCAACATGACTTGGCCGGGCTTCTTTTCGTCATAGCCTACCAACGGCTACCATTGCAGACACTGTCAGTCTCGGACCGCGTCAGCACTCGCACCGCAGCATAGACTGTATCGTTGCGGCAATATGTGTCAGAGAGCCGAGGACTGTCGATTTCGGGGCGCGTGCTTCGTCGTAATGAGTGACACAGCGTGGATTCCGCTGTTGCATGCGTAAGTTGCTGATTTAACCTACAAAGGGGACGTTATGAGCACGAACAATACCTATCTCGCAGTGTTTATTGGCAGCAAATCCAGTCCGCGACGCGCGGCCTGGGACGCCCTTCCCGAAGCCGATCGCCGTGCCAAGGAACGAGAAGGCATGGCGGCCTGGAAGGCGTGGGTCGAGAAACATCACGCAGTCATTATCAGCATGGGCGGACCATTGGGGAAAACCAAGACGGCCACGCAACGTGGGATCGACGACACGAGCAACGACATGGCCGCTTTCACGATTGTACGCGCGGATTCCCACGAGGCAGCCGCCAAGCTCTTCGATAAGCACCCGCACTTTGCCATTTTCCCAGGCGATGCCGTCGAGATCATGCCCGTACTCCCCATTCCAGGCGGCTGAGGAGAACCGACCATGCCCAACACCGTTCGGCTACATCGAGTCTTGGCAACAAAACCCGAGAAGGTCTATCGCGCGTTCTTGGAGCCAGACGCGATGGCCAAATGGCTCCCGCCCAACGGCTTCACCTGCACCGTGCATCACATGGACCCGACAGCCGGTGGCTCCTATAAAATGTCCTTTCGGAATTTCACCACCGGCCAAAGCCATTCGTTCGGTGGCCAGTATATTGAGCTCGTGCCCAACGAGCGCTTACGCTACAACCACAAGTTCGAGGACCCGAACCTGCCCGGTGAGATTCGAGTGACGGTGACACTGAAGAAGGTCTCGCTCGGCACGGATGTCAACATCGTGCAGGAAGGCTTGCCGGATGCCATCCCAGTCGAGGCCTGTTACCTGGGCTGGCAGGAGTCGCTGCGCAACTTGGCGAGACTCATCGAGCCTGAGATCACGCAATAAACGTCCAGCATTTTCTTAAACCCAGAATACTGTCACCTTCTCGCCTATGTTCTCGACAGCGGCTGCCGCACACCCACGCAAGAATTGGTAGTGATAGGCAGCCAGGCCATCCTGGGCCAGTACCCGCAGGCTCCGGGGGAACTGCTGCGTTCGATGGAGGCAGATCTCTACCCGTTGCGAGAGCCCGAGCTTGCCGCTGCGATTGATGGTGCGATCGGCGAACTCTCCGCGTTTCACGACGCCTACGGTTATTACGCCCAGGGGGTGGGTCCCGAAACCGCAACGCTGCCGGCCGAGTGGCTCAAGCGAGTAATCCAGGTGCATAGCGAGGCCACGGGGCAGGCCGTGGGCCTATGCCTAGAAGCACACGATCTGGCTATCTCCAAGTATGTTGCGGGCAGGGAAAAGGACTTGAATTTTACTTTCGAGCTGGCCCGACACGGCATAACGAGCAGGAGCGTCTGCTTGAGCGGCTGAAGATCACCGCGCTAACTGATGTCATTCGAAAGCTCGTGCGCCAACGGATTGCTTTGCATTTTCCTAAGTAGTTGCCGACCATTCAATGGATCGGCGTCGCCGGCTTAGCCATGCCAGCGCAAGCTGTGGAAACGATTGACTGGGACCGGATTGACGAGACAAGCTAAAGCCGGCCGCGTCGCCGCGCTCAATGCTTGACAGCTAAGCCAAACGCTTTTGCCAGTGCGCGTCCTTGTTTGGTTTCCTCGCGCCCGATCCCTATCTCAGATTCTTCCATTTCTCACGCGACGCCGAAAGCGCATCCAGCCCTAAAGTGAATTTGTCGATCCTAGCAGTATCGCACTTGAGAACCACCGCTTCGAGGCGACCATTTCGGGACCGTCATCGCCCGGTATTGGCCGGCACGATCCTGTCGGAAGCGGCAGCGACCTCGCATGAGTCCTCTCGACTCTTACCGGCCTCTGGCGCGTGAGCGGTATCAAGCGCCCAAATTGGAGGATCTACGGAGGTGGCGGACCATTCAAAACTCGACTGATAACCCCTGCCAGCAAGAAAAGAATGGGTATCATTCCGCCGATCACCACTGCAAGTAGAAACCCAGCAGTCACGTAGTTATCCGGAAGTACTTTGTTTCTAACCCCGATGCTCATTGCAATGACGATCGCCATCATCGCAATAAAGCAGACTATAGCGATGCCCAAGTCACGAAATGGTTTACGACTACTGCCCAAGGCAAGTCGTCGAAAGTATGGATTCTTGTCGAAAGCTCCCGACCGCCGCCGCAGGATCAAGAAAAACACCACTGCCAGCGTTATCAACGCGCTTACAGCGGGCGGAGAGTTCTTACTATAAAGAAAATAAATAAGTCCAGCAGCGACGCAAATGCCGACCGCCGTCCGAGCAATCTTTAAAGCCTGCGCTTTCGATGTCATCCCAATTCAGATCCAGAGAAACCGAAGAACGTGGGTCTTTGTCATTGGCTATCATCACATAGCCTACCGCAAGCCGCGAACGGCAGCTAACTAGCGGGATTTCTCTGGGGCCGACTGACCGGCGATCAAAGTGAAGGCTACGATTGCAATGGTTATTGGCTTTACGGCTTTCATTGTGCCGACTGTAGCACCACGGCTGGCATCGACCCGAATTGACCCGGAGCCGCCCGTGGTCAGTGTCGGCTTTGCGGCACCGTAGTAGGCAATCGTCGAGCCCGAGTACTTCGTCCCTCACGGTCCGCTCCACCCAGATCTGGAGGATCATGTGCCCTGAAACGCGTTGCCCGACGTAACCGCTGACCCACAGTAAACACATCGGGTGGCTGACTGGCGAATGATCCGACCGCACTTCTCGCACTTCATCGTGCCAGGAGCACCGTGCGTCTTGGACTCCGTTGCCTCAACATTGACTACAAAGCGCTTCAAGTCCCCATCTGTAAGGCCCGTGTGCTCCTTCAGCAATGACCACAACGCGACCGTCACCACGTGCAATCTCTCGTATCGGTACTCGAGCGTTGCTAGTCGATCAGTTGATGCTGTTACTCGATGATCGGTGTTGGCCTGCAATGCGCCCAACCCCGATATCTTTCCGGATGCATAAGTATCGAAAAGAAGATCCATGAGATCCATAGCTCGCTCCTGAATGTCCTCTAACGCATGACTGACTCTGACTGCTGCCCAGCTTCCCCGTCAATCGACCGGACTCGGGCCGGCCTGAGACGGAGACCAGTTCGTCGTCGACGGAGGGACTCAAGTCGACCCGTATCTGCCTGTCGTGTACAACGCCGTCCGGCTTCCAAGATTGCATAGCCATTCCAGTGGGCGCTGGGGTAGCGCGCATCTTTGCGGCGGCAACATCTTGGCGTAGCCTAAGGTCGGCGTGGGCACACGCATTGCCCGCGTTGAGGTCCAATATCTACGAAACTACAGAGGGTATTTCACTATGGGCGGCGCCTCCATCGGCATGGATTCCGTCTTCGAGGTTGGACTCAAGCTTCCTGATGTCAAGGAAAGCCCCTATTACGGGGCCCGGGCGCTGAAGTTGCGTGGCCAAATGGTGGCTTGCACGCCCGTGAACAAATCTGCGGAGGTCAATAGTGTCGTCGTTGCGATGAGCATCGAGCGGCGTGCAGCGTTGCTCAAGAAGTCGCCGATGCTCTACTACATCACCGATCACTACGCTCCGCATCCGACGATGCTTATCCGGTTGTCGAAGATTTCCCGCGCGGAACTCGAGCGGACCCTGCGTGTGGCCTGGGAATTTGCCGCCTCGCAAGGTCCGTGCCGCGATCGCCTGGCAAAGCGAAGCGGCGTTAGTTGACAGTGCCCAATAGGCCGGCGGCCGGGAATGAGGGTACATCGCTGAACCGGACACTGGCGACCGTCAGCAACTGAGCCCTCTCGACCCCTATTCGGTTCAGTGCTAAGCAGGCTACTTCTGTTTGGGGAGATTATCCTCGGCGGCAAGGCGACTCATCTCCTTCAATTCGCTCAGATTGTTCGGATAGCCAATATTCCCTTCGCCAATTTTGACCCAGCCCGATTTGGTATGGGCGTACCTCGCGGCTACCTCCCATTGTCCGGCATACCCGCCTACTTTGTACGCGACGAGCGCGCTTGTGCCGCTAAGGCCGCCGAGCAAAAAGCATCGATCAGGACCATCGCCAACTACGTCGGTTGGATTGCATTCCTCACCAACGTCGGCAATTCGACCGTACCCCTTTATTCGCACGCCCAAAGTAATCTGGAGCTCTTCTGGAAATCCAGCAAGTGACTTCACCTCGACCAAGGACGCCGGATTGTAGATCCGTGGGGCCTCAGCTAATTGTTCCTGAATAGTCGATGTTGCGTTCTGCTTACCGTTAGTCGAACGTGAACACGCGGATACGCTCACAGAGATGACAACTACCACGGCGAATAGGCCGCAAATGGTCCCACGCTGCCTGAACATTTGTCTTCTTTGTGGCAACGAGAACGCGCCTCGCTCCGATCGATATTACCTTCCAGGTAGAACGGATATTTGAATGGGCACAGGGTTCAGTATTGGATTCGGCAGATCCGGTTGTGTCCCCGATCCGCGCGTGTGCGAAAGGGTAGTAACCAGGCCGCAGAAAAGCGCGGCGTGAAGACCCAAAATCAGGAAAAGCGTACCGGAGCGGAGCGAGAAGTAGCCGAAGTTTCGATCAGGAATTGTGATGTATCCCTTCGCCGCCACGACTGGAGTCGCGGCCGGAACTCGGATTCGAGAGAACTCATTGACAATCACCACGGTCGCCCAACAGCAGCCCAACGCTAGACGCAGTCTCGACAACGCCGAGGATCGAGACTCCAAATCCGCGAGCCACTCCTCTTCGAGCCTCGAGGATAGGGATTCTGGCGCTCCGTGGGCCGCCTGGTGAATCAGCCAATGAGACACACCTCTTAACTCGAATTGCATCGATCGCTCGTTACGCTGGCTCATGCGAGTACTCCTCGATTAAAGCTTGCGAACACTTCACTGGCACGTCTCAGGCCCGTTGAAGTCAGCCGATACAGCCGACGGCGCGGGCGTCCCGCGCTCGAGGGATCGATGGATTCCCACTGGCTGACAAACCAGCCAGCAGATTCAAGTCGAAGCAGGATCGGATACAGGGTTCCCGATGCAATACCGCAGCGTTGGTGCACTTCCGCGCCCGCCAACCGTGCGGTCGGATTCTCCAAGAACGCTTCCAGTACCCGGAGCGTCTGCAGCGACATCCGGACATTGGTCTCTTTCTTACCCATAGTAGAAAGTCTACATAGGGTATAAGATGAATGCAAGTTGACTGCGAGGGGACTGCATCGCTCGGGTATATGTCAAGTCACTCACCAGTCGCACACTGAGACTTAGGAGCACCACCATGGCCATGGCCGTCAGCAACGAAGGCAAATCCTATTCCGATTTCAATATGACCCCGTTAATCGACGTGATGTTGGTGTTGTTGATCATTTTCATCATTACGATTCCAAGCCAAACCCATGCGGTGAAGATCGACAACCCCTCACATAGCCAACCGCCGCCGACCACGCCTCCCGTAGTGATTGACCTGTCGATAGACTTCGACGGCACATTGCAATGGAACAAGGCGACGGTGGATCGCAGCACGATGCAGAGCTATATCAGCCAAGAGGCCGCCAAGAATCCGCAGCCGGAAGTGCACATCGCGGTCGACAAATTCTCAAAGTACGAAATCGTGGCGCAATCGTTGGCGGACTTACAGCACCGCGGCCTTAAGAAAATTGGGTTCGTCAACAACGATTTTTTCTAGAAAAACCTGACGCGCTTGCAGCGCAAGCCTGGCATGAATGCCCGCCAACAGCCCATCGGACTGCCGCCTGTCTCGAATGAGTGCTCTCGACCCACAGCTGCCCCTGGCCAATGTCAGCTTTGCGTGCCCATGCCGACAGAGCCAGCATACCGCAGCAAAATTACGCGTCTCTCACCCCGAATCATCACGCTTCGGGTTTACGGCGTTGCTCTTTGTAGACGCGTTTGCCGATTGGCGTGGCGGCTACTATATTCGCCGGGATTAAAATCATTCTGGGGTCGCCGCCAAACAGGAGCTCCATGAGCAGCACCTCAAGACAGCCCAGTACGGCGAACGAGACGAGGCCTGCGATGATGCCTACGGCTGTGCCTTGTGATGACATCCCTATCCCCCGTAGGTCTTATCCGCCATTCCTCAACGCACGCTCGAGATTGGCCAAACCCGAGCGCACCGCGCCGGCGAGCGCGGACCAATCCCGTGACCTTCG
>Ga0210398_10002659_pt1 | contig 17330 bp, 15 predicted proteins | sample IncBWC4OmetaG_FD_161047 | JGI IMG/M metagenome (GOLD analysis project Ga0210398, IMG submission 161047) | Forest soil microbial communities from Barre Woods Harvard Forest LTER site, Petersham, Massachusetts, United States - Inc-BW-C-4-O | ecosystem: Environmental > Terrestrial > Soil >... | reverse complement strand
CATCCGAAGCGCGGCAAATACCTGACCGTGGGCAACCCCATCAAGCTGAGCGACAGCGCGACGGAGGTCAAGCGCTCACCGCTGTTGGGCGAGCACACCGACGAAGTGCTCGCGGAGCTCGGGTACGCTGCGGCCGACGTCGCCGTTCTACGTTCGAAAAAGGTCATTTGATGCCGGTACACGACAAGAGCGCTGTTAGAGAAATCCTGAACCAAGCCAAGGCCGCGAAGCGCGCGGCGCTCACGGCGCCCGAGGCACGCGGCGTCTGCGAGGCCTACGGAATCGCCATTCCCAAGGAAGGCGTAGCAAAGTCCGGCGAGGAAGCGGCCCGGCTCGCCTCCGAGATCGGCTTTCCCGTGGTGATGAAAATCGTATCGCCGCAGATTCTTCACAAGACCGAGGCGGGCGGAGTCGTCGTCGGGGTCAAGTCGGCCGAGGCGGCGAAAGACGCATACGCGACCATCCTCGCCAACGCCAAGAAGTACGATGCCAAGGCCGAGATTCTCGGCGTGCAGGTTCAGCAGATGCTGGCCGGCGGCCAGGAGGTCATCATCGGCGCGGTGACCGATCCGGCATTCGGCAAGCTGGTTGCCTTTGGTCTGGGCGGAATCCTGGTCGAGGTGCTGAAGGACATCACCTTCCGTTTGGCGCCCGCCACCAACGAGGATGCACTGTCGATGCTCGACGGCATCCAGGCGGCCGAGATCCTGCGCGGCGTGCGCGGCGCCAAGCCCGTGCACCGCGCGGCGCTTGCCGCGATGATCGAAAGAGTCTCGACGCTGGTCGCGGACTTTCCCGAGATCTCGGAAATGGACTTGAATCCGGTGTTCGCCACAGAACACGGCGCGACCGCGGCCGACGTGCGCATCGTGCTCGATTTCAATCCGGCGCCCGCGCGCGATCGCCCGAGTCAGGCGGCCATCGTCGAGAAGATGACCCGCATCATGAAGCCCAGGGCAGTGGCGGTGATCGGTGCATCGGCCGAGAACGGCAAGATCGGCAATTCCGTGATGAAGAATCTGATCAACGGCGGCTACCAGGGCGAGATCTATCCCATCCATCCGAGCGCCGACAGCATCCTGGGCAAGAAGGCCTACAAGAGTGTCAAGGACGTGCCGGCGGACATCGATGTGGCGGTGTTCGCCATTCCGGCGAAATTCGTGGCGGGGGCGTTGATCGAGGTCGGCGAGAAGAAAATCGCCGGGGCCATCCTGATCCCTTCGGGATTTGCCGAAACCGGCAATGTGGCCGGCCAGAACGAACTGGTCGAGATCGGCCGCAAGTACGGCGTGCGGCTCATGGGGCCCAACATCTACGGCTTCTACTACACACCCAGCAATCTGTGCGCGACCTTCTGCACGGCCTACGACGTCAAGGGGCACGCGGCGCTGTCTTCCCAGTCGGGTGGTATCGGGATGGCCATCATCGGCTTCTCGCGCTCCGCCAAAATGGGCGTATCGGCCATCGTCGGCCTCGGCAACAAATCGGACATCGACGAGGACGACTTGCTCACGTTCTTCGAACAGGACGAGAACACGACCATCATCGCGCAGCATTGCGAGGATCTGAAGGACGGCCGCTCCTTCGCCGAGGTGGCGAAGCGCGTCTCGAAGAAAAAGCCCATCGTGGTCCTGAAGGCCGGCCGCACCAGCATGGGCGCGCGGGCCGCGAGCTCGCACACCGGCGCGCTCGCCGGCAACGACAAGATTTACGAGGATGTCTTCAAGCAGTCAGGCGTGATTCGGGCGCGAAGCTTGCGCGACCTGCTCGATTTCGCGCGCGGGATTCCCGTGCTGCCCACGCCGAAAGGCAACAATGTGGTCATCATCACCGGCGCGGGCGGCTCCGGCGTGCTGCTCTCCGATGCCTGCGTCGACAATGGACTGTCGTTGATGGCCATGCCCGCGGACCTCGATGCGGCGTTTCGCAAGTTCATTCCGCCGTTCGGCGCCGCGGGCAACCCGGTGGACATCACCGGGGGCGAGCCGCCGAGCACCTATCAGAATACGGTGCGGCTCGGTCTCGAGGACCCGCGCATCCATGCCCTCATCCTGGGCTACTGGCACACCATCATCACGCCCCCCATGGTGTTCGCGAAGCTGATGGTCGAGGTGGTGGCCGAGATGCGCGCCAAAGGCATCGAGAAGCCGGTGGTGGCCTCGCTCGCGGGCGACGTGGAGGTGGAGGAGGCGGCGGAGTACTTGTACGCGCACGGCATTCCCGCATACGCCTATTCCACCGAGATTCCGGTCGCCGTGCTCGGCGCGAAGTACAAGTGGGCGCGTGGCGCAGGTCTCATTTCCGCAACATGAGTGCAGGCCCTAAGGCATAAACAGGCTAAAACGTTTACCCAAATTGCTACACTGCGCGTACCTCCAACGCAGCAGCCGTCAGAGGTGGAAGAGTTTTGAGTAGGTAAGGAGAGGAGATTGCACATGCTGCAGGGGAATGTGCAATTGCGCCCAAGGATCGGGGACGACCGGATTCGCCTCACAAGTCCGGCCGGTGGTGCGTGAGGGGTGGATGGTGATAACGAGAATGATTCAAACAAACGCGTTTCATGAGGAATCACACAATGCTTAAATTTAGATTGGCTAAGCCTATGCTGGTGGCGCTTGCGGCATGTGCCGCCAGTGTCGCCTTCAATGGCGTCGTCTTTGCGGACGATGCCCAAACTCAAGCGCTGAAAGACCAGATGCGCATCATGCAGCAGCAGATGCAGGATCTTCAGAATAAAATCGAAGCGCTGTCCAAGCAGCAAGCAGCGCCGCCTGCGCCCGCGGTTGCGGCAGCGGCAGGACCTCCCCCTACGAAAGCGGAACCGGCGGAGCCGAAGTTCGATAAATTCATGAAGGGATTCTTCGGGACCCTGGACGTGTCGCTGGACGACGTGACCAAGGGGATCCGAGGGCTCACTGCGTATTCGTACGGGGGAACCCCTGGGCCGAACGGGCAGTATCCCAACAACGGACCCAAGGGAACGCAGATCGTCGGCAGCGTCGGCTACATTGGAGACCTATCGACCAATAAATCCGTGCTGGGCTATCGCGGGTCGCACAAGATCGACGGCAGCAACGTCGAGTTCATCTACCAGATCGAAACGCAGCCTTCGATCACTTCGTCTCCGGGTCTCAACACCTCGTACACGCAACAGTCGAACGTGGTGAAGGGCGCCATCGGCTACGGCGACACCTATGTCGGCATCCAGGAAGCAGGGTGGGGTAAACTCAAGATCGGCACGACCTATGCGCCCTACAAGTCATCCACCGACCGGATGAATCCCTTCTCGGGCATGCTCGGCGACTACGCCGTGATCATGGGCAACACCGGCGGCGACAATCGCGTGGAATTCGGCACCCGGCTCGACCATTCGATCTGGTACGAATCGCCGAAGTTCGGCGGCATGTTCAGCTTCGACCTGTTGGTCTCGCCGGGCGCGAACCGCACCTATGACAACGTCGTGCAATCCGCGGGATCGCCGGACTGCAGCGGCGGCAATACGCCGGGCAGCGGCAACTTGCCGGAGAACTGCGACGACGGCGCATTCGGTACGGCATACAGCGCCGACCTGAAGTTCGAGGCGGGCGGCTTCTATGCCACTGCGGCGTGGGAACTGCACCATGCCGTGAACCGCAACAGCGACGGCATCGGTTCCAACAGCCCGGTCTACGGCGCCATGTTCGCCGCCAGCAACAACTGCACGACGCCGGGCGCCGCCCCGCTGCTCGACTGCGGCACGTACAACAACTACCTCAACGAGTACGGACAGGCGTTCATCAATGCCAACGGCTTTACTCCGCCGCTGCTCACCGACGTCGTCGACGAATGGGCGATTAAGGGTGGTATGCAATACGTCTTTGATTTCGGCCTGACCGTCAGCGGGATCTATGAATACATGCACCGCAACCTGCCGCCCGACCTGGAATACCAGAACGAGCGCCAGAGAAACGGTCTGTGGTTCGCGGCATCGCAGGATTTCTCGGCCAAGGACAACGTGAGCATCGGCTACGCGCACGCGGGTCGGACGCCCGGCGATCCTGCCGGGCAGCACGATTACAACCCGAACAGCACCGACGACCATGCGGATATGTACACCGTCGCGTGGAAGCATCGCTTCGACAAGAGCCTGTACTGGTACCTCGATGCCGCGGACACCGTCAATCACGGCAATGCTCACTACGACATCGGCGCCGGCGGACGCGGCGTGACCACGGATTGCCACGACGGCACGAACACCGTGTTCACCGACTACAGCAGCGCCGGACCGACGACGTGGGGCGGATGCCATGAGATCGGCGTCTCCACGGGCTTGAACTACAAGTTCTAAAGTTTGGTGTTTGAAGCCGGCTGACGGCTTCGGGTTGGGCCAGGGACGCGTTCGCGTCCCTGGCCGCCAACCGAGAGAATCGGCAACCTTTCGGCGCGCCCTCCCGCGCTTCATAGGCGAATGTCATTGAAGATAGCGATCATCGGTGTCGGTGCGATCGGCGGCTTCGTCGGGATTCGGCTTGCGCTCGCCGGCGAAGACGTGACGTTCATTGCGCGCGGCGCGAATTTGGAGGCTCTGCGCAATCGCGGCATTCGGCTGGTGGCGTCCGACGGCACCGAGCAGGCCGTGCCGCAAATCAAGGCAACCGACGACTACGCGGCCGCCGGACCGCAGGATGTGGTCATTCTCGCAATGAAGGCGCATCAAGTCGAGGCCGTCGCTCCCGAGGTGCCGAAGCTGTTCGGACCCGGCACCGTCGTCGTGCCGATGCAAAACGGAATTCCCTATTGGTACTTTCACCGGTACCCCGGCGAACTCGCGGGGACGCGGGTCACCAGCGTCGATCCGCATGGCTTGATCGGCGAGCATATTCCTTGCGAGCGTGTCATCGGCTGCGTGGTGTATCCGGCCGCCGAATTGATTGCGCCCGGGGTGGTCAAACACGTCGAAGGCAACCGCTTCCCGGTGGGTGAGCCGGGCGGCCAGAGCACCGAGCGCGTCTTACGCGTGTCGGAGTGCTTCATCCGCGGCGGTCTGCAGGCTCCGGTGCTCGCCGACATTCGCGCCGAGATCTGGCTGAAGCTCTGGGGCAACCTGACGTTCAATCCCATCAGCGCCCTCTCGCGCGCCACGCTCGCCGACATATGCCAGTACGCGCCGAGCCGCGCCGTCGCGGCGGCAATGATGACCGAGGCGCAAATCGTCGCGAACAAGCTCGGGGTCACTTTCCGCGTATCCATCGAGAAGCGCATTGCCGGCGCGGAGCGTGTGGGGCACCACAAGACCTCGATGCTGCAGGACGTCGAATCCGCGCGTACGCTCGAGATCGACGCGCTGCTAGGCTCGGTCATGGAACTGGCTCGGCTCACCAATACGCCGACTCCGCATATCGACACGGTGTACGCGCTGACGAAGCTGTTGGCGAAGACCCTGGACGAAGGCAAGCCACCGGGCGGCACGAGGCCGTCCGCCGCGTGATGCTGAGGATCGCGCGCCCGCGGCGCCCCTCCGGTTGGACGGGGGCGGCGTCCTCAAATAATTCCAGCGATTGACGAGGTCGAGATATGAATGTTCACGAGTATCAGGGCAAGGCAATTCTGCGCAAGTACGGGGTCGCGACGCCGCGCGGAATCCCTTGCTTCTCCGTCGCCGAGGCGGATTCCGCGGCGCGCGAGATCGGCGGGAAGGTTTGGGTGGTGAAGGCACAGATCCATGCCGGCGGCCGCGGCAAGGGCGGGGGCGTCAAGGTGGCGAAGTCGCTCGAGGAAGTCCATGAATACGCATCGAACATCCTCGGCATGACGCTGGTCACGCACCAGACCGGACCCGAAGGAAGGCTGGTCAGGCGCCTGCTAATCGAGGAGGGCGCCGACATCGCCAAGGAATTGTACGTGGGCATGGTGGTCGACCGCGTCACCCAGCGAGTGACGCTGATGGCGAGTTCGGAGGGCGGCATGGAGATCGAAGAGGTCGCCGCGCATACCCCTGAGAAGATTCACAAGGTTGCCATCGATCCCGTGGCCGGTTTGACCGATCCCCAAGCCGACGACATGGCTCGCAAGATCGGCGTGCCGGACGGGTCGGTGGCCCAGGCCCGCGGCTTCATGCAAGGTCTGTATCGCGCCTTCGTCGAATGCGATGCCTCGCTCGCCGAGATCAATCCGTTGATTCTCACCGGCGACGGCCGGGTGTTGGCTCTCGATGCGAAGCTCAATTTCGACTCCAACGCGCTGTTCAGGCACCCGGAGATCGTCGCGATGCGCGATCTCGATGAGGAGGACCCCGCCGAGGTCGAAGCGTCCAAATTCGATCTATCGTACATTTCGCTCAACGGCAACATCGGTTGCCTGGTGAACGGCGCAGGCCTGGCGATGGCGACCATGGATGCCATCAAGCTGTTCGGCGCCGAGCCCGCCAACTTTCTCGACGTGGGGGGCGGCGCCACGGCGCAGAAGGTGACCGAAGCATTCAAACTGATGCTCAAGAATCCGGCGGTGAAGGGAATTCTCGTGAACATCTTCGGCGGAATCATGCGTTGCGACACCATCGCCGAAGGCGTCGTCGCCGCGGCCCGGGAGGTGAAGCTCGGCGTGCCGCTGGTGGTGCGCATGAAGGGTACCAACGAGGAGTTGGGCAGACAGAGACTGCGGGAGTCGGGACTGCCGATCATTTCCGCCGACAACATGGCGGACGCCGCGCAAAAGATCGTGGCCGCGGTCGCCGGGAAATAGGAAAACGATTATGAGCATCCTGATCGACAGGAATACCAAGGTGATGACCCAGGGCATCACGGGCAAGACCGGCGCCTTCCATACCCGCCTGTGCCGCGATTACGCGTACGGCAGGGACTGTTTCGTCGCCGGCGTGAACCCGAACAAGGCCGGAGAGAACTTCGAGGGTATCCCGATTTTCGCCAATGCCCGGGAGGCCAAGGAGAAAACCGGAGCGACGGTGTCGGTGATCTACGTGCCGCCGGCGTTCGCCGCGGGCGCCATCGACGAAGCGGTCGACGCCGACCTCGACCTGGTCATCTGCATCACCGAAGGCGTACCCGTACGCGACATGATTGCCACCCGCAATCGAATGCGCGGAAAGAAAACGATATTGGTGGGGCCCAACTGCCCCGGCGTGATCACGCCGGATGAGATCAAGATCGGCATCATGCCCGGGCACATCCACAAGAAGGGGCGCATCGGCGTCGTTTCCCGCTCGGGCACGCTGACCTACGAAGCCGTCGGTCAGCTGATGGACATCGGACTCGGTCAATCGACCTGCGTCGGCATCGGCGGCGACCCGGTCAACGGCCTGAAGCACATCGACGTGATGCGGATGTTTAACGACGATCCACAGACAGATGCCGTGATCATGGTGGGCGAAATCGGCGGCGACGATGAGGAGACCTGCGCGCGCTGGATCAAACATCATATGAAGAAGCCGGTCGTCGGATTCATCGCGGGTGTCACCGCCCCGGCGGGAAAGCGCATGGGCCATGCGGGCGCCATCATTTCCGGCGGCAAGGGCACCGCCACCGAAAAGCTGGCCGTCATGGAGGAGTGCGGAATCAAGGTGACGAGAAATCCCGCGGAAATGGCGACTCTGCTGAAGTCGGTGCTCTAGCATGCAATGGGCCCGGTTTCGGTCGAACGACGGCCGGACCGGGTTCGGTGCACTCGAAGACACGCATATCGTCGAGTATGAGGGCGACCTCTACGGCGCGCCGCGGCGTACCGGGCGCAGCGTGGCGCGGGACGGATGCACGCTCGAACCCCCCTGTGCACCCTCGAAGATCGTCGCCCTGTGGAACAACTTCAACGCGCTTCGGATGAAGCTCGGCAAGGCCGCTCCCACCCATCCGCTGTTTCTCATCAAGCCCGCTACGTCGGTCATCGGTCCCGGCCAAGCGATCCGGAGGCCTGCCGGCTATGACGGCAAAATCGCCTTCGAGGGCGAGCTGGGGATCGTCATCGGCAGAGCCTGCAAGGACCTGCGCCCCGGCGATGCACGCGAGCACATCTTCGGCTATACCTGCGTCAACGACGTCACGGCATCGGGTGTACTCAACGAGAATCCCGATTTCGCGCAGTGGTGCCGATCGAAGGGTTACGATACCTTCGGTTGCTTGGGTCCCGTGATCGCGACGGACTTGGATTGGGCGCAACAGCGGCTGATCACCCGGATGGATGGGGATGAACGTCAGAATTACCCTTTGTCGGACATGATCATGCCGCCGGAGGAGCTGGTGAGCAGAATTTCCCACGACATGTCGCTGATGCCCGGCGATGTGATCGCGTGCGGCACGTCGGTGGGGGTCGGGTCGATCAAGGACGGCTGCACCGTCGAGGTGGAAATCGCGGGAATCGGCGTTCTCGCCAACGTCCTCGCTTCGAGCGCGCCCGCCTCGAGCGCGCCATGAGCGGCGGCGCGGCTCACCTTGCGCCGCGGGTGCTGCTGCGGCAAATGTTCGACGCCGCCATCGCATCGGCGCAGCCGGCCCTGTGCATACCACCGCACCTTCCCGACCCGCCTCGCGGCAGGCTCATCGTCGTGGGAGCGGGCAAGGCCTCGGCCGCCATGGCGCGAGCCGTGGAGGAGAATTGGCCCGGCCCGCTGTCGGGATTGGTGATCACGCGCTACGGCTACGCCGTGCCGTGCGATCGAATCGAGGTGGTCGAGGCGGCGCATCCCGTTCCCGATGCCGCCGGAATGCATGCCGCGCAGCGCATGCTCGAACTCGTGGGCTCACTGCACGCGGATGATCTGGTGCTGTGCCTGTTCTCCGGCGGCGGCTCCGCTCTCATGCCGTTACCGGCTGCCGGTCTCGACCTTGATCTGAAGCAATTCGTGAATCGCGCCTTGCTGGCGAGCGGGGCCACCATCCGCGAGATCAACTGTGTCCGCCGCCATCTCTCAGCCATCAAGGGCGGCCGGCTGGGTGCGGCGTGTCATCCTGCACGGGTGCTGACTCTGCTGATCTCCGACGTACCCGGCGACCGGCCCGTCGATATCGCCTCGGGCCCCACTGTGGCGGATCCGACCACGTGTGACGACGCCCTCGCCATCCTGCGCCGATACGGAATCGAGTTGCCGCAACCCGTGCGCGATGTGCTGGAAAGCGGCCGCGGCGAATCCGTGAAGCCCGGGGATGCGCGGCTGGCACGCTCGGGATTGCGCATCGTCGCCACCCCGCAGATGGCGCTCGAAGCCGCTGCCCGCGTGGCGCGGGCGGCGGGCATTTCACCCCATATTCTCGGAGATGCCATCGAAGGCGAGGCGCGCGATGTGGGCAAGGTATTTGCCGGGGTGGCATTGCAAGCTGCAGAGCGCAACCAACCCTTCGCTCCGCCCTGTGTGCTGCTCTCCGGCGGAGAGACCACGGTCACCGTGAAGGGAGTGGGGCGAGGAGGGCGCAATGTGGAGTTTCTGCTGTCGCTGGCGATCGCACTCGAGGCTCATCCGGGGATCCATGCTCTGGCCGGCGACACTGACGGAGTCGACGGCCAGGAAGAGATAGCGGGCGGCTGTATCGGACCCGACTCGCTCGCGCGCGCGTGGGGCTTGGGCTTACGGCCGAAGGACATGCTCGACAACAACGACGGCCACGGCTTCTTCGGCGCGCTCGGCGACTCCGTCGTCACCGGTCCGACCTTGACCAACGTCAACGACTTTCGCGCCATACTCATCGAGAGATCGGCCCGCGATCTCTGAAGCGCTGGTGATCGGTTGCGAAGGCGATATACTCAAGCGAAAGCCGATTCGTCAAGGACGGTGTTATGCGCGCGCTGTATATAGATTCGGTTCACCTGGCGGGGCTATTGGCCTGCCTCTATCTAGGGTCCGCCTACGCTCTCGGCCTTGCGGATCTGACGAATCGGGACGCCGCTCTGGGCATCAAGGGAGCGCTCAACCAAGGGGCTGCCTCGGCGATCGATAAACTAGGCGTTGCGGGTGGATTTCTCAATAACCCCAAGGTCAAGATCCCGTTGCCGCCGGCCCTCGATGAGGTCGCCAAGGGCATGCGCATGATCGGACAAGGCAAGGAGGCGGATGAATTGGTCGAGGCGATGAATCATGCGGCCGAACAAGCCGTTCCCGAAGCAAGGGAACTTCTGGTGAACGCGGTCAAGACAATGTCCTTAGGCGACGCGAAGGCTATCCTTACGGGCGGCGATGGATCGGTGACAAATTTCTTTCGCACCAAGACCGCGGCGCCGTTGGCCGTGAAGTTCCTACCGATCGTAAAGCAGGCAACGGATCGGGTCGGCTTGGCACAGAAATACGATCGCCTTGCGGGTCAGGGGGTCAAACTCGGTCTCGTCAAGGGGGATGCGGCCAACATCGAAGAGTATGTGACCCACAGGACCTTGGATGGCTTGTACCTCATGATAGGCGAGGAAGAGCACGCCATCCGAGAAAATCCGGCGGCGGCCGGCAGCGCCATCGTCTCGAAAGTATTTGGCGCGCTACGCTGATACGTAACTCAAGTGACCGACGGCACGTTGTGAGCAACGGAAGCAAGACCCATAATGCCGCCGGGATTCATGCAATCGACCATCGCGGATGGAATCAGAATTGTTGCGCCGCGCTCCTTGGTTGTTTCATAGATGATGTTCATCGCCCGAAGCTGTAGGGCCGCCGGGTTCTGAGCGTAGACGTTGGCCGCCTCCAAGAACTTCTTGGCGACCTCCTGTTCCGCGGACCCGAGAATAACCCGGGCCTCTTTCTCGCGTTCGGCCTGGGCCTGACGGCTCATTGCATCCTGCAGCGCTGACGGAATAGCTACGTCGCGTATCTCCACGGATATGGCCGACACGCCCCAGTCCGCAGTCTTTCGACCGATCTCGTCCTTGAGTTGCTGATCCGCGAGCTTGCGCTCCGACATCAATGCGCTGAGGGGTGATGCGCCGATCATCTCTCGGAGTGAGGTCTGAGCGACTCGCAGAATCGCCGACCTATAGTCGGTGATTTCCAGCGCGGCCCGCTCCGGATCGTGCACCTGCCAGAACAGGATCGCGTCGATATTCGCCGGGACAGTATCTTTGGTGAGCGCTTGCTCGGCATTGAATTCGATCGTTTGGATGCGCTGGTCGATCCATGCAGTCACGTTATCGACGAACGGAATGATGACAAACAGTCCCGGACCTCGGATGCTATTGAGCTTCCCGAATCGGAGTACGACGGCCTTCTCCCATTGTTTGGCCATCAATAGCGAAATCGGCGTCAGCGCCGCTAATAGCAGCAGCACGGATGGGATGACGTAGGCAAGGAACAGCCCCGAATCGTGGAACAGTGCCTTGGCGAGCAATGCAGCCAGAACGATAAGAGCCGAGATGACGATTGCTGGAGCGTTCAATTTTGCGGTATTCATTTACTACTCCTTTGTCTATTTGATATATGGACAATCCTTTGGGCGACGTCGATAGGATCGACTCCGGCCGCATTCGACAGGGCAATGGCCTGTTGAGCCAGGCTCTCCACCCGCTTTGCTTGGCGTGTCACGTCAATTGGCGGCGGACGCTCGGCCACATAGGTCCCGCGAGCCCGAAGAATAACGATGGCGCCGGTCTGTTCGAGGTCCGTATATGCATGCCGGACGGTGTTCAGATCGACTTTCAATGTAACGGCGACTTGTCGCATGGTGGGCATTTGCTCGCCCGGACGTAGGGCTCCGGTCCCGATCGCCTGAAGCATCTGGTCGCGGATCTGCACGTAGACCGGCACGCCGTTATCCTGAAGGTGAAGCGTTGGGACCATGTCGGTGGTCTGTATGATAGTGTGCATACAGTCTATCAGATGTTCGCCAATGTCAAGTGTGAACTGCCGGATGCAGGGAAGCAGCCACTATGGGCTTGCGATAAGCTGGACATAGAATAAATACGCGGCCGAGGCGCGAGGGCCTACCGGCAGCCAATCGAAATTGGGAGACCCTCATTGCCGTATCTCAAAGTAAGCGGGCTCATCTGCGGAATTTTATTTGCCACGCGACTGTTCGCCGGCGATCAGGCCACCGATCCCGTGAAGGTCTTTGTTCGTTCCGAAATGCAGAAACAGCACATCCCAGGCTTGACTCTGCTGGTATCGAAGAATGGCAAGCCGATTCGGACCGAGGGATACGGAGTTTCGAATCTAGAGTTGAACGTTCCCGCCAAGCCGGAAACGATTTTTCAGTCGGGGTCGGTGGGCAAGCAGTTCACCGCGACCGCCGTGATGATGCTGGTGGATGCTCGCAAGATCGGATTGGAAGATCCCCTCACCAAGTACTTTCCCGAAGCGCCTTCGTCGTGGAGGCAGGCGACGGTGCGAGAGCTCCTGAGTCACACAGCTGGCTTCACCGACTATCCGAAGGATTTCGACGAACGAAAGGACTACACGGAAGAGGAGCTTCTCAAGATCGTCGAAGCGATACCGCTCGCTTATCCGCCCGGTACGAGCTGGAGCTACAGCAACCTAGGCTACCTGACGCTCGGCATTCTCATTCACAAGGTGACCGGCGAATTCTATGGAGATTTCCTGCAGCGAAGAATCTTTCGACCGCTTGAGATGTCTACGACCCGTATCATCAGTGAGGCGAACATCATTTCCAATCGATCGGCCGGATACCGTCTGGTCAACGGCGAAGTGAAGAACCAGGAATGGGTTTCCCCATCGCTCAATACGACCGCTGACGGCAGCCTGTATTTCTCTATTGTGGACCTCGCCAAGTGGGATGCCGCCCTCTACACCGACAGGCTCCTGAAGAAATCAAGCTTGGCACAGATGTGGACCGTGGCCCCGCTTCGGGACGGACAACCGAATTCCGGTCATTACGGCTACGGCTGGTTCATCGAAGTACAGGACGGTCATCGCCTGATTGAGCACGAAGGCGAGTGGCAAGGCTTCGAGACCCAAATCTGCCGATACGTCGATGACAAGCTCACCGTCGTCGTCCTAACCAACCTTGCCGACGCAAAACCGGACCTAATTGCGCACGGCGTTGCAAGCCTGTATCTCAAGGATGCAGCCCGTCCTTAACCTGCGGATTGTCCGCCGCCTCGATGCGCTTGAAGACCTGCTCCATGCCGTTGACGCGTGCGACATACTCCCGGGCATCGTGATCGCCGCAGCGCTGGCCCTCTGTCAACCGTAGTCCGCGCCGCACGAAGGCATCACCCGCACCCGCGCCGCAGAGATGGATGACCGCAGCCAACTCCCGCTTAGACTGTGGCGCCGCGGCCTTCACATGGTGGCGCTGCAAAGCGCCCGTGACGCTGCGATCGAGATACGCCGCGGTGAGCTCCATCGCATGGGAGGGGATGACCCTCGTGTACAAACGGTTGAACCAGCAGGAATTCCAGTCATCCCACGGACCGTCCTCGGCGACGGCGTGATCGCGGATGCAGTAGCGCCTGGCCTCGGCAAAAGTGCCGTCGGTAATCTGGTACATGCCCACCGCGCTCGAGGCGGGGCGGTACACCTCGAAGGGCTTGGAGCTGAAGGACCAGCGCCAGTAGGTGCGCACCACGGGATTGCCGGACCCCTCGACCTGCGCGAGCGCCGCGAGCAGCTCCGGAGAAATGATGCTCGTGGAATATTTTCGAAACAGCGGGGCGTACTGCCGCCAGGTCTCGGCCGGGGTTTTATCGAGGGTGCCGCTGACGGGAAAGAACAGCTCCGACGGCTTGCGGACGACCTGGTACAGCCAGTTGAGAGTGAGCCACAGGACAAGGGCGAGCGCGAGGAGGGTGAGCGCCTGCGCAAACCTCGGTGCCCGGCGGAATAGGCGAAGGACACGCCGCCGCGTGCGCAGGCTCGGCAGGAGTTTCGCGAGGCGCCGGACTAGGCTCTTGCGGCTCTTCGGCACCGCACCGCCGGTCCTAGCCCAACTTCCCGCGCACGATCTTGTACACAGCCTCGCTTTCGGCGGCACAAGACCCGACCAGCCTTTCGATCTCGGCGGTCGCAGCTTCGGCGAAGGTGCGGTCCTTGAGGGCGGGCGCGTTGATGTAGACGTTGAGCGCGGCGCTGCGCAGCCCCGTGAACCCGGCCAGCACTCCGACGCCGCCGTCGCTGATGACGTTGAGATAGCCGTGCTCGCTGGCGCGCCGCGCCAAGGCGATGACCTCGGCGCATACGCGTGCGCAATCGAGCGGCGCTTCGGTGGCGCGGCGCAGGCCCGCCTGGATGGCGGCGGCGCGCCGGGTCTTGTCCTCGTCCGAGATCTTCGGCAGCTTGTATGCCGCCAGGATGCTGTCGAATGCGGCGATGTCCTCGGCGACCATGGCCGTCAGGCGACCCCGCACCCTCTCGGACTCGCGGAGTATGGCCCGCATCTCGGCCTCGACGCCTTCGTAGCCCTTCTTGCCGATGGTGACATTGCAAACCATGGACACGAGGGCCGCGCCCATGGCCCCCATGATGGCCGCGGCGCTGCCGCCCCCCGGCGTCGGATTGCCGCCGGCGAGATCGTCCAGAAATTTCTCAACGGAAGATTGTGTAACCGTCATTGACTCCGCCCATACTGTTTCAACCGACCATCGATTTGGCGATGGCGTAAATTTCCTCGGCGTCGAGCAGTTGATCGTTCTGCTCGAACAGCCGCGCAACGCAGGCGCGATGCAGCGCCAGTTTGAGCGCGCCGAATCCGAGAGAGCCGAAGAGTATCTTGCCGTGTTTGACGAGGCCGCGGTCGCTCTGGCCCACGCCTTCGATGCCCGCCGGCGGCGATGCGTTGGCATCGGCGAGCAGTTCCAAGGCGGCGCTGTACCGCCACTGTTTCTCCTCGAGCAGCGTAATGCCGGCCGCGCCCGTGGCGAGCACGATCTGCGCGCCCTCGACGGCGGCGCCGCGTTCGGTATTGGTCGGCGCCTCGATGGCTTGTATGGCAACACCGAAGCGCGCTTGAATGGAATCGCAGGCGGATTGAACGACGTCGCGCTTGCGGCCGGTGATTGCCACCTGGGCGCCTTCGCGGGCCAGCAGCACCGCCGCGCGCTGGCCGACGGGCCCCGAGCCTCCGAGCACCACGGCGCGCTTGCCTGCGAGCGAGCGGCCGTGCGCGAGCCACGCCACGGCGGCCGACGCCGTCGTGTTGGAGCCGTTGCAGTCGAACATCACCGAGACGCGGAAATTGCCAAAGAATTTCTTGCGGACGGCGCCGAGCATCGCTTCGCCGCCGGCCATGTTGCCGCCGCCGATGAAGATCGCCGTGTTCTTTTTGTCCTTGAGGCCCCGGGTGAAGATGGCTCCCTCGACGAGACCGCCGACGTTCGCCGCATTGACTCCGCCGTAGGCGCAAACCTGATCGGCGCCGCCGTCGTATCCGACGACATTATCGAAGACCGAAGGCAGGGTGTCCGTGTCGAACTGGTAGAGGAGTTTTTTCACACCCGTATCATGTCACGTCAAGTCACGAGATGCTGCGGTTTGCCCGCCGCCCAGCCCTCGATATTATCGATCAATTGGTCGGCCAGGAACTGCATGGCGCCGTCCGAAGCCCACGCGATATGCGGCGTCAGGATGAAATTCGGCCGCCGCACATCGAGCAGCGGATGCCCGTTCTTCGGCGGCTCGACGGTCAGCACGTCGAACCCCGCGCCCGCAATCAACCCCTCATCGAGCGCCTGGATCAGCGCGGCCTCATCCACCAGTCCGCCGCGAGCGGTGTTGATGAGCAGGGCGTTGCGCTTCATTTTTCGAAAGGCGGCGATGTCGATCAGGTTGCGGGTGGAGGGGAGCAGCGGGCAGTGCAGCGAAATCACGTCCGAATGCGCGAGCACCTCGTCGTGCGGGGTGAACGATACGCCTTCCATCTTCGGCGGCGGATGATCGGCAAACAGCACCCGCATGCCGAACGCGCGCCCTATGGCGGCAGTGCTCTGGCCTATGGCACCCTCGCCGATGATGCCGAGCGTACTGCCGTACAGATCGCCGATATCATGCGTGAAAAAGCAGAACTGATCGGACTTGTTCCACACGCCGTTCTCGACATCCTGCCGGTACGCGAGCAGATTGCGGCGCAAGGCCAGTATCATCGCGAACGCGTGTTCCGGCACGGTATGCACGGCGTAGTTGCGGATGTTGGCGACGGCGATGCCGTGCTCCTTGCAGTACGGAACGTCGATGACGTCGTAGCCGGTCGCCGCCACGGCGATCATCTTCAGGTCGGGCAGCTGGCGCAAGGTTTCCGTGCGCATCGGCACCTTGTTGACGATGGCGACGGCCGCGCCCTTGAGGCGCGGCACGATTTCGGCGGCGGAAGTTTTCTCGTACTCGATGTATTCGCCGGCAAAAGAGGGCTTGCGGACCTTGGCCTTGAGGGAGGCGCGGTCCAGGAATACGACCCGCGCCGTCATGCGGCGACGCCGGCCTTCGCGCCGGGCGTGGATTTGACCGCACCCACCGGCGAACGCTCTCGCCAATATCTCTGCGCCGCCGCGACACCGCTGCCGGGCTCTATCTTGACGCCGACATCGAGCATGGTCATTTCGGCTCCTGCGATCGCGCCGAGCAGCATCAATTCGTTCAAATCACCCAGATGGCCGATGCGGAACAGTTTGCCGGCAACCTTGGACAGGCCGGCGCCGAGCGCGAGGTTGTAGCGCTTGAAGGCGCGCGCGATGACTTCCGCGCCGTTGATGCCTTCGGGCAGCATGACCGCCGATACAGTGTCGGAGTGCCATTTCGGCGCGGTGGCGCACAGCTTCAATTTCCACCCATCGAGCGCCGCGGCGCGGACGCCGCCGGCGAGATAGCTGTGGCGATGGAACACATTCTCCAACCCTTCTTCGGCCAGCAAGGCGAGGGACTCGCGCAGGCCGTACAACATCGGGATCGACGGGGTATAGGGGAAGTATCCGGAGGCATTGGCGGTTACCATGTCGCCGTAGTCGAAATAACAGCGCCGCGACGTTGCGCTCTTGGCGGCTTCGAGCGCCTTTTGGCTCACGCAGGTGACGCCGAGACCCGCGGGCAGCATCAGGCCCTTTTGCGAGCCGCTGACGCACACATCGACGCCCCACTCGTCCATGCGAAAGTCGATGCTGGCGAGCGCGCTCACCGAGTCGACGAACAAGAGCGCCGGGTGTTTGACGCTGTCCATCGCGCGGCGAATGGCGGCGACGTCGCTGGTCACACCGGTCGCCGTCTCGTTTTGACACACCAGCACGGCCTTGATCTTGTGCTGCTTGTCGGCCGCGAGCGAGGCCAGGTAGCGATCGACGGGCGCACCTTCTCCCCACGGCGTCTCCAGAAGTTCGACCTCAAATCCCAGCCGGCTGCTCATGTCCGCCCAGAGATGGCTGAACTGTCCGAACCGGGCGATCAACACCTTGTCGCCGGGATTCAGGCAGTTGGTGAGCGCCGCTTC
>Ga0210398_10002657_pt1 | contig 17336 bp, 11 predicted proteins | sample IncBWC4OmetaG_FD_161047 | JGI IMG/M metagenome (GOLD analysis project Ga0210398, IMG submission 161047) | Forest soil microbial communities from Barre Woods Harvard Forest LTER site, Petersham, Massachusetts, United States - Inc-BW-C-4-O | ecosystem: Environmental > Terrestrial > Soil >... | reverse complement strand
TGTTGTTCATGGATCGTCGCTTCACCTCGCAGGACTGTATCGGCGAATGGCGAAACGACTTTAGAGGAAATGTCCCTTTTAATTTCCAATTTAGAAACCGGCGAACGATTGCCTGTTCAAATCCCGAGGGGAGTCGCTCCCGTGGTTCTCGAAGCGAACATTGCGCTGGCGCGGCATGGGAAACAAAGCTGACGATTTTGGAGGCGCGGGTGGGAGTTGAACCCACGAATGGAGGTTTTGCAGACCTCTCCCTTAGGCCTCTTGGGTACCGCGCCGGGATCATGCATTATAGCGAATCTGGCGCTGCGTTGACAGGAGCCGTGGGGCCGGGCGCAGTTGGTCTCGCCGCGGGCCGCGCTACCGCGACGCCAACGGCATGAGTTGCGCTTCGCGGATGAAGCGCGCGGATTCCTCGGGTGGGGTGGGGCAGATGTAGAAGCCTGTGCCCCACTCGAAGCCGGCCACTTTGGTCAGCTTGGGGATGATCTCGATGTGCCAGTGGTAGTGCTCGCTGGTTTCTTCCCCGATCGGTGAGGTGTGGATCATCAGGTTGTAGGCAGGGCGGTCGAGCACGATGTCGAGGCGCATCAAAATGTCCTTCAGCACTCGAGCCAGGCTTGCATACACCAGACTCTGATGATTCTCGAATGCCGACGCATGCTGGCGCGGCAAGATCCACATCTCAAAGGGAAAGCGCGGCGCGTAGGGAGCGATGGCGATGAACTGATCGGTTTCGCCGATCACGCGCACGGTGGCTTCCTGCTCCTGGCGGATCATGTCGCAGAAGATGCAGCGCTCTTTGTCATAGTAGTAGTGGCGCGAGCTGTCCACCTCCTCGCGCACGCGCTTGGGAACGATGGGCAGGGCGATCAACTGCGAATGCGGATGCTCGAGCGAGGCGCCGGCCGCTTCCCCGTGATTCTTGAAAATCAGGATGTAGCGGAAGCGCCGGTCGTTTTTCAGGTCGTTCATGCGATCGCGAAAGGCCCAGAGGACGTCTTCAATCTGCTTCTCGGTCATGGTGGCGAGGGTGCTGCGATGGTCGGGCGTTTCGATGATCACTTCGTGAGCGCCCACGCCGTTCATGCGGTCAAACAGGCCGTCTCCCTCGCGGCCCAGGTCTCCCTCGATGCCGAGCGCGGGGAACTTGTTGGGGACCACGCGCACCTGCCAGCCGGGCGTGTTGGGGCCGCTGCCGTTGCGCCCGTACTGCAGCACTTCCGGCGGCGTCTTCGATTCATGGCCGTAGCAGAACGGGCAAATGCCGATGCCCTTGATCTCAACGCTCTCGCGCAGAAAGTCCGTGGGGCGCTTGGCGCGATCGGTCGAGATGATCACCCACCGTCCGGTGATGGGATCCTTTCTTAGCTCGGGCAACGATTCCTCCTGGCCTGCAGGGCCACACCAATGAACATCGGATACCCTGGAAAAAGGCTTATTTTAAGCCCGACCGGGGCGTTTCGTCTTGCGGAACAACGGCATGTGCTACTGCGCCGCAAAGGCGCCTTTGTGGAGACGCACGACGGGCCGCCGGCCGGGCAGGGCTTCGATGGCCAGAATATCAAACCGGAAGGGGACGTTTTTGGCGCGAGCCTCGCGCAGGAATTGCCGCGCCATACGCGAAAGGTGACGCTTCTTTCCGTCGGTGACCGCATCTTCGGGCGTGCCGACATCATCTCGCTGGGAAGTCCGCGTCTTCACTTCGACGAAGGCAAGTGTCTCGCCGTCGTAGCCCACGAGATCGATTTCGCCCTTGATGCCGCGCGCCGTGAAATTGCGCGCCACCATCACGTATCCGTGGCGGCGCAGATACCAGTAGGCGTAGGTCTCGCCGCGCACGCCGGTACGCCGGGCCCGGCGGCCTGACTCCGTTGTGCGCGCCGGGACGGCGGCCGACTCCGCAAGGCCTTTGCGAGCGGCCCAGTTCACCAAGCCAAACATGGCACGGGCTAGGACGGGCATGACAGTTCCCTATTATTCGCAGTGGCGAGGATTCGTCAAGGATAGAAGGGCTGACGGTGGCTAGGCGGCGGACTTTTCCGCTTCGCTGATGCAGGCTTCCAGCGTGCGAGCGGCAAAGTCGGCTTGCTCTTCGTCGATGACGAGCGACGGAGCGATGCGGACGGTGTTCTCGCCAGCGCCGAGCAGGAGCAGGCCCTTCTCAAAGGCACGGTCCACGATCGCGTCGCGAATGTCACCGGCGCGCTCTTTGGTTTTCTGATCGCGCACCATTTCGACGCCGATCATCAAGCCTTTGCCGCGCACATCGCCGACCATGCGATGGCGCGCGGGCCAGTCGGCCATGCGCTTCATCATGAATTCGCCGACGCGCCGCGCATTTTCGATGTACTGCGATTCGAGCAGGTCCATGGTGGCGAGCGCCGCGGCTACTGAAACGGGGTTGCCGCCGAAAGTGGAGGCGTGCGCGCCCGGCTTCCAATCCATCAGGCTGGCGCGCGCAATGGTGGCGGAAAGCGGCATGCCCGAGGCGATGCCCTTGGCCACGCACAGAATGTCCGGTTCGATCCCCGAGTGCTCACAGGCCCACCATTTGCCGGTGCGGCCCATGCCGCTCTGCACTTCGTCGCACACCAGCAGGATTCCGTGCTTGCGGCAGATGCGCTGCAGCTCCTGGAAAAATTCCTTGGGCGCGGGGACGTACCCGCCTTCGCCCTGGATGGGCTCGATGAACACCGCGGCCACTTCCTCCGGATCAGCAAGGCGCTTGAAGACTTCGCGCTCGAGAAACGCCGCTGACTCGACGCAGGTGCACGGCGAGGAATTGCCGTACGGACAGCGGTAGGAATTCGGATAGGGAATGTGAAAGACGCCGGCCAGCAGGGCGCCGAATCCCTTGCGCTGCACGGCCTTGGAAGCGGTCAGCGACAGCGCGCCGAGCGTGCGGCCGTGAAAGCAGCCGTGAAAGGCGATGATCTTGTCGCGACGCGTGTGATAGCGGGCCAGCTTAATGGCCGCTTCGACCGCTTCAGTGCCCGAGTTGCCGAAATAAACTTTCTTGGCCTCGCGGCCGGGGGTGATTGCAGACAAGCGCGCCGCGAGATCCACAATTCCCTGGTAATAGAAATCCGTGCAGGAGATGTGGATGAGCTCCGCGGCCTGCTTTTGAATCGCTTCGACCACGCGCGGATGGCAATGCCCCGTCGAGACCACGGCGATGCCCGCGGCGAAGTCCAAGAAAACGTTACCGTCGACGTCCTCGACCATCGCGCCGCGGCCGATCTTCGCCACCAGAGGATAGCCGCGCGTATACGAAGGCGAGACAAGCTGTGCGTCGCGCGCGATCACTTCCCGGGCTTTTGGGCCGGGGAGCGGCATCAGCAGATTGGGGAGCTTGATTTCGCTGGTCACTACACTCACTAAATTCTCCACGGGTGCCACCGCGCGCTGCGGCTTTCGTTACGGAACGCGCGGCGCCGAACGCAGGCATTTCTCCTAAGACCAAGAAGAGCAAGCCGGAGAGAGGCCCAATTACTAATCTACTCCCATGGAATCGAAGCGTCGAGGAGAGGAACCAAACGAGTGTTAACGCTTCGGAATCGCGAGGGTTACTTGCGTTTCCAGCGGACCGTGCCGTCGCGGGAGTCCTCCAGGATGATGCCGAAGGCTGCCAGTTCGTCGCGGATGCGGTCGGAGGCGGCGAAGTCGCGGCGCTTGCGCGCGGCCTGGCGGTCGCCGATGCGGGCTTCGACTTCAGCATCGCTGAGAGTCGTGCCGGCTACAGAAATCCCCAGGGCTTTGAGCTTGTCCGCGTCGTCATCGCGCAGCACTGCAAAGATGGCGTCGAACGCGTCCATGACGGCCAGCACGACCGCCGCGTCGCCCTGGCGGAACTCGCCGCGGTCCATGGCCGTGTTCACGTCGCGTACCAGATCGAAAATGGCCGCGAGGGCTTGCGCGGTGTTGAGGTCGTCCGCGAGGCCGCTGTCGAAGTCCTCGCGCGCTTTGGCGGCGCGTTGCGCCATGGCCGGCGAAGAGCCATCGGGAAATTTCTCCGTGCGAAGCCGCGCTGCAAAATTTCGCAGCCGTTCCACAGAGCTGGCCGCTCCCTGCAGGCTGTCCGGAGTGAAGTTCAACTGGCGGCGATACGGAACGGAGGCCAGCAAAAATCGGATAGACGACGGCTTGTGCCCGGCGGAAAGCAGCTCACGCAAAGTCGCGAAGTTGCCCATCGACTTGGACATCTTCTCGTGATCGACCAGCAAATGCTCGGCGTGCATCCAGTAGCGCACGAAGGTCTTGCCCGTCGCCGCTTCCGATTCGGCGATCTCGTTTTCGTGGTGCGGGAAGGTCAGGTCCACGCCGCCGCTGTGGATGTCCAGGGTATCGCCCAGATACTTGAGCGCCATGGCCGCGCACTCGATGTGCCAGCCGGGACGGCCCGGCCCGATGGGGGTCTCCCAGAAGTGCTCGCCGGGCTTGGGCGCCTTCCACAGCGCGAAGTCGCGCGCGTTGTCCTTGTCGTAGCGGTCCATGTCCACGCGCGCGCCGGTCTGCATCCCGGCCACGTCAATTTTGGAGAGCTTGCCGTAGGCGGGGAAATTCGCGATGCGGTAGTAGGTCGAGCCTTCGCTTGTATACGTGAAGCCCTTGGCGGTGAGGCGCTGAATCAGCGCCACCATGTCGTCGATATGCTCGGTGGCGCGGGCGATGTGCTCGGGGGGCTCGAGATTCAGGGTGCGGCGATCCTCCATGTAGGCCTGAATGTATTTGTCCGTGTAATCGCGGATGCTGACGCCCGCCGCAGCCGCCCTCTGAATAATGCGATCGTCCACGTCGGTCAGGTTCATCACCTGAACGACGCGGAAGCCTCTCGATTTCAAATAACGCCGCAGGACATCCTGAAACACAAAGGTGCGGAAATTACCGATGTGCGCGAAATCGTACACCGTCGGGCCGCAGGTGTAAGCGCGCACCTCGCCCGCGGCCAGCGGCACAAAGGGCTCCGTCTGGCCGGACATGGTGTTGTGAAAGCGAATTTCCGCCTTCGTCTTGGGACTGTCGCCGCTCAAGGTGGCCTGCGCGCTCATGGCAAACGCACTATTCTAACCGACGCGCAAGGCGGTAGCAAAAGGTCTGTTGATGCTACGGGACTGCTAGCGAGTCACTTCGAATTGGAAATGCAGTGCCGGAATCTTATTGCCCGGATGATCGTCCGCGTAGGTCAGCTGCGGCACGCGGTAAAGCAGCTGGTTTTCTGTCGGCGGGCCCTGATAGATGCCGGGAAAGAGATCGATCAGGTGCGTGCCGGGTTCGCCGGCAGCGCGGAACGTGAAGCTGACGTCGCCCTGACTGTTGAAGCCGCAGGCGTAGCCCATGAGGGCGTTGTCGTAAGTAGCGGCATACATATTGTCGTACTCGGTCCAGCCGACTCCCTTCAGATGAACCGTTATCGGAGTCCCCGCAGGGCCGGAGTGCGGCTCCATGCTCACTATGGTGGTCTCAATGGCGAAGTAAGCGCGCCCGAGCGGCTTCTCCCCGTCGCGCAATTCGAGGCCGTGCCGCCCACCCAGGTCCTCCGGAATTTTCACGGGCAGCTCAATTTTTCCATCCGTTCCCACTTTCACTTTCGCGATCGCTTTTTCTTCGGGCCCGAATCCATTGCCGCTCACACGGCTTCCTGCATATGTCTGCCAGACCAAATCCAGCGTCGCGCCCGCGGGAAAACCTTCGCCGCGCAGCATGGCTTGACTGTCAACCGGTCCCTGAGTGGGGCGGACGCTCAACTTGCCATTGGGCACGTGGATTTCGGCGTCCGGCAAGGAATACGGCTGGTATTCGTCGGCGAAGAAGCTGGAAGCTGAGGGCCGGCCGTCGGTTGTGTGGAAGGCGAAATCGGGGCGTGGCAGATACGCGTTGGGCGCTTGCTGAAAGTTAAGGTAGCTCTGGCCCTGCCATCCCGTGTAGAGCTTTATGAAGTGATCGCCAGCGGGACCTGCGGCGCGAAAGCGCGCCACTGCAGAACCGCGCGTGCCGGCGGCGCTCACGAATCCCACGGCGCGATTGTCCCAGTTGACCACCCACGTATTCTCCATCGCGCGCCAGCCCAGCCCTTTGACGCGCACTTCGATGGGCGTTCCAACCGGGCCGGAGGCGGGGCTCATCTCAAAGCTTTGCGTAACCTCCACTCCGTTCTGCGCGACCACCTTTCCATCGATTTTGGCGAGGATGTCGTGCACGCCGCCGTAGTCCTCCGGAATGTCGAAGGTCGCCTCCAGGCGGCCGCTCGCGTTCACCAGAAATTTTCCGAGCGACAAACTCGTCTTGGTATATTTCCGCCCGCGAAAATAGTAGTAGTTCTCAATCACCCAGCCACCGCTCACGGTGTCCCATTCGAGATCCACCGTCTTGCCCGCAGGCAATCCATTGGCAACAGCGCGAACTTTCGCGCCAACCACCGGCTTCTCGTAGTTCAATTCGAGCTTTTGGATGGAGGCAGAGTCAGGCCTGGGAGCGGCGAGCAGAGTGTTCCGACCGGCGGAGGAAAGAAATGTGAAAAAGGCAAAACCAGAGAAAGCAAGGGCCAGAAACGCACTGACCCCGAAGCGGACCGAATGCCGTATGCGTGGAAATTGCTGCTTCACTGCACGATGGTAACCCAGGACGGCTCACCACCCTCCGGCTTCCATTCCACCGTCCGGCCGAACTTATCGGTGGCCGTGGCGGAGTATTTGACTGCACCGGTGGGAGCGTCGTCGGGAACAATCCACTTGGCGGTCCACATGCCGGGGCGAATCGGCTGCGGCGCGCCCTTCTCATTTTTCTGCGGGATGCCGCGGAACTTCGCTGGCAGGTCATAGGTCTTGCCGCCGAATTCGATGTGCACTGTCACTTTGGCGGAATCCTCGGACGTATTGGTCCCGCCGTCGATGGCGTAGAGCCGGAAGCCAACGTTATCGCCGCGCTTGAAGCGATTCCTCAGCGTGCAGTTGTCAGGAGACCCCGGATTGGCGAACACGGCAGTGTCCGCAAACAAGATCAATTTCCCCACGGGTTTGGCGGAGTCCTGGGCGGCTGCCGGCTGCGCGGCCAGCAATCCCACAAAGAGCCCGAGAGCGGCGAGCGAAACGATCCAAGTTTTGGTGCCCATATACCGCAAATTAATCCAAATCGGTCTTTCTGTCCAGAGTTTTGAAATTCTCGCAGCGCCGTGCCGTTAGCAGGCCAGCGGACGCGATCCCTTGAAGCCTCAGGCCTGAGGGCGCAACCAAAATACGCCCAGTGAGGTACGACCTAAAAGCCGTATCTCCTATCGGCTGCCGAGGTCCGCCGCGGATCCCTGTTTGAAATTGGTGCGGGAAGGGATCACCGCTCGGATGACTTGCATCCACCTTGCAAGGTAGTATGTGCGATACCTTGTGGCGAGGAACCCATGGATACAGCCCCCGAGAAAATTGTCCTTGTCGAAGCCGATTCTTCGCTGCGCGCAGAGCTTCAAAGCGCGCTGGAGGCCGCGGGCTACCAGGTCGCTCCGTATGCCGCGGCCGCAGAAGCGCTCGAAGCCATTCGCAAATCCAACCCCGACGTGCTGCTGATCGACGCCAGCCTGTCTGAGGGAAACCTGGTCGAAACACTCTCTGCCATTCGCGGCACTTCGCTCACGGCATCGGTCCGGGTGATTCTTCTCGTTGGCAGCGAAGCGAAAGACCGCGAAACGGGCATCGAGATGGGCGCCAATGATGCCTTGTCGCGTCCGTGGGAAATGAGCGAGTTGCTCGCCCGAGTCCGCGAGCAGTGCCGCGAGCGCGCCGCCGAGCAGCAACTCCGCGACCGCGCGCGCCTGGCCGAGGAGGGCCAGCAGATCGCCTACACTGCCTTCGACGCCGTCGCCGTCACCGAGAAGATGACCAAGGATGCCTTCCGGCTCGACCGCCGCCTGTCGGTGGGACTTGGTGTTGCGTTCGCCATCGTGGCCGCCATGGCGGCGATGTATTTCCTATTCGCCCGCAAAGCGCAGCAGGAGACCCTGCGCGCCACGCGGATCGTGGACAAGCTCGGAGGCGGCCTCGTTCACCAGCAGGACCTGATCGCCGAGGCGCGCAAGCGCCGCTTGCCGGGGGCCGACGCAGACAGCGTTCCCCCGCGCAGCGAGGACTTGAAGAAGCAAGGGGAAGACATCAAGGCCAAGATGGCGGCCGCCGATCCGGCCACGATTTCCACGCTCCAGAAGCAGCTTGCGGACACCAACGCCCGCCTGAAGAAGGTCGAGCAGGAAGACTCGGCCGCGCAGGGCATCATTCAGTCTGACGCGCAGAGCGTTTGCCTGCTGCACGTCTCCGTGGCCTTCCGCCACCAGCAGAGCGGCAAGCGCCTGCGCTTCGCCGGACTCAACCCAAATGGCGAGCCGCTACAGGATAGCCAGGGCCACCCCATCTTCACCCTGGACGGCGACGGGCCGGAGGTAAAATTCGACGTCTTCGGCACCGGCTTCGTCGTCGGCGCCAACGGTCTTGTAGTGACCAACCGCCATGTGGCCGAGCCGTGGTGGAAGAACAACGATCTGGACGAGATGACCGGCCAGGGCTACCAAGCGGAAATCTCCGCCATTCGCGCCTATTTCCCCGCTGATCCCCGCGCCTTCCACGCGGAAATTGAAACGATTTCGAACACCACCGATCTTGCCACCATGCGCGTCGATATGCAGGACCTCAAGCGCACAGCCTTATCTGACGACGCGAGCAAAGGTGCGGCAACTCCCGGCGAGGCTGTGGTGTTAATGGGTTACGCGGCCGGCTTGGACGCCATCCTGGCCAAGGCTGATGACCAAACGACTGAGAACATCCTTACCCACAGCGGGGGCCAAGTTTCGCGCGTCCTGGACGACCTCGCGCAGCGCGGCCTGATCCGCCCGCTTATCACGCAGGGCCACGTCGGCGACGTTCTACCGGATAAGATTGTCTTCGACGCGCAAACCACCCACGGTGGCTCTGGCGGACCGCTCTTTAACGGGCAAGGAAAGGTGATTGGCGTTACCTTCGCCGTTCTAGCTGACTTTGGCGGATCGAACTTTGCAATTCCGATTCGCCTTTCGCAACCCCTGCTCAAACCCTAGCCGGTCTGCCCAGTTTGTGTCCTTCTTTTATGGAAGCTATAATGGGGTTCACAGCATCTTTTGGTGTAGGCGATGATGACCCCGGTCCAAATCGGAAGTACGCCCAGCCTAGCGCATCTCGACCTCGAAGAGGGGATTCGGCGCCTGAAGAGGGAGATGAATGCGGTGATCCTGGCGCACTATTACCAGGACTCCGAGATTCAGGATCTTGCTGATTTTGTTGGAGATAGCCTGCAGCTCTCGCAGCAGGCAGCGTCCACCCAGGCGGACGTGATCGTCTTTGCCGGGGTGCTGTTCATGGCCGAAACGGCCAAAATTCTGAACCCCGACAAGCTGGTTTTGCTCCCGGACCTGAAAGCAGGCTGCTCGCTGGCCGACGGCTGCCCGGCATCCCAGTTCAAGGCTTTTCGCGAGCGGTATTCGGATCATCTGGCCGTCACGTACATCAACTGCAGCGCTGAGGTGAAGGCCCTCAGCGACATCATCTGCACCTCTAGCAATGCCGAGAAGATCATCCGCCAGATTCCTCCTGGCCAACCGATTCTCTTCGCCCCGGATCAGTATCTTGGGCGTTTCGTCATGAAGAAGACCGGCCGCGAAATGAAGCTCTGGCCGGGAAGCTGCATCGTCCATGAGATGTTTTCCGAGAAGAGCCTGGTTCAGCTGAAGGAGCGCCACCCCAAGGCGCTGGTCCTCGCTCACCCCGAGTGCCCCGATGCGATTTTGCGCCACGCGGATTATGTCGGGTCGACCTCCGGCATCCTGAACTACGCCAAGCAAAGCCCCGCGCCGGAATTCATCGTGGCCACCGAAAGCGGGATCCTGCATCAGATGCAAAGGGCCTGCCCGGAAAAAACTTTCATTTCCGCCCCCGGCGAAGGCGGCTGCTCATGCAGCGAATGCCCGCATATGAGGCTGAACACTCTGGAGAAACTCTACCTCTGCATGCGCGACCGCCAGCCGGAAATCGCCCTCGAAGAGGGCCTGCGCCAGCGCGCTCTGAAACCGATTCTGCGCATGCTGGAGATGAGTTAGCCTTCCTCCTTTTCCAATGTCCCCCTTACTCGACGCCTCCGCGTGCCACAATCTGCTGCGGTCTTTTCTCGCCGAGGATATAGGGTCAGGAGACGTCACCACCGAAACGACGGTTGCCGCCGTGCAAAGGGGCCGCGGCGAGGTGATTGCCAAAGCGCCGCTGACGCTTTGCGGGATCGAACTGTTCGCCGAGGTCTTTCGCCTCCTGGACTTCACCGCTGCGGTCAAAATCTTTAGTCATGACGGAGAAGAACTGGCGCCCGGTAAAATACCGGCCCAGGTCACCGCTTCGGCGCGCGCGCTCTTGACGGGCGAGCGTGTGGCCTTGAATCTGTTGCAGCGGCTCAGCGGAGTGGCGACCATGACCCGGCGCTACGTTCAGGCCATCGAAGGCACCGACGCGGAAATTCTGGACACGCGAAAAACGACGCCGGGCTTGCGCGCCCTGGAAAAATACGCGGTTCGCATTGGCGGGGGGAGAAACCACCGCAAGGACCTCGGCGAGGCCATCCTGATCAAAGAGAATCATATTCGCCTCGCGGGGGGCATCGCAGCGGCGCTGGCTGCGGCGCAAACGGCCAAAGGCCGGGTGAAATGGGTCGAAATTGAGGTGACGAATCTGGACGAGCTGGGCGAAGCGATTCCGCTTCAACCGGACGTCGTCCTGCTCGACAACATGAGCCCACCGCTGGTGCGGCAAGCCGTCGAAGCGGTGCGCAAGCACGCCGCGCCGAAGAAAATTCGCACCGAAGCTTCCGGCGGTATCACCCTCGAGAACGTGAGAGAATTCGCCGAGGCGGGCGTGGACTGGATCAGCGTAGGGGCGCTGACCCATTCTGCTCCAGCCGTGGACCTGAGCTTCGAAATCGAGCCGGAATGAGCGTCTGACCCATCTCTCTCCTCGGCTGAGCAATGAATCAAACCACGCGAACCGACATTCTGGTCATCGGCAGCGGCCTCGGCGGCCTGGCGGCGGCCTGGGACGCGGCCAAGCGCGGCTGTGAAGTCACCCTGCTGACGCGCGCTCATGAACCCCAGGACACCAACACGTACCGGGCACAGGGCGGAATCATCTATCGCGGCCACAACGAGAAGCCCGAACAACTCATAGAGGACATTCTAATTGCCGGGGCGGGCCTCAGTTCCCCTGAGGCGGCATCACTGCTCGCGCACGAAGGCCCGCGCCTGGTGAAGGAAATCCTGATCGACGAGCTGCGCGTTCCCTTCGATCCTTCACCGGATCACCCACGCGAACTCGATCTCACTTCCGAGGCCGGCCACTCCATCCCGCGCATCATTCACTTCAAAGACCAGACGGGATTTTCGATTGAGCACGCATTTTATGAGAGGGTGCAGGCGCATCCGAAGGTGAAGGTAATCGCTAACGCCACCGCGGTGGACTTGCTGACGGCGTCGCACCACTCGGTCGAGCCCACCGACGTGTATCGCCCGCTGACTTGCGTCGGAGCGTACGTGCTCGATCAAAGCACCGGGAAGATATTTTCCATACTCGCCAAGGAAACAATTCTGGCGACGGGTGGCCTCGGCAGCGTCTTTTTGCACACCACCAATCCACCGGGCGCGCGCGGCGACGGCATCGCTATGGCCTACCGCGCCGGGGCGCGCTGCATCAACCTGCAGTACGTCCAATTCCATCCCACGGCGCTCTTGGCGCCGGACGGCTGCTTCCTGATCACCGAGACGGTGCGCGGCGAAGGCGGCCGACTGGTGGACCGCCAAGGCAAGGAATTCATGCAGAAGTTTCATCCCGCCGGCTCGCTCGCCCCGCGCGACATTGCCGCGCGGGCAATCTATCAAACGATGCTCGAATCGGGCGAGCCCTGCGTGTATCTCGACATCACGGACAAGCCCGCCGAGCAGTTGCGCGAGCGCTTTCCGGGAATTTATGCCGTGTGCATGGAACGCGGCATCGACATGACCCGCGAGCCGATCCCCGTCGTTCCCGCGGCGCACTACAGCTGCGGCGGTATCGCTACAGACGACTGGGGCCGCACCACCGTGGATCGCCTGCGCGCCGTCGGTGAAGTGGCATGCACCGGCCTGCACGGCGCCAATCGCCTGGCCAGCACTTCTTTGCTGGAGTGCCTGGTGTGGGGAACGCGCGCCGGCCAGCAAGCCGCCGAGCGCATCGCGCGCGGCAACGATTTCTACTTCCCCAAGGTGGCCGACTGGCGCTACGAGAACGAGCCCGCCGATCCGGCGCTGATCTCGCAGGACTGGCTGACCATCCAGCAGACCATGTGGAATTACGTAGGCTTGATCCGCAGCGAAAAACGGCTGAATCGCGCCATGCGCGTGTTGCGCGAGCTGGATCTGGAGATCGCGCGCTTCTACGAAAAATGCGAGGTCAGCGACTCCATCATCGGCCTGCGCAATGGAATCCTCACTTCTCTACTGATCCTCGAAGCCGCCGACCAGGCCACCGAAAGCCGCGGCTGCCACTACCGAATTGATTAGCCGGCCGGCGACACCCGCTAGGTGCGGCGAGCCTGCTCCATTAAGATTCACGATTTGCGGATCGCCATTCACGAATCACGAAGCCACTACTGCGGCTCGTTTTCCCCGCGGCTCGACGCCGCGACCGACTTCATCCTCCACTCAGCCACCGGAATGCGCGGCATATCGAAGAGATCCGAGGTGCGCGCGTACCAGCCGCGGCCATGCATGCGGCCGAGCAGCTTCAAGCCGGGAGTGTCGATGTAATGCTTGGCGGCATCGAGGACGAATTGGTCGTGGACGTGCATCGCCACCACTCTTCCCAAAACGAGGCCGGTCTCGCCCAGATCGACAATTTGCATCAGCTTGCATTCCATCGCCACAGGGCTTTCCGCGATGCGCGGAGGCTTCACAAATGTGGACGGCGCGGGCGTCAAGCCCGCCTGCGCCAACTCGTCCACCGCGGGATCGAAGTCGATGCCGGTAATGTTCATGGCTTCGGCGTTCCACTCGGCCACCAGATTCACGACGAATTCCCCGGTTTCGCGGATATTCGCGCGGGTGTCTTTGGCTTGGCCGGGCTTACGTTCCCCGACGCCTATAGCTATCACGGGCGGATCACCTGAAAACGCGTTGAAGAAGGAAAATGGCGCGGCGTTGAGCACGCCTTGAGGGTCCTGGCTCACCACCCAGGCGATGGGCCGCGGCGTTACCGTGGAAACCAGCAGCTTGTAGCGTTCCTTGCCGGGGATTTCCTTGAAGTCGAATAACATCGCCGGCCCTCCCTTGCCCAAATGTATCTGAAGCTTACATCAGTTGCACACCTCTGGCACACCTAGGCAAGCGGACAAGAATGAACGCCCCGCAAATTGGTATGACCGAGTTGCACGATACGCGGATGCGTCTTTACATCCCACGCGACGCGTGTTAATTTGTTCTCCCGTAACCGCCATCGTAGCGCCAGGCGGCTGGGCCACTGCGAAACGACCCTTCAGCGATTTTGTCGCCGCTCGAACCCTCCCGAGTAAGCGGAAAGCGTTTCTGTCGATATACAGATAAGGCCTTTGGTGTAAGCCGATTCTGGGAAGCCGCTCACCCGGCGCTACCGCGGCGGAGGCCATAAAAGGGGAAATCTTGCTCAAACTGCGCAAAGTCGAGTTGGTAGGATTCAAGTCGTTTTGCGAGAAGACGCATATTACCTTCAGCGGCAGCGGGCTCACCTGCATCATCGGCCCCAATGGCTGCGGCAAGTCCAATATCGTGGACGCCATTTCGTGGGTCCTCGGCGAGCAAAGCCACAAATCGCTGCGCGCCGAGCGCATGTCCGATTGCATTTTCAACGGCACCGCGAAGCGCCCGCCGCTGGGCTTGGCCGAAGTGACCCTGACTTTGGTCGATCCCGAGCTCGCCGCGGCAGCGGAGTTTGTGCTCGGACCTCAGCAGGGCGACGCGTCTGCATCCGGGCCCGTAGGCCTTCCTGAGAGCGCTTACGGTGGAACCGCCAACACGGATGACGTAGAGATCCAGGAGCAAGCCGGCGAGGCCCCAGCCTCTGCGAGCAGCGATTCCCCGACCGGCACGCCGGCGGATCCCGAGCATTCGAAAGAGCTCGCTTTCCTGAAGAAAAAGCGCGCAGCCACGGAAAAGCACGCCGCGCAGCTGAAGCCGGGCGAGGTCGTGGTGGGTCGCCGGCTGTACCGGTCGGGCCAGAGCGAATACCTCATCAACGGCCGCGTGGCCCGCCTGCGGGACATTCAGGATTTATTCATGGGCATCGGCCTCGGGCCGGATTCCTACGCCATCATCGAGCAGGGCCGCATCGGCCAGATTCTCAGCTCCAAGCCTACTGATCGCCGGGCCATCATCGAAGAAGCCGCGGGAATCACCAAGTTCAAGACCAAGCGCCGCCTGGCGGAAGCCAAGCTCGAATCCGCCAAGGTGAATCTCTCGCGCGTGAACGACATTTACGTCGAGGTGGAAAAGCAGCTGGCCTCGCTCAAGCGGCAGGCCTCGAAGGCCCGGCGCTACGCCGAAGTCCGCGAGCAGATGCGCGGCCTGCTGCGCCAGGTGCTGGCCAGCAAGGCCAAGGAATTGGATATCGAGGCAGATCGCCTGGCGCGCTTGGTGGGCGGAATCTCGCAGCAGGAATTTCAGGAATCGCAGTCAGTCCATCAATTGGAGTCCGAACAGGAGCGCCTATCGTCACGCATCTACGAGCTTGAGGGCGAACTCCGGCAGCAACAGAACTTGCTGGGCCAGACGGCGCTCGAGCTCGACCGCAGCGAGAACCGCATCCTCTTCAACCGCCAGCGCAGCACGGAGCTGACCGGGCGCGTGCAACAGCTGAATTTTGAAATCGAGCAGGGCGCGGCGCAGGCCGCGCAGGCCGAGACACGCACCACCGCGCACGGGGAGTCGGTCGCAGCGATCCGCACCGATGTCGCTCGCGTGGAAGGCGTCCTGGCAAGCCTGTCCGCTGCCTCCGCGGAAATTTCCAGCGCCCATGATTCCGCGGAAGGGAAAATTGCGGAGCTGCGCCGGTCCGCCGCGGAGCTGGGCGAGGAACTGACGCGCTTGCACGGCGATCAGGCGCAGGCCGAGCAGACGCTCGCGCACCATGTAGAAAGCGTCGCGCGCTACGAGCGCCAGGAACAGCAGCTTCTCGAGGAATCGCTGCACCATCGCGATCGCGCCCAGGCTTCCGACCTGCACTGGCATTCGGTCACCGAGCGAACCCGCCGGCTGGAGGAACTGGTTCGAAACGCGCAGGAGCGCCTCGCGGACCTGCGCCGCAGGCAGCACGAAACGACCGCGCAAGCCGCAGCCGCCCGCGACGCGCTTGCCAGCGGCAGGGCGCGACGCGGCTCCCTGCAGCAGATCTTGAATGAACGCACGTACACCGACGACGCGGTCCAAAAACTCTTCGCCTCCAGCCAGAACGGCGATACGTCGGCGGGCTTCCGCGCCGTGGGAGTGCTGGCCGACTACGCCGAAGTGGAGCAGGAATATGAAGGTGCCATCGAGCAATTCCTGCGTGACGAGCTGGAGTACGTGGTCGTGGAAACCTTCGACGTTGCCCGCGCCGGCATCGCCCTGCTGCGCGACGACGTAGGCGGCCGCGCTACGTTCTTTGTAGATTCGCTGCGCAAAATGAACGTGCAGCCGAATGAGCCGGCCGGATCGCCGGCGTTCGAACGGGAAACCGTTTCGCGCCTGGATCGCCTGGTGGAATTCCGCGATCCCCTGGGTCCCGCGGCCAAGCAGTTTCTGCCGCGGCTGCAGTCAGCGTTCCTGGTGGAACATTCCGGAGTGGCCGAGCGACTGGCGCGCGAAAATCCCGCGTATTCGTTCGTGACGCCCGACGGCACGACGTATCAGGGCCGCGTGGTGAGCGGCGGGCGCCCGTCGGAAACGGGTCCGCTCGGAATGAAGCGCGAGCTGCGCTCGCTGGACGCGGAGGTGCTGCAACTCGAGCGCGCGGCGGCGGAAGCCCAGGCGGCGCTGCACCACATCGAAGAGGAGCTGCGTTCCGGCGAAGCCGCCCTTGAACAAGCGACGGCGCAGCACGTCGAATCGGAGAAGCTGGAAGTGGCCGCCACGTTGCAGCGCGACCAGGCGCGCGAAGACATGGTGCGCCTTGGGATCGAGCTGAGCGATTGCCAGGGCGAGCTTGGCCGCCTGCGCAATGAAGCTGCAGCAGCGCAACGGCGCGCCGAAGCCACGCAGCGCCGGCGCGGCGAGGTTTCGAACGCGCGGGCCGCTGCAGAGCAGGAAATCGTCGTGGCGCTGGAGCGGCAGAATTCGCTGCGGCAATCCGCGCAAGCCAAGCAGGAAGACCTGGCTACGCGGCGCGCGGAGATGGCCGCCCTCGCCGAACGCCTGGCCAGCGCGGAGACCATCGCGGCGCGGCTGGCCCATGAGCTTCAGGAGCTCCTCGCACGGCGCGCGGCGCTGGTTTTGCAGCGCGATTCCCTGGCGCAGGAACAGGCCCAGCTGGCGGAGCAGACCGCGGCGCACCAGAAGCAGGTGGAATCGCTGCGCGCGGAGAAGCTGCGCCTCGAAAGCCAGGGCGCAGAGAAAGAGAAGGAATTCGACGCCACGCGCGTCCGCGCAGCGCAGGTGGACGATGCGCTGCGCATGGCGCGCCAGAAGCTCGGCGATTTCCGCGAGGAGCGCAGCAAGCTGGAAATCGAGCGCGCCCGCAACGAATCTGAGCGCGAGCACCTGCGGCAATCCTGCCTCGAAGAGCTCAACGCGCAGCCGGAAGATCTGATCGCGGAGTTCCCCGCGCTTCTCACCGGCGAGGAGCTGCGGTCTTCCGACGCGCAATATCGCGAGCTGAAATCGCGCATCGAATCCATGGGTCCGATCAACATGATGGCCCTCGAGGAATACAACGAGTGCGAGCAGCGCTTCGAGTTCCTCGGACGCGAGCGCACCGACCTGCTGCAATCGATCACCGATACCCAGCAGGCCATCACCGAGCTCGATCAGGTTTGTAAACAGAAATTCGAGGAAGCCTTCACGATCATCAACCAGAATTTTGCCACGGCCTTCCACACGCTTTTCGGGGGAGGGACCGGCGAGATGCGCCTATCCGAGCCGGACAGCTCGGGCGAGCCGGGCATCGACGTGGTCGCGCAGCCGCCGGGGAAACGCCTGCAGAATGTGCTTTTGCTTTCGGGCGGTGAAAAAGCCATGACGGCCCTGGCGCTGCTGATCGCCATCTTCCGCTACCAGCCGAGCCCGTTCTGCATCCTGGATGAAGTGGACG
>Ga0210398_10002656_pt1 | contig 17349 bp, 13 predicted proteins | sample IncBWC4OmetaG_FD_161047 | JGI IMG/M metagenome (GOLD analysis project Ga0210398, IMG submission 161047) | Forest soil microbial communities from Barre Woods Harvard Forest LTER site, Petersham, Massachusetts, United States - Inc-BW-C-4-O | ecosystem: Environmental > Terrestrial > Soil >... | reverse complement strand
GCTTCGTCCAGCATCCCTGGATTGCCTGAAGAACTGAACCTGTAACCCTGCATGAACTCCGAATAGGCCATAGGGTCTTTGCTATAGCGCTGGGAGCGTTGAACCACCGCTGGACCTAGAGGCCGGTTCAATGCCATGGCGATTTGCTTCGCGATCTCGTCCTCGAGGTCGGACAGGTGGTTGAGGTCGAGATCGCGTTTCCGTGTGAAGCAAACTCTCTGCAGATGCGTGTCAAGCATTTCCATCGAGAGGCGCCAAAGGCCTTTGGACATTTGAATGCCGCCGCGAACGATAAAACGCACGCCGAGACGGGAAGCAGCCTCCGCAGGTGTCGCCTCGGCCGACACATTTAGCACCGCAGAAGTCGGCAGGACGTCCGCGCCCGGCAAGTTCCCGAGGCGCACGACCAGTGCGTCGGCAAATCCCAGGCACACGCCATAGTCATCCGTGGCCTTGCCCAAAAGCACCAGCGGCAACACGGCCAACGACGAGCGCTCGCTCCACCCGACCGTCTTTTCCGGGCTGACGGCACGTACACCACCCGGTCCAAAGTCGGATTGTGGATAATGCGCATCTATAACACGCACCGGCCCCACAAATCTGTAACCTTTGCCCACCACGGTTTCTAGAAAGCGCGGTTTCGCGGAGTCGTCACCCACAGCGGTGCGGATTTTTCGCACAATGTTGTTGATATTAGGCTCGGTATCGATGAACAGATCGGAGCCCCACAATTTGCCGACGATCTCCTGGCGCGAAACCAGTTGGTCCCGGCGGCTCACCAGAAAAATCAGCAGTTCCATGGGCTTCTTTTCAAGACTAACTCGCCGTCCTTGGCGGCGAAGTTCGTAACGCCCCAGGTCCAGTTCGATCTCGCTTACTACCGGTCTTGCGCGTCGCATAAAGCTCTCGAGGAACATTATCTCCTAAGAATCAATAGTTTGCGACGATATGGAAAAGATAGACAAACGGTATCCGCTCTTCATTGGAATGGCCTGCTGCGCAAGACATGATTCCCAACGTTCGATACTGAGCCACGGAGGCTCAAATCATGAAAAGATACTCGGTCCTTACACTTGCAGTGGCTGGAATGTTTTCTTGGGCGGGGCTGGCTCTCACCAGTGCCGCGCGCGACCACTCGCACGAAAAAAATGCATTCACGCCGGATACTATTCCCTGGGGGCCAGCACCACCCGTTGTGCGTCCCGGTGCACAGTTTGCCGTGCTCGAAGGCGACCCGATCGCCTCCACCGGCGACTTCACGATTCGCCTGAAGATGCCTGATGGGTTCCGCATCGCTCCCCATTGGCACCCGAACCGAGAAAACGTCACGATCATTTCCGGAACGTTCAAAGTTGGCATGGGCGACCAGTTTGACGCCAACAACATGAAAGTGTTCCCCGCCGGAAGCTTTGCCTTTCTCGACCCGGACATGCACCACTACGCCATGGCCTCTGGAGAAACCATTGTGCAGGTCCACGGGCAGTCTCCACTTCAGTTCAACTACGTAAATCCTGACGACGACCCGAGCAGGAATAAGTAGTCCGATCCTCGTGCGTGATAGGCAGCACGCTACACAGCCCGCGAAGCGACAACGGTCGTTTCCTGGGCCTAACCCAAGGAAGCAACATCGTGAGAACCCGAACGAGAGCATCGCTGCATGAAAGCCCGAAAAAATCGCAATCAAAAAGGAGAATATCAATGGCACTGGACATGGACAAACTGAATAGGTTCGTAGGGCAATTCGTTGGTGATCTAGGAGCGACGGTCCATTCTGGCATGGTGGTGATTGGCGAAAAGCTGGGGTTGTACAAGGCGCTCGCTGAAGGCCCGCTGAACTCAGCCGAGCTGGCCGCAAAGACCAGAACAGATGAACGCTATGTGCGCGAATGGCTGGGCTCCCAAGCTGCCGGCGGCTACATCACATATAACGAACAGACGCGCAAGTTCAGTCTGAGCGAAGAGCAAGCATTCACGCTAACGAACGAAGACAGTCCCGCATATCTTCCCGGGGCCTTCCAGTTGGCTCTAGGCTCTCTGGCCGCAGTTCCCAGGATTACCGAGTCCTTCCGCACCGGCGCGGGTATGGGCTGGCATGAGCACGACGAAGATGTGTTTCATGGCTGCGAGAAATTCTTCCGTCCGAGCTATGCCGCTAACCTTATAAGTTCCTGGATTCCTTCCCTGCAAGGTGTAAAGGCCAAGCTCGAGGCCGGTGCGCGCGTCGCGGATGTGGGGTGCGGCAAGGGTGCGTCCACTGTGCTGATGGCCAAGGCATTCCCAAAATCGCAATTCTTTGGCTTTGACTATCACGACAAATCCATCGAGGGCGCCCGCGCAACTGCCGCGAAAGAAGGTCTCGAGGTTCGCCTCAACTTTGGGGTCGCGAAGGCCAAAGCATTTCCAGGCAAAGACTACGACTTGGTCACCATGTTCGATTGTTTGCACGACATGGGCGATCCGGTCGGCGCCGCAACCCATGTGCGCAATTCACTAAGCAAGGATGGCACATGGATGATCGTCGAGCCGTTTGCCCACGATGAACTAAAAGACAATCTGAATCCCGTCGGCCGCGTGTACTACTCTTTTTCAACTTTATTGTGCACTCCTTGTTCGCGTTCGCAGGAAGTAGCGCTGTGCTTGGGTGCGCAGTCAGGCGAAAAACGGATTCGCGATGTGGTCACCCCAGCCGGCTTCAGCCGTTTCCGGAGAGCGGCGGAAACACCGTTTAACGTCGTCTACGAGGCTCGCCCGTGAGCAGTTCCGGTTACGGAGGACAACCCCGAACCTGAGACCGTGCCGCAAGTCGGTCTCATCACGGCGATCCTACGCGTCGCGTTACTCCCAGTTCAGCTGTTACAGTCCACTCTAGTCGGCACCTGTCTGCACGGCGAACCGAACAATTCGGTCCGAGCACCGAAATGGACGGTCACGGTACTCGATTGAAATGTGGCGACAAGACCTGTTCTTTTGAGGAACCTTAGTTCGCCAGAGACACGCCTGGGAGATGAAAATCTCGCCCGCGGCTTCTACATGTCATTCCATAGGGGACAATTCGCCTGGATTGGGCGAACACTTCGATCGTGGCGGGGGATTTTCTATTTTTCTCTTCCCTCCAGCCGACGTCACTCGCTTCCGTTGCTACACTGGGCTACCGAACATCAAATGCATCGGCCCTAAGATCACTTACGTGGCGCCAATTTGATGTAATCCTGAGTAATATTAATGGGCTAATTAATTACAATTAATTGAAATATGTTATATACTGAGATTCCCATACCACGTCCTACATTCTGACGGGGCTGTAATCTCGTTGCCGATGTAAGCTGATCGCTTTCTCCCGGAGACCCTATGCCTGTCCCTTACTCCCGCTCTTCATCTAAACAAGCCCTGCGCAGTTTCTCGCATCTCTTCCAATCCTTGGATTTGCGCTCTCTAATCTTGTTTTTCAGCTCCGCCATCTTCTTAGCAGGCTGCAATTCCTCCGGCAACACTGTCGTCGTCCCGCCTGCTCCCACAAACGTCACCGTTCTTCTCTCCAGCACAGCCAACGACCAGCTAACCCAATTCGAGTTCACCGTATTGAACATCACGCTGACCAACAAAGCGGGCAGCACGGTCACCGTTTTCACCAATCCCCAGGGTGTTGGCCCAGGACGCTATATTGAATTCAACCGTTTGAATGCCAATTCCGAGCCACTAGTAACGCTCACCGTTCCGCAGGACGTTTACACCGCTGCAACGCTCACGTTTGCAAATCCCGGATTCGTCCATGTGACCGTCGACCCAACCGGCGCGCTTACTACCCATAGCGATTCGGATAGCATTGGCACGGAGTCAGCGACCGTGAAGCTGGCTTCCCCAATCACCGTCAGTGGCACAGCCATGGGTCTGTTATTGGATCTGCAAGTCTCCCCATCGGAGACTTTCACGGCCGGCCCAAACGGAGATACGTTCACGATTACTCCAATCTTTAATCTCACTCCAGTTGCCATATCATCCCACCCCACCAATGACCAAAATGGCCAAGAAATCGGGATGGATGGTATGGTGGCCTCCGTCAATGCGTCCGGAAATAGCTTCAGCATTCAAACCGCCGATCACGTCGCGTTGTCCATGCAAACCGATAGCAGCACTGTCTATCAAGGGATCAGCGCCTTTTCCGCGCTCACCGCTGGCATGTTCATCAATATGGACGCGGCGATTCAATCGAGTGGTTCTCTCGTAGCCACCCGAATCGAAGTGGCAGATACTACGGCTGTGGACGTATTGATGGGCAAATTACTCGACCTAGGCCCATCGCCCAGCGTCGCCAATGCCACAATCATCGACGTCTTTGGCGCCCAGCAGCAGGGTCCCGATTTTGTTTCCGTTCCTGCTTTTTTCCAAAGGTATCAGTTGGCGGCCAATACCACGTTCCGCACATCGGGTCAGTTCACCAACATCGCCAGTCTGCCCTTCCCGGCAAGTTTCGACCCCTCCAATCTGCTTGCCGGCCAAAATATTTATGTATCCTCTCCCGCAATTTCGTTTTTGGCTATTCCGACCACAATCGCAACCAGCGTCACCTTGATGCCCCAAACGATCAACGGCATGGTCACGTCGGTCTCGGGCAGTGGTAACTTCCAGATCTACACCGTCGCCCTTGCGCCCAATGACTTGCTTACGACACTCGATAGCGCAACCAATGTCGTCGTGTACGTGGACAGCAACACTCAATCCCTGAATACCTCCCCGATCGCCGCGGGCAGCCTCCTCCGTTTCTATGGTCTGCTCTTCAACGACAATGGCACTTTCCGCATGGACTGCGCCCAGGTCAACGACGGAGTAACAGAGTGATCCTTCACAAATGGACCATGCGCACCTGCTTCAACACCCAGGAAGAAATCTACGCCGCTTCCATGGACGAAGTCGCCCAACTCCGCGAGGTCCATCCCCAACTCGCCCGCCACGTCGGTCCCCCCTGCTATCTCCGCGCGAACATCGCCACCCCTAGCTGCGCCGACGGCTCCCACTTCTGCGGCGTCAAAGTCTGGCTCGACTACCCCAACACCTCCCGCCGCGTTTAAGTTTTCAGTTTTTCCTTGTTGTGCCACGGTATGCTGTGCCCCTATCGCGGCAAGCAGTCCAATTTAAATTTATAAACTCGTCCTGGTCGCTGCTGCCCTGAGTCAGAAATCATTCCTCCCCACACGTTGATGATGAATCAGGTCCGGGGCGTCTTTTGCCAGAGGAGATTCCCGGCATCCTTAATATATGTTCTGATTGTGACCCCATCGCCCGCTGTCCCCTTCGACTTTGTGCCGCTTCCCTTCTCGTAGTACTTCAGCAGACCTCCCGGTCGTTCTCGACACCGCACTGCTCCTTTGTTCCTTTCTTGACAGAGTAGTCTATGCACTTGGCAGCTTTGCGAAAGTTTTGGGAAGCCCAGTCGATTTGGCCGGGCTTCCCTTTGGGGGGGGTGGGAGCGCATGGAAGCGGTGGCGGAAGAAGGGACGAGTCACGGCAACAGCGAGATTTGATTTCACCGGTGGCAAAGATACTCACCCCTATAGTGAATGGACAAGGCCCTGCCGTTTGGATCTAGGGGCGTAGCATCGCCGGGACAGGTGAAAACATCCACTCCGCCGACGCGCTGAGCCGCTTCACTGGAAAAGCCGGTCCTTCCGTGCTCACCAGGGCCAAGGGGCATGCCGCCGGAAACATCGCCGGCGCTGGTGAAAACGACGTTCACGCTGATGCTGCAAATGTTGACGATGAACAGCGTGTTGTCTCTGAACTCCTGGCGCCCGCACTCTGGCACGGCGCGTACATAGCCGGAACCGCCTTGCGCGGGAATCATGGCATCGTGCGGGGATGCAAACGAAAAAGGTTTCGCGAAGTCGGGAAACCAGACGTTCATCATTGCATCGGAGATCGGGCTTTCCATTGGAATGTAGGTATTGCTGTACGTAACTGGGGACCAAGATTCTGGACTGGCCGTGGTGGCGGATTTGCTCTGAGCGGCAAATAGCCCGCTCAGAAGAAACGCAGCCGCGAGATACGCTGCTGTGGCGCGATAGCTTTTCATGTTCGTGACTCCTTTTTTCGCCGCGATTCAGATTCGTTAACGGCGTTCCTTAACAACTGAGTCCACAACGCAAAACATTACTCACTTTTTTGGGGGGCTTGAACGGCTCAGGATAAACGCGAGTTCCACGCAAGGACTTTGCGAAGAGAGACCGGCGGGTAGACAAGCGATGCTCTGATGTGGAGGCGGTCAAAGTGCCAGCGAGATAGGGAGATAGGAAACGGGCGAGAGAATGAGCCTTCCGCTGTTAGGGCTTTGTGGCACGAAAGGTGTAGGTGTCGATATCTTCTTCGCTTTCGCCAGTGGTTCCGGCTGTGCGTAGCGTTATGACGTAGTCACCGGCTTGGACGAGATTCGACCGCACGCGCAGAACAACGATGGCGTTGCCGCCGCCGACCTGGCTTTTGAGTCCGCCGAACGTCTTGATTTGTTTACCTTCGGCTGTTTCCAGCGCGGCTGCATAAGTTGCCTGCTCGTCCTGATCCAGAATGAGGCGGAAGATGATCCACGGAGCTTTGGGTATCGCGAAGGTGTTGAGCTTAGATCCGGCATTCCTCGAAATCCCCGCGGACAATTGGATGGTGAATTCGTCCAATTCGTGCCGATTTAGCTGGGCTATTTCAGGGCCGGACGATTCTCCTGTCTTGGGCGCTTCGCTATTGGCCGGCGTTGGTGTCTGAGTTTCCCCGGCCGGCTGCGTTGCGGGCTGATGTAATCGCGCAAGTTGGAGGCGGCGTTCTTTCGATACTTGCAACCCTGCGATGACTAAAACCGCTGTGAAGGCCGCTGCGGCCAAGCTCCATTGCCACCGCAGAACGGGCTCGCTAAATAAGGATCTCAACCGATTCCAGAAAGACGGTTCCGCGGCGGCCTCACTCTGCTTTAGCTCCCGAGAAACTTCCGCAAGCGCGGCCGCGAATTGTACGCGCTCTCTTCTTGGCGGTGAACTGAGATAATGTTTTTCAAATTCTTTCCGATCGGCGGCGGAAAGGCGGCCTCGAACATAGGCATCAATCAGATCGTTTTCGGCTTCGTTCAATTGCTCAAACTGGTCCGGGTCTGAGAGATAAGCGTGCTCGACCTCGGCTCGTTCCTCCGGCGGAGCGGTGCCAAGAAGATAGCGACGCATGGAAGTCCGGTCACTCATGTATTTGTAGGCCTTTCGGCGCCGCCGGCGTTTGCATGATTCGCCGGGAAAGCGCCTCTCTATACTGGCGGCCACTTGAAAAACGTTACATCCATCCGCAGGCTGAAAATCCTGACTCTCTCGGCTCTGCGTAAACTCTCTTTAATCAGCGCGATACGAAGGCGCGAGAGCACCTCCCCCTGGTATTCCCCGGCGCGATTCCAGACAATTTCTCACGCACTGCTGCAATTTTTCTCGTAGCCGGTTCGCTCGTACCCTAAGCGCAATCATGGTGATGCCAGCCGCGCTAGCCAACTTTTGCCGATGGACCTTCTGCTTCTCATCTTCGGCACTGTAATAATCGAGCGCCAACGCGCGGTCCGCCGGTCTCAACGTTCCCAGGCACTCCCGTAGACAAGTAAGATTTTTCTGAAGATCGAGATCGGCAACCATCTCTGTCTCGAGATCCAGGGAACCTGCTAGCGCTTCCGAGCCGCCGGGCCTATCTTCCAGATGCGACTCTCGCTGGCTCTTCTTATAGGCTTCGAGGCGGATGTTTCTCGCCACGCCGATTACAAATTCATGGATGTCGCGGATCTCTTCATCTTGAGGTTTTCTGGCTACACGGTCCAGGACCTCATCGGCCAATTCCTCCGACGAACCACAACGATTCCAGTCGAAGAATCTTACGAGCCGGGTGCGCAGACTGTTGTATTTTTCCCAAGCGCTCGCGGGGTCGGAGTCAAGCCGCGCAAGCAGGCAATTGAGATCAGTCCTATCGTCGCGCCCACTCGTTTCTGGTGTGCTTTCCATTTAGAGTTGTTCCGAGTCCCGCAGTCCTTACTTCCATTCTCCTTGCAGGGTAAACGCCGCCCAATAATATGGGTCAGACCACCTCTTGCGTTCTTGCATTTCCAACTGGGCACGCCGCAATGCGGCGGCCGCGGGCAATCCTTCCGATAGCATTCCTTTGTAGAACTCGGCCATCAATTCGGAAGTGGCAACATCATCCACCTTCCACAAGCTCGCGACGACACGCGGCGCTCCCGCGTACATGAATCCACGCGTGAGTCCAACCAACCCTTCTCCGTTGATTTCCTTTCCCAGTCCCGTTTCGCACGCGCTGAGAACCACAAGGTCGGCGGAAAGCGTCAAATTGTAAATGTCCTCCAGGTCAACGAAGCCGTTTTCAGGCTTGCCGTCGGCGTTCACCAGGGAGAACACCAGTCCGGACAACTCGGGGTGCTCATTATCGAGAAGGCCGTGAGTCGCAAAGTGCAAGATGCGATAGTCGCCCAGCTCTTTGCTGAGGGCCGTCTCCCGGCTGGCGCGAAAATCGAGCGCCTCCATTCCTTCCCCCGGCTTGGTCACGGCCATGATCGCGGCCGCTTCGCGCCTCGAAAACACCAGCCGCGGCAAGCCAACTTCACCCGGTACCGCTCCAGAACGCACGTCCCGGATTGAACGCGTCAACTGTTCCGCAGATTCTGAAACGTTATCAGCGGCGCCATCCTTGTTTTGCGTGGCATTCGCCGCCTGCGACTTGCCCACTCGGTGATCTTCTTTGTCAAAGACGGGATCCGCTAAGACTGCCACTTGTTTCGCAGGCCGGCTGCTTTGTTCCTGTCCATGTTCACGCAAGAAGGCCAGCACGGAGGCTGACGGCAGGTTCACGATTTCGTGGTCTGCCACAAGTGGAACGCCTGCCTCGGACGCATCGCGTGTTGGAACCGGCAACGCGCCGAAAGGAACGTACTGGAGAGCGCCGTCCGCCGCGATGAGCAGCCGCTTCCCGCCCAACTTTGCGGCCACAGGTCCAAGCACCATCTGGCTCAACGTCGCTGCCGCTTCCCGATATTCAGCGTCTTCTTTGGCGAGTCGCGTCTTGCGTTTGAGAGTGGTCTCGCCTTCGACAGAACGGTTGCGCGCGGTAAGCAGGTCGTAGGTGTGTCGAGCTGCTTTCTCAATGTCGTCGCGCTTCGGCAGTGCGTAGGCGTCGAGCGCGGTTGCCGTCAGCAGGAACAGCAAGCTTCGTTTTGCTCCGAGCGAGTAATCCAGTAGAACCGTATCGGCGTCGAGCAAGCGTTGCGCCTGCTGCGCACTCAATGGCTTGGGCTGCGTGAGCGCAGCATATCTCGGACTATTCGCCCGAATCTGCCCCTCCAGTTCCTGATACTCGGAGAGGGCCGTGTTCATCTCCCGGTTCACTTCCGCGAGTTGTTGGGCAGTGTGTTCGCCTTCGAGCAGGCTGACTCTGCGGTTTGTCTTCGCGGTCAAAGTAGCTTGAAGCAGCCGCTCCTTATCGATCAGCGAGGGATCCGCGCCTTGGCGAATATCGACGTGCGAACTTGCAAGCATCTCCAGCAGCGTTCTGGCTCGCGAGCGCTCCAACACCGCGAAGGCCATCTCGGGCTTCTGCTGCCTCACCAGCAGATTCGCGTACTCTGCATAGTAACCGCTGTGTTTGCCCCGAAATTCTGCCCGCACATCGGTCGAGCCGCCTAGTTGCGTAAGCTGCCGATCCACAACGTCAATGGCTTTGGCGTATAGCCGGGTAGCTTCGTCCTGATTGCCCCCCTGCTCCGCCAAGCCTCCCTGAAACGCGATAGACTCCGCATAGCCCTCGCTTTCAGGGGCCAACTCCTCGAAGAGCTCGCGAGCACGGCGGTTGTAGTCTTTCGCTGCCGCTACGTCCCCTAGCTCGAACGCTTGCTCACCCAAAAATTCGAGATCGTTGCCATTCACGATGGCGTGTGGCGCTACCTTTTGCTCGATTGCGAAGGCTTTGCGACACAAGTCTTCGGCTTCCTGTACCTTGCCACGCGAGAGGGCCAAATTAGCGAGGTTGTCGAAGCCGTTTGCGACGTCGAGACCCTCTGGCGCTAGCTTTTCCATCAGTTGCAGATTCTGTTCGAAATAATTTTCCGCTTGGGCAAAATCTCCTCGTTCGCGGGCATCCATGCCGAGATGCGCGAGAGTCATCGCTATATCCACGCTCTGGGGAGCCAGTTTCTGCTGGATTGCCAGCGCCTGCCGATAATACTGGTCTGCGAGTGTCAGCTCGCCGCGCGCGTGATAAACGTTGCCCAAATTCATCAGGACAATGGCACTAAACACACTTTCAGTGCCCAGGTTTTTAAAAATTGCCAGGGACTCGAGTAAATACCGTTCGGAGCCTTGGACGTCTCCACGCAAGAGGCTGAGATTGCCCAGACTGTTTAAGACGCTTGAGGTTTCCAAACTTTGAGGCGAAAGTCGATTGTCGATCGCGAGTGCGCGTTTGCTATAGCTTTCCGCTTCAGCGAAATCGCCCATTTGCCGCGCGATGACTCCGAGGTTGTTGAGAGGAATGGTGGTGCTCAAAGTGTCCGGCACGACATTTTCCTGTATAGCGAGAGCTTGCGAGTAGTATTGTCTTGCAAGCGCCAGGTCCCCGGTCTTACGCGCAATTTCGCCGAGGTTATTCAAGCTCATTCCGACGTCAAGACTGCCGGGGGCCAACTTCTCTCGCATCGCTAAAGCCTTGCGATAATATTCGGCGCCTTTGTGCAAATCCCCGTTAGACATTGCCCATATGCCCAGGCCGTTGAGAGCTGCTGCCATGGCCAGGTTTTCGTCACTCACCTTCAAGCTCTCATCCAGGGCTCGCTGATTCATGGTCCCGTACCGTTGAAGATCAAGCCGCTGCCAGTATCGGGACGCCCAAGTCAGAAATACTATGGTCCTCACGGCCGGGCCGGCAATCGCGCTACTCGCCACCGCTTCTTCATAGAGTTGATCGGAGTCCTTCCACCGTTTCGCGTCTGCAAACTGGGAGGCGCTGTAATACAAAAACCACACACCCACCCAAGCGCAGGATGAGTCTTCAACGCCACCAGCGGCAGTACGCCAACGTCCGGCGGCTTCCGCCAGCTTGTTCGCCTTCGCTAGTTCTTGTCCTTCGCGGAGGATCGCTTGCTTCGGCTCGTTTAGATTTGGGTCGGTCACCAACCCCCATCTCTCCGCTCCCATAGGCCACGCCTGAGCTACGCTCCCGCGCAGACCGCTTAGTGTCACTTGTCCGCGAGGTTTCTGCTCAAGCTCTAATTCAGGCAAATCAAACGGCGATCGGATGCCGCCTTTAACATTGCCCCGAGCCCATGCCAGAATGACATCTCCCTCCGCTAGACCCGCCTTCTCCGCTTCGGAATTCTTGGCCACGCTTTCCACGATGACTCCCGGATTCAACTCCTCGCAGGTGGAAGGTACTCGTGGCGCAGAAACGGTCTGGCCTGTGGCGGATGCTGCCGCGGAGAGTAAGAACAGGATGGATAGGAGCAGCTTCCCGGCCCAGGCCGCAATTCCGCCCAGGTCGGGACTATACCAAACGGAGCGGCGGTTCATGCGCAAGGTAAGACTCCTGGGATCAGGGCCCTTATTTCCAAGATGGATCGGGTCGGACAGCTTTGAATCTTTGCAAAGTATCGTCCCGGCGAGAACTTGCTGTCAACGCCGGCCAACGCTCGGCCGGAATTTGCAGTTCCCAAAGCCCGATGGTCCCGTGGCCCTTCTACGTTTCGCTCGCGCCGACGGCTTGGGACTGCCCGATCCAAGAGATACTTTTCGTTGCGCGAATTTCGTTACATGGGTGGTGCTCTGCGTGAGAGGTGTCTGTCGACCTCTTGCAAGACCCGCTCTAGCTCGCTTTGCTGACCTCAGATTCTTTTCCAAGCCATGTAACGTTTCGTCCGCTCGCGCCAGTATGCCTGAGGCCGTAAATTCGTCATCGAGACGGGAGCAAGCCAATGAAAAACAAAGTGTCCATTCCCCTCAGCCTTCTCTTAATGTTCGCTGGCACCTATGCCGCTTCGGCGCAAGCGCAGACGAGATCAGCCGCCGCCACTAGGCGGCCGCAGGTCACCCCACAGACCACCCCCGCGCCAAGGAACCCGGCTCCGGCTAACTCCTCGGGAACTTCCAGTCCGGCAGCCTCAAATGGATGCTGGCTCCAAAGGGGCGACGGGTTGCCCACCCAATACGTTTGTCCGGGCAGCGCTGCCGGGACTTCAACATCTGGCAACGCGATGAACGGCGCCGCATCGGGCAGCGCAGGCTCTCAGTCGCTCTGCGCGTCGTGGCTCTCTGGGCGCATCAAGGTTTCGCAGCAGGTGGCCCAGGAACTCTCTCGCTCTTGTTTTGGCCAAGGTGGCAACTCCTCCACGCAGACGCCGAGCGGCTCTCTCAGTGCTGGTGGGCTAAAGGGCTACACGAATTCCTTGGCGCCAGGGGCTTCGCCAGCCTACTCGCCGCAAGCTGGCGCGGAAGCGGGCTCGTTCGGCGACACCGCGCCCCAGGCTGTGGACCCCGAGGCCTTCAAAGCTGCGGGATCCGACGCCGTGGCGACGAACATGGAGGCATTGATGAATGGTTCGACCGCAGCCTCCCCCAGCAATCCGGCCGGGGACTCAGGTCCTACCGATGTGCAGCTCTCCACAGCGGATACCATCCTGGAAGAAATTCATACATCAGCTGAAAAGATACCCGAGGCCATCGATAATTTTAGAAAATCAGGGTTTTGGAATGCGACTGTGAACTTTCTTTCGACCGAAGTGGAAGAAGATCTTTCCGGTGCAATCACAGACATCGGCGGAGTATTTATTGACCTCGAAAAGGGACTACTGGATCCTGGCACAGCGTTGGGTGTGAAGGCCATCGCCGATCAGGCGAATGATCCGTGCAAATTAACGAACGCAGCAGAGCGAAGCCAACTGAGCGCCAATGGGCAGGACGATTGCACTCCCGCGACGAGCCATCAACCGGCTCAAGGCGCGCCGCAGCCAAAACGACCTTAGGTTAGGTCGGGCGAACGACTGCCTTGTCCCCAAGGGATCCTGGCAACTTTCAGCGAAGGCCCTTTCAGCCCGCCCCGTTCGATTTCCGACTCTGAGACAAAGAAGGCCTTAGCGCGGCAGCAGAGTGGCTGGCTGGCGATCCGTTCTGTTCAACTACTAAAACCAATTGATTGGGCAGTCTAGCTCTCGCAAGGACTTTCACTTCAATATTTCTGCCAGCGCGAATCTCGTCCAAAGACGTGACGTAACATTTTGCTCGGCCAGACCAGTATGGACGAAGGTTCAGAAGGAGAAACTCAAATGCGACAGAATCTCACACCGGCTTCCACCCGCTCTGCTCCAAGCAAGTCCACGCGCTCTTTGATGCGTCTGGCCGCAGCCATCCTTTTCGCCGGCATCGCGGCCGCAAGTGGCTCCGCTCAAGTATCCAACACCGCGCTATCAAAAGATAAGCTCGCGGCGCTGCGAACGGCGGGCCTCAGCGACTCCGTACTCATCCAACAGATAGAAAAAGACGGCATCAGCTTTGACATGACTGCCGACATGACACTCGATCTCAAGGGCTCTGGTTTCTCCAACGACGTGCTCCAAGCCCTGCTTCGCGCCAGCAAACCGGCATCGTCAGCGGCAGTGCAGCCCGGGCAGGGTGACTCGGTCGCCGCTTTGTATCGCGCCGGGCGATTTCCGGAACTGGCCGACCGCCTGAAGACCACTCTGAAAGCCAACCCTAACGACTACAAGACGCAAGCGCTCTTCATCATGACTCTTCTGAAGATCAAGGAGCGGGCCGTAGCAGAGGAAGAGTTTAAGGAGCTCTCCGCTCACGAGCAGGATCCGGCCGCGGCCCCATACGTCAAGCAGGTCCGGTCGCTCTTCGACACTTTGGCCAAAACGCAGGAAGCGAAAAAGAAAATGCTCGTGGCCTTGAAGGCGTACCGCGCCGCCGATGCCAACGCCATCGTGGATCAGCTGCCTGCATCGCCGGTCCAGAAAGAGATTCTCCGCATCAACCTCGACACGTATCAGGGGAAATTCGACCAGGCGCGAGAGCGGTACGCCAAGATTCCGTTCGATAGCTATTCCGCCAAGGAGCGAGCCACAACGATTCTCGACAACATCAATAAAACGGAGGCCGAGCACAAGAAAGTGATGTCCCGGATTGAGGTTTACCTCCATTCTCCGATGGCGCCCGTCTTTTGCGGTTTTCCACTCTCTGAGGGGATGCAAGACGGAAGACGTTACAAGGAACTCGCGTCCCTAAGCGTTTCTGACTACGTGGCGCAAGTGAATGCCCTGGCTCGTCTGGCCCCCTTGAGCGATGACGCCAGGAACCTGACGTTCCACGCCGCATTGCTGAGCGGAAACTACGATCAGATGCAAACCTTTGGAGACCAACTGCTCAAGGACACGGGAGTCATCCGCATTCCGTTCTTTTCGGAGGATCGCTTCTTTCAATTGGTGATCGATTCGCGCAATAAGCGCATCTACACGGAGGACGACAGCCATCCGTTTCAGCCGAAATGGCCTGTCAAATTATGGTCCGAGTTGGAACCATTCAATTTGTCCTTCGACCAAATCAAGACGCTCAGCCAAAAAGGAGGTCACTGGCATATGGCAATGTATTCTTCCAATCTTTGGATGACTTCGCACTCCTACGCGCTGAAATTCGAGCCTCGCGGCCTGGCTCCCAACTATGCTTTGATGAACATTCTGTACTGCACGGCTGGAGAAAAAGCCGAGCTAACCGTCACCCACAATCTCGGGCAATATATCCTCCACGTCGCGGACAACAGCAGAATAAAAGCGGAACTCGCCGATCCCAAAAACGCGGCCGGCGCGCCCAGCGGCTTGCTGACCGGACTCTTGATTGCCGGGGTGTCCACATACGCGAACTCCGCGGTTGCATCGACAGCCATTCAAGGATTGCAGGCCGCACAGGAACAGCAAATGGCGGCGTACCAGTCGCAACAAGTGGCTTGGGATTCCTTCACTCTGGCTTCCGATTCGTTTAACTTCATTGACGTCGACGCTTTTTCCGGGCTTGAGGAACTCCTCGGAGTCCTGAATTAGCGCCACGCTCGGCTGCACTCAAGAGCCAAACGCTTTCGACAAAGTACTCTCTCTTTTTCGAGATGTCTGCCGACTTGATTTGGGCTCCACCACTTGAGAAACTCGGGGCCCATCAAGCCGGCGGGCTTATTTCATGGATCCTTCGAACAAGCCGGATTTGCCGTACGAAAAGCACCGCACGATCAACTGAGCCGGTAGCGATTTCGCAAAACCGAAGCCCAGATCAACACCACGGCGTCCCGGCCCGGCTCCAAATCGCTTCACGTTTCCATTCATACCTTTCTTGCCGCAAAACCCTCGTGCCAACCTTCCGTCAATTGTGCCTTGTTCTCCCTTCGCACTTTTAGCCGCATGTAACGTTTTCGTGTTTCGCGCAAGTAGAGGTATGCGGGCCATGCCCGCAAAACAAAATTTAACTCGAGGAGAAATAAAATGAAAAACTCAGTCGTCAAGAAAGTCGTAGGAACGGTGGTCGTCAAGGCGTTCGCCTTTGGCTTGCTATTCATGGCAACGGCGCATAACGCCAGCGCACAAAATGCCCAATACATCTATTGCGCACTGCAGGACAACATTCACAGCACCGCCTACTTCAGCGACGTTTTTGCCGGCGACTACAGCCAGCAGTTGGGCTATTCCGTGGCCTTCACCAATTTCGTCCACGGCAACTATCCCAATGTGATTGGAGTCGCCAGCTGCTTTTTTGGCAATGATTCCAGTGTCGCTCGCTCAGGTGAAGACGGCATGCGCTCCAACGCTCGCATGGTATATCGCCAGCTCGTCAACACCCAATGGGTTTACTAGTCCTTTGCGGCCGGGGGCGGCGGTTTCGTTCAAAAACCTGAACAAATCATCGCCCTTGCATGCAGGCATCGAGTGCTCCACGAAAGCCTCGCATCAAAGTATTTTGATTTTTTTGTCATTGTGAACTGGCGAGGCCAGAACTCAAGAGGCTGATTGCTCCGTGCGTTTCCGCGTAAGCGACACCAGAAGCGGCACTTAGTAGGTTAGCATTTGCTAGTTCGAAGCCAGATAGTAGCTTTCCACGGGATGAAAGCGAGCATCTGGCGTAATCTAAAATCCTCGGCTTGGGGAGCCGCCAAACTTCTTCAAGCAATGATAGAATCCTGTCAGCACCCGTAGCTCAATGGATAGAGCACTTGGCTTCGAACCAAGGGGTTGGGGGTTCAAGTCCCTCCGGGTGCGCCATTTACCTCGGTGCGTCCTCGTTTTGCTTTTTATTATTTGGTGCAGGTTTCGGCCATACAAATATGACGATCCCTGCACTGCTGGACAGGTTTGCCGCGGACAATAATGCGCCCGGAGCCTCAATTCCCCCAGCCTTTAGCGCACACGGTAAGTCCGCCGTCCCCGGCCTATCTAGACTTTTCACGCCGTCGATCACCTCGAAAAACCGATAACATCCTTCGAGGTCGTGTTCACGAGCCGCATCATCCTTACTCTTTTACGATTCGGATCACGCTTACCATTATCTAGCCAAACCAACGAAACTCTTGAGGCGCTCCCAAAACAGTATGAGAAGGCTGGTCCTCAGTAAAAGTTCCTGGTCTGCGGTTCCGGTGATCTAAGCAAGCATGCGAGCCCAAATCATTCCAGAGCCTCCCTAAACTTGAATGTCGAACCCGGATTGTACCTGCTCTTAAGGTTTCGGAAAGCAGCTGTGCGAGGAACGAGAACGGAAACCGAGCCTTTTCAATGCGTTTGAGATTTTTGACCAGACGGTAAGCGATCTCCGCCAGTGTCACCTTTTCTCCTTCCGAAAGCGGTAACCGACCCTTGATCTGACCTCTCAGGATCCGGTTCTCCGCTGCCAGATATTCGTTTCGCAACAGGAGTTCTTGATTCACTGTTCCGCTGACATAGGCGAGCAGGCGCGCCCAAAGCATCTTCGATTCCCCTGTAATCTATAACTGCGTGAAAGCAAGATTGTAGCCGCTGTTTCTGGGTCGGAGAAGCCCATTCAAACAGAGAGTCCGTGCAAAATTCTAAACCACGCCATTTCAAGCCGTTCGAGTTTTTTGACCACACGACGCTCGACTCCTAGCCGGCAGTCGTGGCGGTGTGTCAGCCGCAGTCCTTACTTCGTTGAGAGTGTTCGCGTGGGATGTTTGCCGGATGTATTGATGAGCAGACCGTCGATGGCGGCGAATAGCTCGGCTGGACGGAGAGGTTTGGGGACATACGCGTCCATGCCGGATGCGAGGCACCTCTCCTGGTCACCCTTCATGGCGTTGGCG
>Ga0210398_10002655_pt1 | contig 17363 bp, 19 predicted proteins | sample IncBWC4OmetaG_FD_161047 | JGI IMG/M metagenome (GOLD analysis project Ga0210398, IMG submission 161047) | Forest soil microbial communities from Barre Woods Harvard Forest LTER site, Petersham, Massachusetts, United States - Inc-BW-C-4-O | ecosystem: Environmental > Terrestrial > Soil >... | reverse complement strand
TCAGCACACCCGATCGCGTGGACGATCAGCTCTATAACCGCATTCTGTGGCTGATGTTGAAGGGTGATGTTCCGCCACCGGTTGCACAGAGCCGCGCGGCCCTGCATGCACTGCAATCAAGCAAATGATGATGAGCCCTCACATCTTGTCGGGCAAAATATTCACTCGAGAAACCTGGACTGGAGAGAACACGCTGCTCGGCGGCCAGGGGGCCACTGTTCCGGTTTGTCTTTCGGACTAGTAGCGGCAACGCCCATCTCGTCAGTGCTTGATTCCCTGACGAGATGCCGTCAGGTCGTCAGTTGCAAGAGGCGAGCGGCGTTCTCGTAATAAACTTTTTTCAGAATGTCATCCGGCAGGCCGATGCCATAGATTCGCCAGCGGCCCTGCGGCGGGATGGGGGCCGGAGCGTAGTCGAAATACTCGTCTTCGGTTTCGAGGAACCGATAGTAGATTTCGTAAAGCTCGTCTCCGAAAATTTGCTGCGGCGTATCCGTTCCGTTCGGAACCGCGTCCGTTCCGAAGAGAATGCGATCCTGATACTTGTCGATGAATTTGCGGGACATGCGGGGCTGGCGGCCCAGTTCGCCGACTCGCGCGGCTAATTCCACCGTCATATTCGGAAAGCGATCCATGCACTCGCTTACATAGGGGAGATTTTCCGCATTGTTTCCGACATGGAGCGCGATGAACTGAGTCTTCGGATGTTTCGCCAGAACGCGGTTCCGAGCTTCAAGCAATTCCGCATTGCCGGGGAAATCTTTGCCATGAAAGGACCAATCCGGATGATTGTTTAGTTCTTCAAACCGCTCATTAGTGCGATCCGTAGGGAGAAAAAAGGCTTCCGGGTCTGATACGTGAATGGCGACCGGAATGTCCAACGCTCCGCAGGCTTCCCACATAGGATCAAAACGCGGATCGTCAATTTTGACGAGAGCACCTTCTGAAATATTTTCGCGCAGATACAGTCCAAGAGTTTTTAGTACTTTTACGCCACGGGCACCTGCGAGATGAGCACGGGCAATTTCCTCGGCCTGGAATTTGGCATACCCCGGTTGATTGGCATGATCCCACGAAGGCTCGGTGAACGTTAGAAAGCGATCGGGGTGTGGCTGCTGGAATTTCCGGATGGATTCCTCCAGCCCCTTCCCCGAGCCGCCGGTCAGGTTCACCATGATGCGGATATTCCTGCGATCCATGACCGGCAACAACGTTTCCGGCGTCGCGAGAAAATCCATTTCCTCGCCAATTCCGACGCCATTCACCGATTTTGAGCGAATCGAGAGGTGGGTGTGGATGTCAATCAGCGGATAGCGCGAGCGGTGAACTTTTGTTTCCGGCACATGAAGCATGCTCTTCGGCTGGAAGTCGGCGAGATCGAGTTTCATTTTGCCGGAGCCTTCGGGAGACTTTAATTGCGCGATGCCGGATGGCACAGGCAAAGCTCCCGCAATCGCAGCTGAGCTTACGCTCTCCAGCCAACGCCTACGATTCATTGCGCTCACGTGTGCCTCCTGAAACTTTTGTCAGCAACGGCACGGGGACTCCTCCAGTTTGGATTCAAATTATTCTTTATTTTCTTCTACATCGTTTACTTTCGATTGGCAGAGTGGCATAAATTGCCTGCCGATTCAAACCCGGCAAGTCTTGCGGTGAATCCCTCAGGGGATTACGATCAAGGATATTCGATGAAAACTTACAGGCGTAACGCTGTTTTGCTGTCGGTTCTCGCAGGCGTTGGCGTTTGCAATCCGAAATCAAACTTTGGCCAATCAGCCGCGCCGGAAAACGAGACTCGGTATTCAAGCAGCATCGAGATAGCAGCAAAATATTCCGCGGCAGATTTTGCACCTGACGGTAATCTCGACAAGAAAATCTGGAAGAAGGCAAATTGGGCGGAACTCGACCGAGACAAGGCTGGCAGGACAGAGAATCCCATCGCCTTGACGCGCGTTGCCGCTGCCTGGACAGACCACTTTATCTATTTCGCCTTCGTGTGCCGGTACGATTTGCTGAATATTTTCGAAGGAGAAGATATTTCCAAAGAGCGCTGGGAACTTTGGAATCGTGACGTGGTGGAGGTATTTCTAAACCCCCAACCTGAGCGGATGACCCATTATTACGAATTCGAAGTGGCGCCCAACAATCAATGGATTGATCTAGAAATCGAGAAAAAGAACAATCCGTTTAACGACGCATCGTGGAATTCCGGCTTCGAACACGCGACCCAGATCGATGCCAAGCGGCATACGTGGACGGCGGAAATGCGCATTCCGCTTTCCGCGATCAATGCGAAGACAGTTCACGAAGGAGACGCCTGGCGGGTAAATTTTTTTCGCGCTGCCGGGCACGGAGATGATAACAAGCGGCTTTTTCTTGCCTGGAGCGCAATTCCACAGGGGCAGACGTTTCACATGCCGAGCCGTTTCGGGATTCTTAGCTTTCACAAGTAGCTCGCGGCCGGTTAGTTTTTCTGGTGAATATACGCGCCGCCGGGAACGAGATATTGGATCGGCCAAGTCTCCTGTTTTTTCGAGTAGGTCCGACCATTGAGTGATCGACCGCTGTACCATCAAAGCCGCGCCCGCCGCCCCCATGAAGAGATCCCGAAGAAGTTCGAAGAGATGAAGGATTTCAGTCCCGGGTGGCCGTCCACGCGTTTGGGCCTTTACCTCAAACGAGCCGCGCAGTACGCTGCCGCTGATGATTTGAACCGCGATTTGATGGGAGGACCTACGTGAGGCGTTTCAATCTTGCCGTACTTTTTCTGCTCATACTCTGTGGCCGATCGGCCGCACAGACACAACCACAACCGCTGCCTTCAAATGTCAAAGCGCAGGTGGACAAGGTTTTCGAAAAGTGGGACAAGAGCGACTCGCCAGGGTGCGCGCTGGGGGTTTACAGAGACGGGAAAATTATCTACAAGCACGGCTACGGCATGGCCAATCTGAATGACGACGTGCCGATCACGCCCGCGACGGTGTTCCATGTGGCGTCGATGTCGAAACAGTTTACGGCTGCTTCGATCGTGTTGCTTGCGCAGCAGGGGAAACTTTCGCTGGATGACGATGTGCGAAAATACATTCCCGACCTGCCTGACTTCGGGGAGCGGATTACGATTCGGCATCTGGTTCACCACACCAGCGGGCTGCGCGATCAGTGGTCGCTACTTGGGCTAGCGGGGTGGCGCTATTCCCTGGATTTGATTACCGATGACGACGTGATGTCCGTGATGACGCGGCAGAAGGATCTGAACTTCAAACCGGGCGAGAAGCACGTTTATTGCAACACGGGTTACACGCTGATGGGACTGATCGTAAAACGAGTAAGCGGAATGTCTCTGCGCGAGTTTACGGCCAAGAATATTTTCGAGCCGCTGGGCATGACGCACACGCATTTCCGAGACGACCACGCAGAGATCGTTAAGCACAATGCTCTGGGGTACGGACAGGAAGACAAAAACAAGCCCTTCCGGCTGAGCGTCACGAACTTCGACACCGTGGGCGCAACGAGTCTGCACACCACGGTGGAGGACCTCCAACTGTGGGATGAGAATTTCTATGACCCGCGGCTTGGCGGGCCGACGTTCCTCCAGCAAATGCTCGAACGCGGCAAGCTCAATAACGGCGAGCAGCTCGACTATGCTTTTGGGTTGGTGGTGGGCAAGTACAAAGGCCTGCCAACGGTAGACCACGCCGGCGGCGATGCCGGGTATCGCTCGGACATGACACGATTTCCGGAGCAGCACTTCTCCGCAGCGGTGCTCTGCAACGCGGCGGATACAAATCCGCCTGCGTTGGTCCGACAGGTCGCAGATATCCTTCTCGCCAAGGACCTCAAGGCTCCCGAATCAACCCCTGCGAAAGAGACGGCAAAGAGCAGTGGAGCGCCACTTAGCGCAGAGCAGATGGCCGCGCTCGCGGGGACTTATTGGAACCGGGAAGATGATAACTTCCATCAAATCATGGTGAAGGATGGCAAGCTGCAGATCAACCTTGGCGGCGACGAGTTTCATACCCTGAAGCCCGCCGGAGAAACCAGCTTCCACGTTGCCGACGTTCCCTGGGGCGATCAGGTGGAGATACGATTCCTGCCCGCCAGCTCGGAAAAGCCACGCCGATTGGAACAGAGCTTCGGGGGCGAAAAGCCGGACATATTTGAATCCGCGACGGCGTTTACGCCGAGCGGCACGGAACTGCGTGAGTATGTTGGCGCCTACGTCAGCGAAGAAATCGACCCGGTTTACCGCATTGTGCTGCAGGACGGTAATTTGAGTCTTACGAGGCTGAAGAACAAACCAGAGACTCTTCGGCCAGCTGTGCGCGACGTTTTTACCGGGGACATTGGCACCGCGCGCTTCACGCGTGATTCCAGGCAGCGCATCTCCGGTTTGGTCCTCAACGCCGGCCGCATCCGGAACTTTCGATTCGAAAAGAGGGTCGATTAAGTCTCTGACCTGAGCCCTGCCTAAACCGACGTGTCAGGCAGCCACCGGTGTCTGATAGAGGGCCCGACAGTGTGGTTGCCATCGAAACGAACGGGGATTGGGGATTGGCCGTGACCCGGGCGTATCCGGCGTTTGCCCTTCCCGTGAGGCATGCCTGCGATGTTTGTTGAAGTAGGTCCTGAAATCGAGCAGCCTGTTGACTTCCTCCTCGCCATCAATGGCGAGGATTCCTACGGCGGAGATATGACAGCTTCGCATGGTCGCTTCGGCGGGTTCCTGCTTCATCGATCAGCCTTACAGCGCCGCATCTCCACAGGCTTCACATCGGGCCTGGCAGAGGCACGCGCGCAGCTGCCCACAAACCACTCGGGACTCAGATAAGTGACGCGGAATGAGGCGATTTCTTAGCCTCAACGACTTACCATGTTTATTTATCATTGAATATAAATGCTTTTAGTATTGAAATAAGGTTTATTTGCGTAAGGGATTTGGAGTGCACAAGCATACGATTCCAGCAAAGGATCTCTTGGAGATTGGATGGGAACTGGTCCAACTCATGCCTCCGCAGGTGTATCAACAGGTGCTGGCGGATGGCTGAGTTCTCTGTTTGGGGCGGGGTGTCACTAATCATGCTGCTTATTTTGCTCGCCATCATCAGTTCGACTGCCCTGCTCGTCGGCGCTATATCTGCAGTGCAGGAGCAACACGTCACGGGGCACGGTTTCATTGCTATCGCGTTAGCGCTCATATTGGCCGCAGTGAACTTCTTCAGTGTTCAGCGGGCAGGACTAGGCATGGCGGCCACCACTAGAGAGAAGCCTGAAGCTGTGCAAGCCAGGTATGGCAAAGTCTTCTCTCTCGCTGTCTTGATTTGGGCCGTCTGTGCAGGATTCCTTGGATTCTGGATGGTGCGCTTAGTCAGCAGCTTCCTGTGGCTACGTTGATCGTGAGTTGCAGACTATTAGACCGGGAGGCGCGAGGCGGTCGACAGTGTTATCGCGGCAATATAGCCGCAGCGGCGGCGTAGGCCGGAGTGTTGGCTGCTTCCTCAAAGGTGCTGCAGTGGGGGCTGCTATAGCCGTTGGCGTCGGTCTTCTCGCTGCGGGCGCAGTGGGCGCCGGTGTCGTTTCGGCACCCGTAGCCTCAGGGGCTTTACTTGCAGTTGGAGCCGTTGGCGGTGCTGGCGCCCTTTACCAGGGTTATAACCAAGGTTCTAATGGCAATTGAGCCGGGGCTTCATACAGCGCGGGATCGATTGTTGGCGGCGTGGCTGGTGTCAGCTTAGTCGGGGGATTTGTCGGTGACAACATCAATCCACCCGCAACTCGGGGCTTTTGGAATTTGGGCCGAGATATTGCGAACCGTTTCATGCCCAGTAAGGGCTCACTTGGCAAATGGCTAGGAACGGGCCCGGATGCGGCGGCAGCTGCCGGTGCCTCCGGTATGGCAGGCGCTGGAGCCGCAACGGCAGTAAAAGGCGGATGCTGACATCATGCTGTGGACTATGCTGAACGCAATCTGTTTTTTGATATCTGTTATAGCCGCAGTCGAAGGGGCTAAGCAGGCAAGAGTAGGCTTCAGCGGCTATGCATTGGCAATATTGATTGGCTTAATATTAGGTGGGACCTGCACCCGGGCGATGTGGACAGTCGGCGAGAGAGTCATCGCCGCTGTCCAACCATACGCAAAGCCGAAGCAGGAGATGTATTTCAGGGCACTCTATTTGGGTGGTGTTATGTGGATTTTGATTGTGGTATTCATCGCAGATCACGTGACACTGGCGATGGTGCGGCAATAGCAGTTGGTGGGGCACTTTCGGCCAACCCTCCCAAACGGAGTTCTGCACGGCGATAGACAGCCAGGTCAGAGCTTTGTGGTGTGTGTGTGACCAAAACATCAGGGAAACAACATTTAGTCAGGTAGATCCCCAGAAACTGGCTAAAGCGATCCTAGCGGTGAGCGTCGGCCGAATCCACTCAGGAAGCACGCTCGAGGAGTTTCAGGTACTCAGTGTTCTTCACTGGATGCTATGGGATCCAGAAATCGAGCGTGAGCCGGGAGTTGCGCAAGCCCAGCCCGGCGCAGTGGAAAAAATCTCTGCGAGAGGAATCTGGCGAAATTAGATCTGGTAGTGATTGTGCAATGCCTACCCGTAAAGTTCAGCGCCAAAATGAACTTGGGAGGTTAGCTCGTTAATCAGGGCCCGCAGCATACGGATGGGTATAACATTCGGGTAAAGGTCGCGTATGCACTTCAACTTTCCGAGAGTATGTGCCCTCTTGTTGTTGGTTCCTGGATGCGCGATCGGGAACGCCCAGACACGCGAACCGCAGGTTGCCGGTCGAGTAGTTCGGTCAGACAACGGACAGCTCATCGAAGGCGCAACCGTTGAGCTAGAGCGAGCGCATATGGTGTCCTCGAATGGCCAATATCCGACTGAGATAAGTAACAAAAATGGAGAATATCGCTTTGTTGAAAGCGTGACGCCTGCTGCTTACCGAATCAGAGCATCTGCCGAAGGATTTGTGTGGCAGACCTACAGCCGAGATGGCACCGGCGGAGGTGAATTGCTGCAAATCGATGAAACCACCCATCTTCATGGAATCGACTTCCGCCTCAAGCGTGAGGCTGTCATTCGCGGAATTCTGACCGGTACAACCGGAGAATCCGCTGGGGAGGGAGTCTCCGTAACCGCGGTTCGCAAGGAGGAGAGAGAGCCGGGAAAAGTTCGACTGCGATTTGTGGACACCGTGAAGACGGACGGGAATGGACGGTTTGTATTTACAAAGCTCGAGTCTGGTACCTATTTTGTCTGCGTGAACGGCCCCGACGGGTTCAATGCATTCCCTGACGCCGGAGGGTGGTATCGGGAAACCTGGTACGGGGATGACGGCTCAGCGAAAAACGCGAAGGCCTTGACGCTCAAGGAGGGTGAAGCGCAGAACGACATTCGCATTAAAGTTGAACGGGAGCAGCGTTACAATGTAACCGTCTGGCCGTCCGGTCCAGAAGGGCAGACGAATCCGGATCGTTACGAGGTGCGCATCGAAGGTAGGAGCCACAGTTCGAGGCGAGAACCAGACGGCAGTTACGTGATTCCAGGAATTCCGCCAGGCCGATACAGGTTGGTGAGTGTGGCGTGGTTGGGTTCAGATTATCAAGGGGCAGGGGACACGATGTTCGATGTTACGAAGGGCGACGTGATTGTGCAGTTACGCGTTGGCGGACTCGGAGGGATTCAAGGCATCGTAAAGTCGGACGATACGCTGGCCAAGATTCCCGCGGGAGTCATGATCGGCATCAAATCACACGAGGGTGCAGCCCAAGGCAGGGATCTGGATGGGGCCGGGCACTTCGCGTTTGGCCGTGTGCTCCCGGGCAGCTATGAATTCAAGCTTCTGAAAAATCCGGCAGGCGTTGTGTTGCGCGGCATTACATGCCGCGGTGAGGGAGTGACCCCGGACACGCCTTTGCGAATTGGCGACCGCGAGCAGGTGAAAGACTGCGAAGTGGTTTTGGGCACAGAGGCTTCCGAACCCGCGCACCAATAATTAAGGCGTCAGCTCCTGGTCCACGCTAATCGATATCTTGGGTACTGGGACCGAAATCTATTCTTGAGTAATCTCAAACCTAGTCTTGTTTTGCCGGTTTTGGAGGATTGACGCCGGAACTGTGCGTCGACGACGATCGACGGCCTGATCCAATTCAAGGCGATCACTAACCTAGGGCCAAGAAGTATACTGATAGCATGGATTACAGCGTAGGCTCTCTCGTCCGCGTCCGCCTCTATTCCGGCCACATCGTGGACGCAAACATAACAACGATCAAATCACACCGCGCAGGTCGAAAGATTCACATCGTCTACGGCAACGTGACCGCCGTCATAAACCCGGCACAGATTATCGAAGTTCAAACGCTGCCCAAAGACGGAGCAAAAAGGCTCTCGACATCACAAGTTTTGCGGGAAATCGCCGAAGACTATCGGCATTTAGCCGCCGATGCCCATGGCAACACCGTCACCGGTGATCTACGTACGAAAAACTACCATTGGCTGATCAAGCTGGCGGATAAGATCGCGGCGAAGCATACGGCGGTCGTGAAGGATTGACGTTGGGTGGGGCAGAACGGAGCGTATAGAATCCTCGGTCAACCCGGCCCCTAAGTCATTGATTGTACGCCCTGGAAAAAGCCGCCACAGGCGTTTGGAAACCATCTGTTTTGTGAACGCAAATCGAACATCGTTCTGGCCCAGCAAGAGCTCCGGCCCTTGTTCAAGGTGCTCGAAGTTCCGCGACTCTCTGCTCGATGTTAATAGCAATCTGGTGGAGTCGCTCACCGGCGGCTCGCGTGTCGGCCGCACTCGGGATGAGGATCCCGTGGACTAGGTCGCTACGGAGGCGTCGAATTCTTTCAATGTTCCTGGAGCGTGTTCGGTGGTATGGGGACGTAGTTCAATTGGTTAGAACGCTGCCCTGTCACCAGCCAAGAAATTTAATATTTATCCCCGCAGGGATTTGCAAACCGCTTCCGTGCCCTGACTGCCATCAGCGGACCATTTCCAGCCTGCCCATAAACCACCCGGGATTCAGATAAGTGACGCGGAATGAGGCGATTCAAGCCAGCGACGCAAACCGCATATAAATCATATGTTTTTGGGCGGGTCTCCGCTATTCCAAATAATTCCAAATACAAAGCACCCGGAGATCGGAGATAGTTAGATCCACCGTGACTTCCCAAACTCGTTCATGGCCAGATTGTTGACCTCTCCCAGGGCCATGTCCCCCGCTGTTCGGGTTGATCCGGTTCTCCAAGTGGCTCTCCCAATTCTCGACCGTAGACGGAGCCACCGGCTTGGGCCTGCGATCTTGACTTGGCTCTTCAATCCCTAATGGACGACCCCTTGTTGAATCCCGGACTCAAGCATCTTCCCGGCCTGCTCGGCCACGACAGGACGACTGAAATAATAGCCTTGTCCCTCGCCGCCGGAGCCATGCTTATTGTCGGGCAGAAACGCTCCAAAGAACCAACGGCCTTAACTGCCGAGCCACGTTGTACCTCGGATTCAAACTCGCGCCGAGACAACCCAAGGCCATCAAGCTTTCTAACAAAGTCTCTGACTCTTATAACCACGCTGAAGGCGTGGCCGCTGCTTATTGCCACCTTTTACCGCGTCGACAAATCCCTAAGTTGTTCAAGGGAAAAAGGATGGTTGGTAGGGGCGGTGGGGATCGAAACTGGATCCCTCACTTCTAAGTCTCGTCAGCGGAAGGCGTTACCGACCGCTCCCCATCCCAAGTGTTAGAACTGTTAGAAACGTTAATTGCACCAACCCTCCGGTGCGCGGCTGGTATTATTCCCAGAAAGCAAGGCGAGAGCGAGTACTGCTGGGCGCATCCGCGAATCGTAGTCCAGACGGACTCAGCAGCGCAAGGTATGAGCGCCGCCAGATTTGGCGCTACCGAAGTGCGTGGGTTCTGCTACGCCATTTGTTAGTTCGCGCTCTCATGTCGTTCAGCGCGGCTGAACACTGAAACGCAGGCAGTGTTCTGATCAAGAGGTATCGTCCGCTTCTGCGGCACGCCGGGCAAGGGTGAACACAAAATCGCGCGGAGTGTTCACCCCAAAAGACAGGCGTTCCGTTCACCCTCTTCCAGGCCGATCCCGTTCCGGACCAGGACACTGAAACTCTCGCAGTGTTCTGCTCAAAATATGCCCTTCGCGTTCTGTGCGGCGCTGAGGTAAGAACATGCCGCAGACTTGCTTGCGCGACGGTCGGTCTGCAAAAAGACCGCAGACGAAAACCTCGATTAACAGATTCCGGACCGCCCTTCCCCCCATTACCTGCCACCTGACGCAATTTCCCAAATCACCGCTTTTCCGGCCACCTTCCGGTTGGCCGACCACTCGCTCGGAGTATAACGCGCGAGAACGGCGCTTCTCTGTACAGCACGTTTTACCTCGAACCGTCCCCCGGAGATGGTTAGGCCGTCAGGAATGCCAATCAAAGTCAAAAGATCGGCCATTCAAGTTCAGCACCCGCTTGTGAACTTTATGCGTTTCTGGTACCACCTTACTCGATGAATCTTTCTCGCGTCTCCGTCCTGTTGCTCGGATTCCCGGCGTTCTACAGCCTCCACCGACGAATGGTCGAAGCCCTGGCTTAGCGCTCGTTCTCCCTGCAATCCAGGACGCCAGGGGAAGTACCGATGAAAAAGAAGCTCCGTACGTGGTTGGCAGGTGTGCGCTCGGCCTTTCCCAGCGCCTTCAGTCCCTACTGGCACGTGCTGCCGCTAGGGCGTATGAAGATGTTCCTGGCAGGGTACTTCTTCGTAGGCGCCGCCGGCGGTTTCGCGTTCGATCTATTGCAGCTCAATGCTTCGCGCGTGGGCGGAGGTTTCTTTTGGCCTGTCTTGGTGGGCACGGGAGCGATGGCGCTTAGGGCCGCAGGAATCAAAAGAGTTCGTGTTATCCCTCTCCTGTTTCTGCTGGTTGGCTTGACCGCCTGGCTGGGCTACTGGGCCTCGCGCGTTTCGACGCCTCACCCGGTCCCCGTCGCTGTACATCGGCGCGTGCTATTCGATGCGATCGGGATCTTGGTTGCTATCTGTTTCGGGACTCGATTTCTGCTGTTCTTCGCTGGTACGGAGGGCGTGGCCAGCGTGCGTATGCAGACAGAGCTTTCTTTGGCCCACGGTATTCAGGCGACCCTGGTTCCGACCGTCTCTTTCCAGAACGCGAGTTTCGAGCTATACGGCAAATCGATTCCTAGCACAGAAATGGGCGGCGACCTGATCGACGTCATCGAGAACTACGGTGGGTTGGTGGCCTACATCGCCGATATCTCGGGCCACGGCCTGCCAGCCGGCCAGCTCATGGGGATGTTGAAGACTGCCATGCGACTCGCGGTGCAGTTCCGCCAAATGCCGGTAGCAGCGCTCGAAAGTGTGGACCGCGTGCTGCCAGATCTCAAGGAACGTGAGATGTATGCCACCTTGGCCCTGCTCCGCTTCGATGGCTCCAGGGAAGCCGAATACGCATTGGCTGGACATCTGCCAATCCTCCATTATCGGCACGGCAGCAGGGACACGGCCCGGCTCTCCATGGAGCAGCTTCCTCTGGGACTGATCCCCGGCGGTTCCTATGCTAGTAAGCGCGTCATCTATTCACCGCGCGATCTCTTCTTGATGGTTACCGACGGCATAACGGAAGTGGCCAATGCCGGAGATGAAGAATTTGGACTGGCCCGCTTGCAAGAGTTGCTGACGCAACACGCTACCAGAGCCTTGCCGGAGATTTGGGATCTCATCATGCGCGAAGTGCGACAATATGGTCTGCAGCAGGATGACCAAAGTCTGCTCCTGCTGCGCGTGCTCGACCCGGCCATCCCTCTCGCGACCTGAATTCCAAAGGGGCGCAGTAAACCCGAAACCCAGTTGGACAAACAATGAGCGGGACGTAATATGTCCCGGATTTACACAGGGGTTCTCCCAGATGACGGGCAATCGGGAAGTTATACCGGAAGTGGTGGTTCGCGTCATTACTAATAAAGAGCCGGTCAAAACGTGAAACATTTTTCTTTGAAATGTTTTGCCAGCTTCTTGCCCATTAGGAGGAGGAATTAGAAGCACGGCTGAGGACTCATCTCCAGAGCCACGATCACAAAAACGAGTTGCTCTTCGTCAACCGACGCGGCAGACCGTTCTCTGCGAACAAACTGCGGGTGAAGCAACTGCATCCGCTTTTGGATGCACTCGGTATCCCTCGCGATGGATTCCATTCGATGAGACACGGCGCAGCGAGTTCCCTTTTGGATGATGGCGCAACACCGACCGTCGTGCAGAAGCAGCTCCGTCACTCAGACGCGCGGATCACGCTCGAGCTCTATGGTCACGTTGTCGGAGATGCGCAACGCAACGCGGTTCAAAACCGCTCGATAAAGCTGGTCAACTGAGGACAATTGTTAGAAAGCTGTGTTTTGTTAGAAAGAGCAGTTGCAAGTCGCTGAAAACAACTTGGGTTGGTAGGGGCGGTGGGGATCGCTTTGATAGCGAGATGGCACCGAAAATTAACATCGAAATCCTGGCCCATTGCCTCGTGTTGAGGATTCCGACTCCTGAGGTAATGCCCACCCGCCCAATCCAATGACGATAATCGACGCTGCCTTCAAGTAATATCCAAAGACTCCACCTGCGGGACTCGTCCAGTTCGGATAACGAATGATGGCTCCCCATGCGATCAGCGCACCCAACGACATCGTGACCGCGCTACCCATGAAAACCAGCACAGCCAAGAAAACGATCTCGGCGGTACGCGCCATTGGTCACCTTTGCCCACATACATACCACATCCTTTGCTTTGAAGCCGGTCAACTCCAAGCGCATAAGTACATGGCGAAAAGTACGCCATCCCAGTTTGGCCGTGCTCTCCTTCTTGGGGGAAGTTCCGATTAGCATGTTCGATCCAGTCCCCACTTTACGGATTACCGCAGCGCTAATCAGACGTGCGGATTAATTCCCAGGCTAATCGCGGTGTAAGGTTGGCAAATGAAAGGAAAAACGGGCTCACGATCATTCGTGCGACGGACTATTCGTATTTCAACGCAGTCATAGGATCGATACGCACGGCGCGCCGTGCAGGGATGTAACACGCCGCCAGACCGGCCGCGGACATGACGCCGACAACCGAAATTATAGTGACGGGATCCGCGGGACTAACTCCGAAAAGAAATCGAGATAGCAGCTTGGCAAGCACGAGTGCACTGGGCAAGCCGATGGCGATACCCGCAAGCCCCAATTTTGTCCCGTGACCGATGATCAGTTGCACTACGTCACCGGGTTGCGCGCCCAAAGCCATTCGCACACCAACCTCACGCGTCCGCTGACCGACCAAATAAGAAATGACGCCATACACGCCGACGGTGGAAAGCAGAAGCGCAGTAGTGGCAAAAAGACCCAATACAATCATAGTGAATCGTTGGCTCGCTACCGATTCGGTGACGATTTGATCCATCGGTTTGAATTGATGGACAACCTGGCTGGCGTCAAACGCTTTTGACGCAGCGCGAATCGCGTCGACATACTTGGTTGGACTTCCATTCGTTCGCGCGACCATTCCGATTCCGGTTAGCAGCGGCGCCATCTGATCCGGTATCTGTTCGAGAGCATGGTAAAACTGGGGTTGACGTTGCTTACTCTCAATCTCGCCGAGCCCGAACTGTTTCGTGTGCCCGACAATGCCGATAATTTCGGAACTCAGCGGACCCATCAGCGTCGTGTTGATATGTTTTCCGATTGGATTTTCCTTCGGAAAATATTGGCGAGCAAACATTTCGTCGATCGCCACCACGCTCTGGGTGTGTTCAGTGTCTTCGGAGGAAATGAACCTGCCGCGAAGGAGCGGAATTCCCATGGTCTTCAGATAATCGCTTTGGACGGCGTACCAGGTCGCGACGTTCATTTCGTCTTCCGACACTGGTTTCGGATTTCCTTCAATCCAAAAACTCATAATTGATGCGCCACTCGTGGGGAGCGATCCAGCAACTCCCGAGGCCGCCTCAATTCCCGGAACTGCCTCGATGGCCGCCGTGGCGTTGCTTACGTTTTGGCGGGTCATGGAGGGACTTGTAAGTCTATCTTTCGAAAACGCAAAGTCGAACGTCATCACCCCGTGTGGATTGAAACCCGGGTCTGTTTTCCAGATCGCCCCAAGAGATCGCACCATCAGACCGGCTCCAGTCAGCAGAACAATCGAAAGCGCGAATTCGACCACGACCAGTACACTCCGGACACGATCACTTCGTCCCGTGTTCGAGCCGCGTCCGGAATTCTTTAGGCGTTCGGAGAGGTCGGGGCGCAGGAACCTTACAGCCGGCAAAAGTCCGAAAACTATCCCAGTAAAGGCGGACGCAGAGAGAGTGAAGGCGAGCACTGGCGCGTTGATCTGAATTTCCGGGGTGCGTGGCAAAATGCTTGGCAGAATTCGAAGAATCACCTTTGTTCCTAACGCGGCGCATGCTAATCCAAGCGCGCCGCTAATGAGGCCGAGCAAAATGCTCTCCGTTAGAACTTGGCGGACCATGCGGAAATTGCTGGCGCCGAGTAAGCTCCGGATGGCGAATTCGGGAGCTCGAGTGCTGTAGCGGGCAAGAAGCAAATTGGCGACGTTTGCGCAGGCGATCAAAAGCACGAATCCAACCGCGCCTAGAAGAATCAGCAGGATTCTGCGGACACTGCCTACCGTGTCCTCCTTCAACGAAACAACTGTCATCGCGGCGTTTTTGTCGGAGCCGGGATCCATTCCGGCGAGACTGCGTGCGACGGAATCCATGTCCGTACGGCCTTGCGATAGCGTGACTCCGGGTTTAAGTCGCGCGAGGACATTGGTTCCCATGTGTACGCTGCGATTGCGGAACGTGGCGTCGTTCCATTGGCCAATTGGGACGTACACATCGACGATGAGAGGATCGAACAGCGGCTGGTGTGACGGCACAACCCCGACAATCGTGCGCATCGCCCCACCCAGGTTGATCGCGGTGCCCAGCACGCCGGGCGAAGAATTAAATTTGCGCTTCCACAGCTCGTCACCAATCACCGCGACCGGCGCCCCACCAATCGTGTCTTCGTCGCGACGAATCGTGCGACCCAGGAGCGGCTTGACGTTCAGCATTGGGAAAAAATCAGCGGAAACCATTTCGACATTCAGCCAGTCTGGGGCACCTTCGCCGAGCAACGTATAATTCTCATAAAGATATGCGGCCATCGCCGAGAACGCGCGAGTTTGTCTCTGGCAATCGAGGAAATCGGGATACGAAAATGAAACTTCGGGTTCCTCCTGCGTCTTCCAATAAACGGAGACCAATTGGTTGGGATTCTCGTACGGCAACGGTCTCAAAAGCACGCCGTTGACTATCGAAAAGATGGCAGTGTTGGCGCCGATCCCGAGCGCCAGCGTCAACATCACGACGATTGTGAATCCGGGCGATTTGCGGAGAGTGCGAAAGGTGTAGCGTAAGTCTGTTACCAGCTTATCCATTTGCAGCCCTTAATCTTTCGCCCAAAGTGCAATGTTTGCGGATCGTACTCCAGGAAACCCGGGTCAGTCCAGAGGATGCTAGCTGTCGCGGACCGTATGATCTACTAAAAGAAATAAGCTTAATGCATCTAAGTCCCGATAAGTCGAAATCGGAAAGGTTCCTCCCAGTACACACTGGACGGTTACCGGCGTTATCGGGACTTATCTCAGACGGTTGTAGTGGGGCGCGACTTGAAGACGATGGCGAGCGTGAGGCCAGCGAGTAGTCCGGCCAGCCCAGCAGGCCCCCGACGGCAAACTGCGTTCGATTCGGCGCGGCAGCCTTCAGCGGAATACTCGGGGGGTCGAGAACACGAAAATTCCAGTTCGAATTGAACTGCTGAGCGTTCTCCGCAGGGCCTTCCATGAAGCGGAACCGATGGCTAGTATCAAAATCAATTTCTGAAAAAATCAGGAAGTTTAGGCCGTTTTGCGTTGGCTGCTTCGGTTGGCTCTCTGCGGCTTCCTCTTTCTGATGGAGGAGTTTGAACTGTTCCCACCTGTCTACGAGTGTTAATTCTCTACCTTTCGCGATTTCCAGCCCAAACTGATGCGTCGTTCGAAGATATTCCGGCGGGCCTTCCAACTCGATTCCTTTTAAGCAAGGCCGCCCCTCAGGAAAACCGGAAAACCCTTGAAATCGAAAGGCACTCTGACGTTTGCGAGGTTTTTGATGTGTAGCTGCATGCCGATTATGTCCAACCAGCTTCGGTAGACGTTTAATTGCTCGTCGGTCAGGGACGAAGGCCGGTTAGCTGGCTGGGTCTGCGCCTCACAAGCCAAGGTGAACACGAGGCCTACAAAAGCCGACGCCGCTACTCTTTTCGCTTTGACCATGCAAGGTTCACCTCAGTTGATTCTAGAGGCGGGAGATTAGCCCGCGTTCTCCTAATGATTAACCGATGTCGAAGCTTTCACCAGACCGACACGAACGGTTCGCTCCGGGCCAACTCCTGAAAAGCACGCCTTACCGGAGATGCTGTTTTCATCGAGACAGAAAGAAAATCACTGCCACTGCAAACACGAAGATTATTGACCAAAGAACCGCCATCAAAACCAACTCAGCCTTCTCCATTTTGGGGGAGCGGCGGGTGGTCAAAACCACGTTACTTCTATCCCACCACAAGAAAGGGCCAGATTCGCGCCCGTGAATAAGGACAACGAGCCCCGCAGGAACAAAACAAATACCTAAATTGAGCGATTCTTTTGATTGTTGATTGTTGCTCAGTTTTTGGTTTGAGAAGACGAGAATCAGCCTGGTTTTGGTGTAACCGCCAGAGAGAAACGGTTCGGTGGTGAGCAGCAGAGCGAATGGTCCGGGGGGAAACGGCTTGGAAAGGGATCTACTGCTGGTCAAGGCAGTGATCAGAAGATGTTGCGAGACACCCCTACTTCAGTTCTCGTTCGAGTTGGTGATCGGTCTATGTGCGAGCGATTAGGTTGGGGGAATGGGAGCAGCGTTTTGGCAGCGCGCCCATAGGATTCGCAGCTTCAGGCTATCCATGGCCGCTTGGGTGACTTTTAGAATCACTTCATGACCGGTCCTCACCACCTTGGCTGCCAAATCGACGAGTTTGCGCCGCAGTGTCGTGGCGTAACTGTGGATGGGCAAGATGTCCTTCAGGTTATCCTCTTTAAAGCTCTCGAACAAAAAGAAACTGACTAACATCAGATAGTAGTAGGCCTGATTGGTAGCAAACCGTTTGAACGGAAGTTGTTCGCTGCCAAACTCCTTCAGACCACGATGGGGCAACTCATCGGCACCACGCTGGTGATGGTGGAAGATCAGGGTGGTATCGTCTTCCCAATATTCCCGAAGGTTCCGTGGCATCCGTTCCAGAACCGG
>Ga0210398_10002654_pt1 | contig 17366 bp, 14 predicted proteins | sample IncBWC4OmetaG_FD_161047 | JGI IMG/M metagenome (GOLD analysis project Ga0210398, IMG submission 161047) | Forest soil microbial communities from Barre Woods Harvard Forest LTER site, Petersham, Massachusetts, United States - Inc-BW-C-4-O | ecosystem: Environmental > Terrestrial > Soil >... | reverse complement strand
CGTATTGAGGCCGTAATCCGAGCCTGGATCAGCGCTTATGTTCAGCGCGGCTCCGCATCGCGAATAACGTATAAGATACTGAGTGGATACGAATCACACGACGCGTTCGACGCAATGGATTCAGACACCCAGCCGCAAAATATCCTGAGCCCCGGCCGCTTCGCCCCGAATTTGTAGCGGCGGTCTTTCGACCGCCATCGCTCCGCGCATTCTCGTCGCGGCCCTCACTTCTTGCTCCAGTTACCCCGCCATTCCACGGGCGTTCGTCGTTCGCATCTCGCCGACGCGACGTCGACAAACAGTCAGGGCCAGTTTCCGCTATCTTGCGCTGTCAGGATTCGGCGCGCGCGTGAGGTGCGCTGGCCCGCGAAATTACTGTCGTTAAACTGGAATTCCTCGGACTGTTAGTTCCACGCTGCCGAACATTGGACCGTCGAGTTCAAGTTCGATTCTGTTCGATTTCTGCAATTCAACGTTTACGATGGCAGTTGATTTTTCCGGCCACGCCACGTCAGCAACACCGTTCCCATTTAGTTTCACGCGAGCTACGCGGACGGGCTGAAACGGGCCGGACGGCGTGGTCACTTTGAGGCTGTAAGGCGGCCCCAAGGCGCTGCTAAATTCAAACTCCATTTCTCTTGGCCACTCTTTGCCCATGTGCGGAGTTGCGTGGAAGATGACCGTTCTGACATCCCGATCGAAGTCCGCCAACTCGTGGCTTGATGTAAACCCGGACCTCGATAGTTCCTCAACCCATTCCTGGTCCAGCCCAAGGGCAGCAACCACGTCGTTAAGCGAGGGTTTCTTCCCAACGGCATTCGCGAGCCTCCGGCTGAGCCAAAGCAACTTGAGAACATCGTCGCTGTAGTTGAGGTAAAAACCAAAACCTGCCTCGCCCGAATCAGACGCCAGTTGTTCCAGCACGGCCTTTGGAAAGAGCCCCTCACGACCAAAGCGGTGGCTTGGAAAGTTCTGTTTTACCCGTCCCTCGAACTCTGCGCTGAAATGACGTTTGATTTCTTCTGGGTCTTGAAGATATAGGCCGCATAAAACGTCCACGATCCCAGCCTGTTTTTTCTGGTTCTCGGCGCACGCCAAGGATGTTCGGCGCAGAGATTGTGCAAGTTCTAAAGACAGTCCGTCACCGAAAAGTGTTAACCGGTATTGTGCGTAACTACGTTGGAACTCACTGAGGCTTGTCTGCATCCCGAATCCCTCTCAACAATACGTAAGGTAACACACAGTTTCCGCACGGCTAAGTCATCGTTGACGCGTCAGTCGGAAGCTGGACTATCCGTCAGAATCAATGCGGCGCGGCCCCACGAATGCCGTAAGATACTGCTGCATCCGATAAATACGAGGCCCTCGACGCAATGGCTTCCGAAACGCAGCCGCCAAATCCCGCGCCATCCGCCGCGCCGCCGCAATCCCACGGCGCCGCCCAGCGCGAATTTCAACTCACCCTCAGCGGCTTCTCTGCAATTGACAAGCCCGAGTACGAAGACTACTCCCGCTGCGTGCACTGCGGCCTGTGCGCCAATAATTGCCCCACCTATCGCTTATGGGGCCGCGAAGCCGATTCCCCCCGCGGACGCATCAAGCAAATGGCCCTGGTGGACCAAGGCCGCCTGGAACTCGGCGAATCCTTCGTCCTGCACATTGATCGCTGCCTGAATTGCCGCAACTGCGAAACCGTCTGCCCCTCCGGCGTCGAATACGGAAAAATTCTGGAGCTCGCCCGCGCGCAGATCGAACAAAAATATAAACGCCCGCTCGCCTCGCGCGTCGCCCGCGATTTCGTCTATCGCCGCCTGCTTCCCTACCCCGGCAGAATTGCCGCCGCCGCGCGCGCCCTAAAAATCTATCAGCGCTCCGGACTCGCAGCCGTAGCCCGCGCCACCGGAATCCTCCGCCTGCTCGGCCTGCAAGACCGCGAGAAGCTCCTCCCGCGCATTGATTCCGATTTTTTCTTCAGCGAGCTGGGCAAGACGTTCCCCGCGAAAGGCGCTCGCCGCGCCCGCGTAGCATTTTTCGCCGGATGCGTCGCGCAAGTCACCTTCAGCGATCTAAATCGCGCCACCATCCGCGTCCTGCAAGCGAACGGCTGCGAAGTAGTCGTCCCCGCCGCGCAAACCTGCTGCGGCGCGCTGGCAGCCCACGCCGGAGTCCGCGACACCGCCCGCGATCTAGCCCACAAAAATTTCGACGCCTTCCTCTCCGATGATTTCGACGCGATCATCACCAACGCGGCCGGCTGCGGCTCAACTCTGAAGGAATACGCGCACCTCTTCAACGAGGACAACACCTCGCACTCCCGCGCGCAAAATTTCTCCGCCAAAATGCGCGACATCAGCGAATTTCTGGTGGATCTCGGCGTTACCGCCCCGCTGCGCCCGCTCCCCGTTCGCGTCACGTACCAGGATTCCTGCCACCTGGTCCACGGCCAAAAAATCCGTGAAGCTCCGCGCCAATTACTCCGCTCCATCCCCGAGCTCGATTTCGTCGAAATGCCCCTGGCCGATCAATGCTGCGGCTCCGCCGGCGTGTACAACGTAACCGAAACCCAAACCTCGCTTGAACTCCTCGACCGCAAAATGGACAGCGTGCAACAGACCAAAGCCCAAATCATCGCCACAGCCAACCCCGGCTGCATCCTGCAGCTCCGCGCCGGCGCCGCGATACACCGCACCAACCAGGAGGTCTTGCACGTAGTAGAACTCCTCGATCGCGCCCTAGCGTAGCGCCGGGACCGTCCGGTGTTCAGGTAGGGGCGCTGCTTGTGAACCGCCCGCGACGTGACAACACTACACGCAATCCTACGCACGGGAACGATCCGGAATGATCAAAAAGGGGGATGCGGGCGGAGCGTGGGGGAGATTTCCGCCCGCAAGTTGAGGCTGAGCTACTGGGGCCGTGCAATCTTTAAACGCGTGCCGCTTATTCCTCGGGCGCTGGAGCCGCACCGCGTCCGCCGCGAAATTCTCCGCGCGGCGCTGCTTTCGACACGGCGTAATCCGTCGGCACCTGGAACAAACTCGCCGCCGGCTCCGTCCGCGCAATGCTGGTCATCTGAAAAGTGGCGTCGCCCGAACGCGGATCGCTGCGCTTGGTCATCACCACCATCTGCAAATCCGCCGAATACCAGCGCTCGGTCACGATCACGATCGGCTTCGCGTTCCCGATCTGTCCGGCGGGAATTGTACGCGTGTAGCGCGTGCCCTCCGCCGCCACGCCACCAATGGTTTGCGTACCCAGCGAGGTGGTCACCACATCCTTATCCACCGCTGCTGCGCCCGTGTGACCCTTCCTTGCAAACTCAGCCTTGTCGGGAGGTGGCGGCATCTGTCGCGCCGTTTTCGTATCCGCTTCCAAAATGTAACGCGTGCCCGCCACCGGATCGTTCACAAACGTGACGTGCGGCGCAGTCTGCCCTGCCACAGCAGTCGCACCAAACGCCGGCAAAGTCATGTCGCGCCGCGTGCGTCCCTGGCTGTCGCGCGCGATGGTTCCAGTCGAAGTGTGCTTGATCTGGTTTCCATCGGCCAGCGTCTCCATGGATTCCGTCGTGAAGCTCGCGCTGAACGGCGCGCCGGTTACGACCTTATCGCCGAGCCCGGCTTCAAAACCCAAAAGCCGGATCTCGTCACGCCCCGGCCCGTGCCCATACCCGTGGCCTGGAGGTGGCGGCGGGGGTGGCGCTGACGCCGCGTCCTGCGCACGCACACCGGCACCGGCCAGCAGCAGAATCATCGCCACTCCCGCCATCGCAAACATTTTCGCCTTGTGCCTCATCTCAAGTTCCTCCGAAGAAGTTGATCGTGTTTCTAAAAGTCCGAGTCCGCATCAGAATTCGCGGCAGACTGCGCCACCAGCCGAATCGCTTGCGGCGTCCCGTCCTGGCTGATCACCATATCCGCCGTCACCTGGTCCCGCACGCCCATTCCCTCGACAGGCAAACCGTAAGAAACCAGTGCCGCCCGCGGCAGCACCACGCGCACCACCGCAGCACCCTCCAGTTCCGATGGATCGTACGCATACGGCAGCGGCATATAGGCCGTTGCATATTCGGCGTCGTCAGCCACGGCCGCGTGCGTACTGCCATCCACCGCAGCTGCAGAAGTCTTCGTTGCGGCCGAACTGTCAGGCGCTGTCGCCGCAGTTTGCACAGAACTGTGCGCGGAATTCACGCCCGGCGGCGTCACCAAATGCTGCCGGTGCAGCGAAAGTCCCAGCGCCAGCAACACCGCGGCAGCGATGCCAAATGCCGCCAGCTGCCAACGCACTCCGCGCGAAGCCGTCGCCGATTTTTCCCGCCGAAATTCCGCCAGCAGTAAAGTTTCCAGCCGCGCCGGCGCCTGCGCTTCCGCCGATACGTCTGCTAGCTGCCGCAACGAAAAAGACAGCGCCTCCATTTCCGTCAGCTGCGCGGCGCAATCGCTGCATGATTCCGCGTGCGCCAGCGCGCGCTCGCATAGCGCGTCACCCTCGGCGCCGGGACGCTCCAGCTCGTGCAGCACTTCTCGAAATTGCGCGCAGTCCATGTGTTTCATCCTGTTCACTTCTGTGAAAATGTCCTTGCCGGACTCCTCTTTCATTCGCCCACCGCCGACGCGCGCCGCACGGGTTGCGCGTCGCGCAATTTTTCCACCAGAATCGCCCGCGCTCGGTGCAGTCGCGAACGCACTGTGCCCACCGGGCAATCCAACGCCGCCGCCGCATCCTCGTAACTCAATTCATCCAGCTCGCACAGCACCACCACTTCACGATAATTTTCCGGCAGCGTCGCAATCGCCTGCCGCACCCGCATCACATTTTCCAGCGAAGCGAAATCGTCGCGATGCAGCATATACGCGCTGGCGCCGACGCCGTTGCCATTGCCGTTCAAATGTCCGTGCCCGTTCCCGTTGCCATATCCTGACGTCCCATTTTTCCCGCCAACGCGCCCCGTGCTGCTCCGTGCCATGATCGCATCCAACTCGTCCGCCGATTCCGGCAGGGGCACCGAATTTCGTTCCTGCTCCCAACGCCGCCGCAAGTGATTCCGCGCAACGCCGAAAAGAAATCCGCCCAGCGTCCCTCGCGCAGGATCAAACCGCTTGGCGTCGCGAATCAAAGTCATGAAAACCTCTTGCGTCACGTCCTCCGCGATCGCCGCGTTCCCACTCATGTGCAGCGCAAAGCGGTATATCGCCGGATGCTTCCGCCGGTACAGCAGCGTAAACGCAGCCTCGTCCCCGGCCACCATCCGCCGAAGCAGTAGCCCCTCATCTATGGTTTCTATAACCCTGTTCATCTCAGACGATTGGACGGCCCGGCGCAACTCTCGTTACATATTCCGCCCCGCCCCCAGGAAAGTTCCAGAAAAATGTTACCAACCCCAGGTTTTGACTCTGTAGCCGCCATCCCGCCGTTGCGAGATGTGCGTCATTGACGTTGCCGTTGACCTTGGAGCCGCCGCCTGCCTTTTTAGGCGGGGGTTTTTGCGGTTGCCCTTGAACGTGGATCGGCAGCCCATGGCACAGGTCCGCCTCCCACAATCCCTTCCTTGACCAAACCCCTCCCGTTCAATAACGTAGGGGCGGGTAAACGGCTACCATCGCCCCAACGCCGCCCCGCGCACGAACTACGGAGGAATCGCCATCATGCAGGAATTCGATCCGCATGTCCTAGAAGAGATGCCAATCCCGCCGCCTGAAGAGTTCAGCAAAAAAGCGCGTATCGGCTCGCTCGAGGAATACCGCGAAATGTATGCCGCCGCCGCAGCCGATCCCGCAGCCTTCTGGGGTGAACAGGCCAAGCTTCTCCACTGGTTTGAAGCCCCCAAAAAAGTCCTGGAATGGAATCCGCCCCACGCTAAGTGGTTCGTTGGCGGCAAGCTCAACGTCTCCTACAACTGCCTCGACCGCCACCTGGAAAAGAACGCCAACAAACCCGCGCTGATGTGGGAAGGCGAAGACGGCTCCACCATCCAATTCACTTTCGCCGAACTCCACGAGCGCGTCTGCCAATTCGCCAACGTGCTCCTCTCGCTCGGCGTCAAGCCCGGCGATTGCATCGCCATCTATATGCCCATGGTGCCTGAGCTTCCCATCGCCATGCTCGCCAGCGCCCGCGTCGGCGCCGTACATTCCGTGATTTTCGGCGGCTTCAGCGCCACGGCTATTGCCGACCGCGTCGCCGATTGCAAAGCCAAACTCCTCATTACCGCCGACGGCGGCTTCCGTCGCGGCAAAATCGTCCCTCTGAAAGAAACCGCCGACGCCGCCATGAAGAATTGCCCCACCATTGAAAAATGTATCGTAGTGCAGCGCACCAAGGAAGAAGTCGCCTGGCAAGAAGGCCGCGATCTCTGGTGGCACGAGCTGGAAGATAAAGCCGCCAAGGATCACATTGCCCCGCCCCTCGACTCCGAACATCCCCTCTACATTCTCTACACCAGCGGCACCACCGGAAAACCCAAGGGCGTCTTGCACACCTCCGGCGGCTACCTGCTCCAATGCACCTGGAGCACCCAACTGGTTTTTGATTTGAATGAGGACGACATCTACTGGTGCACCGCCGACATCGGCTGGGTCACCGGCCACAGTTACGTCGTCTATGGCCCGCTGTCGAACGGCGCCAGCATCGTGATGTACGAAGGCGCGCCAGACTTCCCGCAGAAAGATCGCTTCTGGGAAATTATTGATCGCTATAAAGTCACCATCTTTTACAGTTCCGCCACCGCCGTGCGCGCTTTCATGGCCTGGGGCATGGAATGGATCACTCCGCACAAACTCACGAGCCTGCGCCTGCTCGGCACCGTCGGCGAACCCATCAACCCCGCCGCATGGAAATGGTATTTCGAAGCGATTGGAAAAAATCGCTGCCCCATAGTGGATACCTGGTGGCAAACGGAGACCGGCTCAATTCTGATTTCTCCTCTCCCCGGCGCCACGCCCACAAAGCCCGGCTCGGCCACTCTGTCGCTGCCAGGCATCATCGCGAAGGTCGTCAACATGAAAGGCGAACCAGTCGGACCCGGCGAAACCGGCTACTTGACGATCCAAAAACCCTGGCCCTCGATGCTGCGCACCATCTACGGCGACGACGAACGGTACGCCAAAGAATATTGGAACAAAATCCCCGGCGTATATTTTGCCGGCGACGCCGCGCAATGCGACAAAGACGGCTACATCTGGGTCCTCGGCCGCGTGGACGACGTAATCAAAGTCGCCGGCCACAGGCTGAGCTCCATGGAAATCGAAAGCGTCCTGGTAAGCCATCCTGCGGTAGCTGAAGCCGCCGTAGTCGCTCGCCCCGACGAAATTAAAGGCGAAGCCATCGTCTGCTTCGTAGCCCTGCGCGTCGGCCACCAGCCCAGCCCTGAACTACGCAAGGAATTGATGGACTACGTAGCCAACACCATCGGCTCCATCGCTCGTCCCTCCGACGTCCGTTTCACGCCCCTGCTTCCCAAAACGCGCAGCGGCAAAATTATGCGCCGCCTCCTTCGCGAGCTAGCCACCAAAGGAGCAGTCACAGGCGACACCACAACCCTGGAAGACATGGCAGTAATCGAGCGCCTACTAAAAGCCCAAGCCGACGACGAGGAGTAGTTCGAGGCCTAAGCAGACGAGCAGCATAGGCAATTTTGCCTGTGGTCTTTCTTGTGACTCTGCTTTTGAACTTGGTTTTGAAATTGGTTATGAATTTGATTCCGCAGTTGGTTTTGAACGTGATTCCGACTTTACGCGTGCCCCATCCTTCGCGCCTCTATTTCATGCGAATGGTGGGGATTTAGACGCAGCGTTGCGGCCCCGTACATCGCCGCTTCGCCCTTGGCTTTCTCTGCGTCTCCGCGCTAGATTTCTGCGCGGCGTGTTTAAAGCGCGTGTCTTCCCGGTTCATCGAACTCCAGCAGGATTTTGAAGCCGATGACGTCCGCCCCAAACCGTATCTTCAGCTCGCGAATCCCAAACGCAAACGCCTTCGGCAACGAGCCGCTCGGCACCGCCGAGGGGTCTTCCGGCAATCTCCACGAAAAATTGCAGTGCGGGCAAGCGATGGGAATATCGCGTATATCGTCAGGCGACACGGTAAGCCGCGACTTGCATTTGTGGCATTCGAACGTAATCGCGCGAATCTCTTCCAACCCCACGACGATTTTGCGCTCGAAAGTCACGTTGCCGGAAGTGTACCACGCCGAGCCATCCCCGCCGACGATGCCCCTGGGAACGCCAATCTCCCAATTGGGTTCGTGCGTCACAATCCATTCACGCGTCAGCCTCGGCAGGCGCGCTGCTTGTGAATCGCGTTGCAACGCGATTCATCTTGAGATCCCGCTGCGCGGGCTCGAAGGGCCTGCCTACCGCGCAGGCTGCGCCCCAGCTTTCCCGCGCGACAACGAACTGGCAGATTTACCTTTTCCCAAAATGGGAACATCCGCCCGTCGGCGAGGCGCTTGATTACCCTATCCTACCTATGATATAATGGTTACTAGGCCATGCCGCCACGCACTCATGATAACGGCCCCAGCATCACGCCGTGCGCGCCAAAACCGCCGCACCAGCTATGCCCGCGCTCCTCGTCCGCCCGCGCCCTCTATCAACCGCCCATCGCGCCACTCCGCACATTTCTAATCAACGACGCAAATATTAGAAATCAGCTTAACTATCGCAGAATCACCGCAAACCTCTTTTCTAATCGCACATTTTTCGCACATTTTGGCCCCAACTGCACACCCACTCCACGGAATCTACTGCCTGCATCCCCAAAACTACTGGCGTCCACAGCCAACAACGATAGCCCGCGAGCGCCGATGCTGCTATCCTTGCGAGGAACGATTCCACAGAGGTCGCGCTGATGGCCCAATCCGTCGCTCCCACTATTCCCTACTCCGCTGCACGGGACGAGTCGCGCGCTCCCGTTCCCTGGTATATCTGGTGCAGCCTTCTCGGCCCGGCTTCCATTGTCCTCGGGCTCTATTGGGACATTTCCTGGCACATGAGCATCGGTCGCGACACCTTTTGGACTCCAGCGCACCTGGCGATCCAGCTAGGCGGCATTCTGGTTGCTCTCACCGGCGTCTATCTGATTTTTTCCACCACCTTTGGCTCCAATCGCGCCGCCAAGGCTGCTTCCATTCAAGTCTGGGGATTCCGCGGCCCGCTGGGCGCGTTCCTCGCCTGCTGGGGCGGTGTGGTCATGGTCACCTCCGCACCCTTCGACAACTGGTGGCACAACTCCTTCGGCCTTGACGTCGCCATCGTCAGTCCGCCACACATGGTCCTCGGCGTAGGGATCCTGGCCGTTGCGATCGGTGCGCTGCTGTTACTCGTCAGCTGGATGAATCGCGCCGAAGGCATCGCGCAAACCCGGCTCCGCAGAATGTATTTCCTTCTCGGCGGCGTGATTCTGTCGCTTCATTGGGTGCTGCTGTCCGAATATACCGGCGGCGACCAGATGCACAGCCCCACCTTCTATCGCGCGTTATCGTTGGCTATGCCGATAATCCTTATAGCGCTGTCTCGTGCCGGCGGATATCGCTGGGGCGCCACCGTCGCCGCCGCGATTTACACTGCGTTTGTGCTGGGGCAGCTCTGGCTGCTGCCACTGTTTCCCGCGACGCCGAAACTCGGTCCAGTGTTCACGAAAATCACGCACATGGTTCCGCTGGAATTTCCCACGCTCATCATCATTCCTGCCATCGCTCTGGATTTTCTGCTGAATCGCTACGCCCAGAAAAATAAATGGACGCTCGCCGTCATGCTCGGCGCTGCTTATCTCTCCGTGCTAATACTAGTGCACTGGCCGCTCGGCGATTTCCTGATTTCGCCGGCCGCGCGCAACTGGGTTTTCGGTCAGAATTATTTTCCGTACATGGAATCTCCCTCCGAATATCACTTCAACTGGGAATTTGTGGACCTCGCGCCAACCACTACACAATTTGTGTACGGCATCGGCATCGCACTGGTAACTTCCATCATCGGCTCGCGCATCGGCCTCGCCGCCGGTGACGCATTGCGCGGCTTGCGCCGGTGAACATTATGTCGCGGCGTGGAATCGTCCCGCGGCTGCGCGAGCTTGCAATCGCGTGTATCGCCGTCGTCCTAGTGATCGCGCCCATCTGGGCGCACGTCGGAAATCCCGACGTTTATTTTCAAGGCGCCGCAGGCCCCTATCACCTGGTCATCACCATCCGCACGCCGCAGATGATTCCCGGCACTGCGGACGTGGAAATTCTCAGCGCCACTCCGGGCATTTCGAAAATCACCGTCGTCCCGCTCTACATCGTCGGACCCGGCGCGAAATATCCTCCCGTCGGCGACTTGCTCGCCCAATCGAAAGAAGATCCGCAATATTTTTCCGGCAAAATCTGGTTGATGGAATCCGGCTCGTGGCAAGTGCGTGTGCAGGTGGAGGGCACGCAAGGCACGGGCGAGCTCGCCGTCCCGGTCCCCGCCGCCGCGCGCCGCACTCTGCCGATGCAAAAATCGCTTGGCGTTCTGCTCTTCGCGCTGATGTCGCTGCTCGTCGTCGCAATTATTTCGATTGTCGGCGCGGCGCGTCGCGAAGCCACGCTCCCACCTGGCGAATTTCCGTCCGCCGAACGATCTCGCCGCGGACGCTGGATAATGCTCGGCACAGCCGTCGTGGTTTTCGGAATTTTATATTTCGGAAACTGGTGGTGGAACTCAGAAGCCAGCGCGAAAACCCGCCAGATGATTTACAAACCGCCGCCGCTCGACGTTTCGGTCGAGCCGAACGGAAAACTCCTGCTGAAAATGGGCAATTCCGCGTGGCACAGCAGCCGGCCCGAAACCGTGATGACCACTCTCATGCCCGATCACGGCCACCTGATGCATCTTTTTCTGTTGCGCGAGCCGGGCATGGATCGCTTTTATCATCTCCATCCGCAAATCGTTCCGCCCGAGCCAGGACTGCATGCGAATACAGGAATTTCATTCGAAACGGATCTGCCGGCGATTCCCGCAGGCCGCTACCAGGTTTTTGCCGACGTAGTGCGCGAGTCCGGCTTCCCCGACACCATGATCGCGGAAATTAATTTGCCGGATATTCCCGGCGTCGCGCTCACCGGCGATAACTCCGCTGCCGTATCTTCACCCCTTCCCGCTGCCATCGCCCGAGCGAACTACAATGGCAATCCCGACCGCGGCATAATAATGATGACATTCAGCGACAAGCCAGAGGACACCAGCGCGACTCTGCCGGATGGCTACAAAATGATTTGGGAGCGCGGCACAGCGCCTTTCACCGCCAATCATTTCGTCTGGCTGCGTTTTCGCCTCGAAACGCCGGACGGCAAGCCCGTCAGCGATTCCGAACCCTACATGGGAATGGCCGGACACGCGGAAATTGTGAATTCCGATCGTTCCGTCTTCGCGCACATCCATCCCGACGGGTCGGTCGCCATGGCCGCGTTAGAACTCGCACAGAAAAATTCAGCACAAGGAAATAACGGCGCTAACGCGCAAGTGGGAGTGAATGCAGGCGGCGACATGAGCGGCACGGGCATGTCCGGGATGGACATGTCCCTGGACCCGCGCTCCGCTGAAGTGTCTTTCCCCTACGGCTTCCCCAAAGCCGGCTATTACCGCCTCTTTGTCCAAATGAAGCGCGGCGGAACAATCGAAACAGGCGTGTTCGATACGCTGGTGCTTCCGTGATTCAGACCAAGCGCTGACGCGCAATTTTCGCGCAGCGATTCTAGGTTTTTTCAGTCTCGTTGCGAATTACTGGCCCGCATCATTTTCGCCGCCATTCTGGTGACCAGGCTTCTCGGCGCGAGGCGCTGCCCTTCTTTCATCAGGCGATTCATGAAACCGGAAATTACGTAGGGCTTCCCTGCTGCTTGCGCTTCGAGTCCCACGCGAGCCACTTTCTCCGCCGTCTCCGCATTTTTGAAAGCGCGGTCGGGCTGGTGCGCAACTTCCTGAAATTCCGTCACGGTTGAACCCGGACACAACGCGCACACGCGCACTCCCGCCTCACGCACTTCCTCGGCGATTCCTTCGGCGAACAGCAGATCAAATGCCTTGGTGGCCGCGTAGCAGGCGTTGTATGGAAGCGGCTGGAACGCTGCGAGCGATGCCACAATCATCACGTCGCCATGCCGCCGCTGAACCATTCCAGGCAAGTACAGCCGCGTGAGATGCACCACCGCGGAACAATTTACCTGAACCATTTCCAGCATCGTCCCTGCGGGAATTTCGGACGCGTTGCCGTATGCACCGAAGCCCGCATTGTTGATCAGAAATTCGACCTCGATCTTTCTGTTGGCCGTGAACGCGTAAATCTCACCGGGCGATTCCGGACGCGTCAAGTCCGCGGCAAACACTTCGGTCTTAATGCCATGCTGCGATGCCAAGTCCGCAGCAAGTTTCTGTAGCCGGTCAACGCGCCGCGCCGTGAGTACCATGTTGGCGCCGCCCGCCGCGAGCAACTTCGCCAACTCGAGCCCAATCCCAGCGCTTGCCCCAGTAATCAGCGCCCACTTGCCCCGCCATTCCTGTTGCCACTTTTCCGCCACGAAATCCTCCGATCAGACCAACGCCACTTTTCGCCACCGCCAGCGAAAACTCTATCACAGCGAAGCTCTTGCAATTTGAATCTGTATCACGGTGGGTCAAACATTTCAGCTCGTGGCTTCAGCCGCGACGTGAACGCAGCAAACTCGCGCGGCTTTAGCCGCTGAAGTGCGGGCTGTTAATTCGAACAACCGATGGGATGAACTCACAATCCTGGAGGAAGCCAAAGCAGGAAATACCGCGGAGCGGTCAGATAAGCGAGTCAGGCGTTGTTTGGTTTTTCACGTGGCATCACGGAATCTCGGATACGCACGCCCTGCTCTTTCAGGCGATCGAGCAACCGCCGCGCCCAAACGAACTCCGCTGCCAGAATGCCGAGCGCAAGCATGATGGTAAGCCAGCCAGGCCCGGGCGTCGCGATCATCACGATTCCCAACGCGAGCAGCGTGAACCCGATCAATACTTTGATGTACCGCTTGGCCTGCTGGAACGAATGGATCAGCACCAAGGATCTCGATTCACGAGAATCGCATGCGCTCGTGGCCGCTTGATTGGCCGCCTAGTGGTTAGATGCGGCTCAAGCAATAACGTCTCTGCATGCACGCCGATTTCCATCGCAGAAGCTTAGCGCGCGCGGCATTTTCAGATCCGCGCACGGCAAGCAGTGGGTTTGCATCAGCCCTCTGCACGCGCCGCTGCGTCTCGTGTCAAACGATTGCCGCAAATGGAAAGAATCTGCCGGGAGAGTGGCAATACGGGACCGCATGCATGCGCGGGCTAATCGAAAATCCCGCAGTCGTCATGCGCGGAATCGGACGGCTCTGCGAGTATTAGAATTTGTACACGATACCCACGGAAGCTTTCGGGCTGATCTGGTAGGTGTTGAAGAAACGGCTGGCGATGCCATCAATCGCCACTCGCAGCGCGACGTGACGATGATGGGCGTTCAAATCCACGCCCACGCCTGCCAAACCAGCGAGCGCGCCCTGCCCGCCATACGGCGTCTGCGGCGTGATCCACATTCCTCCGATCATCACGTGCGTCCAGACGTCAATGCCTTTTGGCCCCACGTAGCGAAACCGCGGGCCAATCCCGCCGAAGACTAACCAGGAATTCTGTCCCGGCTGGCTGCCATACATCGCCGCGACTTCCGCATCGGCGCCGAGCCAATCCCGGTAGTAGTACACGGCGGAAATGTTCCCGCCGTTCATGTTCGAAACCGTGCCGGGAACTTCGTAGAAGCGGAAGAATGTGTACCCCGCATAGACGTCCCAGCTGTACTTGTTAAACACGCCTTGCACATCTTGGGGCATCGCCGCCGGTAGCGCCGCCGGAGCTGGAGTGGCAAACGCCGGAGCCGGAAATATTGCTGGGGAATCCGTTGCGGGAGTTGCCGGCGTGGCTGGCGTCGCCGGCGTAACCGCATAGGCCATGAACTCAGGCGAAACCAGGGAAACGGAACTGCCGAAGTTCGACTGCGCTCCGGCATTCACGGCCGCCAGCAATAAGCAGCCCAATAGAACAGAGATATATTTCATCGCCACTTTCCCCCAGACGAAGGAATGCCTTCCCCCACTTTCCCTATAACTCTGGGGGATAGCGGAAGGGCCTGTCTACAGGTTTGATTGCGCGTGCCGCGTGGATGTCACCCTGTTCCCTCGGACAGTCCGGGGAGGGGACGGTGGGATTGGGATGCGCAGCTTAGTCGAGTTGCGAGACGCTGACGCTGGCCACGCAGACTTTACTTGACCTGACGATAATTTCTGCTATTCTGCGGGGGCTGCCTTACCAGCAGCGCTTATCAAGAGTGGTTGAGGGGACAGGCCCTGCGACACCACAGCAACCTGGTGCAACTGCCAAGGTGCTAATTCCTGCCCAGTGGGGAGAGATAAGATCCTCGATAGACCGGCCACCGGTCGTTGAAGATTCAACTCCCAAGCTGAAGTCGAATTAAAGCCTGCATTCGCTCAAGCGAATGCTCGCAATTACTTTTTGCAGCGCATGGCGCGCTGGGCTAGGCCTATTTGTATTCGTTTTTCGGGGCCCTGAACCAGGCCATGACGCGGCGGCGGAGCACATTCCGCGAGGTTGGGAGAACGTAGATGTCGCAGAGCACTGCAGCGGACGGGAATATAGCGGTGATAAAAGTTGGCGGCTCGATTTTGACGAGCGCCAAGGCATACCGGCAGGCGGCGAAATTTGTGCGGCACACGCTGCAGACTGCCCCGCACGAGCGATTGGTTGTGGTGGTTTCCGCGCAGGAAGGAACGACGGACCGCCTGGAGCGCGGCGCGCGAAAAATCGTGCGCGAACCGGCGCGAGCTGCTTTGGATCTGCTATGGTCCACGGGCGAGATTCGTTCGGTGGCGCTGCTTACCCTCCATTTGCAGAAGCTGGGCGTCGCGGCCGCACCTCTGAATATCCACGAAGCGGGCCTCATTGTCCCAGAAACCGAAAACGAAGTGGGACGAATTCAATTGCACGCAGGCCGGCTGCGCGGCGTGCTGGCGAAGTTTGCAGTCGCGGTGGTTCCGGGATTTTTGGCGGCGAATTCCGCGAACGCAATCGTATCGCTGGGGCGCGGCGGCTCGGATCTGACGGCGGTGTTGCTGGCCGAGGGCTTGCGCGCTTGTCGCTGCGAATTGATCAAGGATGTTCCGGGTTATTTCACCGCCGATCCGCACCGTGATTCCTCCGCCAGCCATATTCCGCACTTAACTTTCGAACATGCTCTGCAGCTTGCGACGAAGGGGTGTGATTTGGTGCAGCGCCGGGCGATTGAAGCGGCGGCGCGCGCGGGATTGCCGCTGGTGGTGCGCAGCGTGGACGAAACGGCGCCGAGCAGCCGCATTTCGCACTTTGCAATTGAAGCTGCGCGTGCGCCGCGCGAGGCGAGAGCGGCGGCGGATTGAAGATGTGCGGAATTGGTGGCGACGAAGCAGAAGGTTTATGAATCAAATGGGCTGAATAGAAATTGAATCAAGAAAGCGCATAAGCGAAGGAGCACGACCATGAATTTTGCGACGAAGACGATTCACGCAGGGCAGCCATCGGAACCGGAAACCGGTTCGCTGATTGCGCCCATTTTTCAGACTTCCACGTACGAGCAGGATTCGCCCGGGCAGGACAAGGGCTTCAACTACTCGCGCACGAATAATCCTACGCGGCAACGGTTGGAAACGGTGCTGGCCGAACTCGAAGGCGTAGAGCACGCCGCGGTATTCGCGTCCGGACTCGCGGCGGAGAACGCCGTGCTGCAGGCGTTCCTGCGTCCTGGCGACGAAATCGTGATTCCCACGGATGTGTACGGCGGGACGTACCGTATCCTCAACAAGGTGTATCAACCAATCGGAGTGACGGTCAAACAGTTCGACATTTCGAATCGCGCCGCATTGGAAGCCGCGATTACCGACCGCACCAAGCTGGTGTGGATCGAATCGCCGACCAATCCGCGGCTGTTGGTTTATGACATCGTGGACATTTGCAAGCTCGCGCACGCGAAATCCGCGCTGGTGGTGGTGGACAATACTTTTGCGACTCCTTATTTTCAGCAGCCGTTCGAGCTGGGCGCGGACATCGTGGTGCATAGCGTGACGAAATATCTGGGCGGACATTCCGACACAATTCAGGGCGCGGCGCTAGCGAAGGATCCGGCGATTTTCGAGCCGATTAAATTTTTGCAGAACGCCACGGGCGCGGTACCTTCGCCTTTCGACTGCTGGCTCACGTTGCGTGGACTGAAAACGCTGGAACTACGAATGCAGCGGCACGAAGAGAACGCCATCGCCATTGCGAATGCGCTGAAAGGACATCCGCTGGTGCGCCAGGTTTATTTCCCGGGACTGCCGGAACATCCTGGACACGAGATTGCGAAAAAACAGATGACCGGATTCGGCGGGATGGTATCTTTCGAGTTAGAAGGCACGATCGAGGAAGTGGTGGCGTTCTGCTCCTCGCGGCGATACTTCACGCTGGGCGAAAGTCTTGGCGGCGTGAAAGCTCTGCTGTGCCACCCGGCGACCATGACTCACGCATCGATTCCCGCGGAAACGCGCGCAGAACTGGGGCTTTCGGATTCGCTGATCCGCTTGTCGCCCGGCTGCGAAAACTCGAAAGATTTGGTGGAAGATTTGCTCGAGGGGTTGACGTTGCTCGATCATCAGCGAAAAACACACAAGGTGGTAGCGGCCAGTGCCCACTAAAACTGCGGGAGTTGAGTCGTCGGTCCGCGCGAGCGCGTGGCGGCCGGGGTCCGCAAAAATTGATGTGGGAATTCTGGGCGCGACGGGAGCCGTGGGGCAGCAATTCATCGCGCTGCTGGCGAAGCATCCGTGGTTTCACGTCATGTGGCTGGCGGCTAGCGAGCGCTCCGCCGGAAAACGCTATGGTGATTTGACGTGGCGATTGCCGACCGAATTACCGGAGGACACGGCGCGGCTTTCGGTGGAAGCTTTGAAGGCGGGAGGGGGTCCGCAGTTGGTATTTTCCGCGCTGGATTCTTCGATCGCGGGCGAAGCGGAAGCGGAATTTGCTGCGGCCGGGCACATCGTGGTGAGCAACTCGCGGAATCATCGGATGGACGCGCTTGTGCCGCTGCTGATTCCGGAAGTGAATCCGGAGCATTTGGGGATGCTGCCGCTACAACGGAAAACGAAAGGCTGGAGCGGCGCAATTGTGACGAATCCGAATTGCGCAGCAATGCCTTTGGCGATTGTGCTGGCGGCTTTGCGCAGTTTCGTGCCGAAGCGCGTGCTGATTACTACGATGCAGGGATTGTCCGGCGCCGGATATCCGGGAGTAGCGTCGCTGGATGCTACGGCGAACGTAATTCCGTTTATT
>Ga0210398_10002652_pt1 | contig 17373 bp, 14 predicted proteins | sample IncBWC4OmetaG_FD_161047 | JGI IMG/M metagenome (GOLD analysis project Ga0210398, IMG submission 161047) | Forest soil microbial communities from Barre Woods Harvard Forest LTER site, Petersham, Massachusetts, United States - Inc-BW-C-4-O | ecosystem: Environmental > Terrestrial > Soil >... | reverse complement strand
CCGAGCAAGCTCACGGTGAAGGCAAGCCGCCGGAGATCGTCGCCAAGATGGTCGAGGGGCGGCTGCGCAAGGCGCTCGGCGAGATCACGCTGAGCGGCCAGCCCTTCGTCAAGGATCCGGACGTGATCATCGAGAAGCTGCTGCAGGGCGCCAAGGCCCAGGTGCTCGCCTTCGAGCGCTTCGAAGTCGGTGCCGGTATCGAAAAGAAGGCCGAGGATTTCGTCGCGGACGTCATGGCGCAGGTCAAGGGTTCTGACCCGAGGATCAAGCACTGACGGGGCGAACGGTGAGCCACAGGAGCAAACCCCGCCCCGCGCGGGGTTTTTTCCATCCATCTTCAGGGGAATGCAGATGACGCAAGCCAAGGCGGCCTTCTCGAGGATCCTGGTCAAGCTTTCGGGCGAGGCGCTGATGGGGAGCGGTGACTACGGCATCGACCCGGCGGTGCTGCGGCGCATCGCCGGCGAGCTGCAGGACATCATCGAGATGGGAGTGCAGGTCGCGGTGGTGATCGGCGGCGGCAACATCTTCCGCGGCGCAGGACTGGCGCGTGCCGGCATGGACCGCGTGGCGGCCGACCACATGGGAATGCTCGCCACGGTGATGAACGCGCTCGCCATGCAGGACGCGCTCGAGAGCCTCGGCATGCATGCGCGCGTCATGTCGGCGATCCGCATCAATGAGGTGTGCGAGGACTACATCCGCCGTCGCGCCATGCGCCATCTGGAAAAGGGCCGCGTCACGATTTTCGGCGCCGGCACCGGCAATCCGTTCTTCACCACGGACACCGCCGCGGCACTGCGCGCCATCGAGATCAACGCCGATGTGCTGCTCAAGGCCACCAAGGTCAACGGCGTCTATTCCGATGACCCGGTGAAGAACCCCGCCGCGGTACGCTACGCGCAGCTGACCTTCGACCGGGTGCTCACCGAGCGTCTCAACGTGATGGACGCCACCGCCATCGTCATGTGCCGCGACAACCGCTTGCCTTTGCGGGTGTTCAATCTCAACAATCCCGGCGACCTCACCCGGATCGTACAGGGCGAAGAGGTCGGTACCTCGGTGACGGTCGAGTGAGCCGCAGGCGCGGCGAGGAGAGAGCCCCATGCTCGAAGACGTAAAGAAAGACGCGGCGGCGCGCATGAGCAAGTGCGTGCAGACCTTCCAGGCGGACCTCAGGAAACTGCGCACCGGCCGCGCGCACCCGAGCCTGATCGAGCATCTCAAGGTCGACTACTACGGCTCCGACGTGCCGCTGCAGCAGGTGGCGAGCATCGCGGTCGAGGACGGCCGCACGCTGGTCATTTCGCCCTGGGAGAAGAGCGTGGTGCAGGCGATCGAGAAGGCCATCTTCAAGTCCGACCTGGGCCTGACGCCGCAGACCGCCGGCACCGTGGTACGCATTCCGATGCCGCCGCTCACCGAGGAGCGGCGCCGCGAGATTACCAAGGTGCTGCGCCACGACGCGGAGAATGCCCGCGTCGCGGTGCGCAACGTGCGCCGCGATGTCATGAACGACATCAAGCACCAGCTCAAGGAAAAGCAGGTCTCGCAGGACGACGAGCGGCGTGCCGAGCAGGAGGTGCAGAAGCTCACCGACAAGCACGTCGCCGAGATCGACTCACTGCTCGCTGCCAAGGAAAAAGAGGTCATGCAGGTGTGATGGCGCAGGCGCAGGTCCTGCCGCGCCACGTCGCCGTCATCATGGACGGCAATGGCCGCTGGGCGGCGGCGCGTGGACTCACCCGCACCGCCGGACACAAGGCGGGGCTCGCCGCGGTGCGCATGTGCATCGAGGAATGTTCGCAGCGCGGCGTCGAGGCGCTCACGCTGTTCGCGTTTTCGAGCGAGAACTGGCGCCGCCCGGCCGAGGAGGTCTTGAGTCTGATGACCTTGTTCATCGAGGCGATCGACCGCGAGGTGAGCGAGCTCGACCGCCGTCGGGTGCGCATGCGTTTCATCGGCGAGCGCAAGAGCCTCTCGGTGCGCCTGCAGGCCCGCATTGCCGCCGCCGAGGAGCGCACCGCCGCCAATTCCGGCCTGAGGCTGCAGGTGGCCATGAGCTATGGCGGGCGCTGGGATGTCGTGCAGGCGGCACAGCAGCTGGCGCGCGAGTGCGCGAGCGGCGCCCTGCGGGCGGAGGACATCAGCGAGGCGCGCTTCGGTGCGGCACTGGCGCTCGCGGGGTTGCCGCAGACCGACCTGCTGATCCGCACCGGCGCCGAGCAGCGGCTCAGTAACTTCCTGCTGTGGGATCTGGCCTACGCCGAGCTGTACTTCAGCGCGCAACTGTGGCCGGACTTCACAGTGCGCGATCTGGAGGAGGCGTTCGCCTTCTTTGCCGGGCGCGAGCGCCGTTTCGGGCAGACGGCCGCGCAGCACGGCGCGGTCAAGGCTTGATCGCACCGTGATCTCGGTGGCACTGCGCAAGCGGATCATTACGGCGGTCGTGCTGGCGGCGCTGTTTCTGCCGACGCTGCTGTGGCTGCCGGGGTGGGTGACGGTGGCCGTCATCACCGTGCTGGTGCTGGCGGGCGCCTGGGAGTGGTCGGCCTTCGTCCGCTTGGGTGGCCGCATGCTGCGCCTTGGCTATGTGCTGCTCGTGGCGCTGCTGCTGTGGGGCGCCTGGGTTTACGCGCAGCGCCCCGGAGCCTGCGAGCTGCTGCTGGCCGGCGCACTCCTCTGGTGGCTGGCAGCGCTCGCCTGGATCACGTTCGCACCGCGCCATGTGTCGTCCTGGTCGGCCGCGGCGGCCGGAATCCTGGCGCTGGTGCCCTCCTGGCTGGCACTGTCGCGCCTGCGGCTCGCGCCCCCGCACGGGGCCCAGTGGGTGCTGTTTGCGTTGCTGCTGGTGTGGGTCGCCGACATTGGCGCATTCTTCTTCGGCCGGCGCTATGGTCGTATCCGCCTGGCGCCCGAGGTGTCCCCCGGGAAGACTTGGGAAGGTGTGTTGGGAGGTATCGCAGTGAGCGCGCTGGTCGCGGTTGCCGGCAGTCTGTGGTTTCACGTGTCGCTGGTCGCTTTCCTGCCCTTGTGTCTGGCGGCGGTCGGCTTCTCCATCGTCGGTGATCTCACCGAGAGCCTGCTCAAACGCTTTGCCGGCGTGAAGGACAGCGGCAGTGTCTTCCCCGGACACGGCGGTGTCATGGATCGCATCGACAGCATCACCGCGGCCGCCCCGGTGCTGCTGCTGGGGCTAATGCTCCTCGGGGTGGTCGCATGATCGGCGTCGCGGTGCTGGGCTCCACCGGTTCGATCGGCGAGAGCACGCTCGATGTCATCGCGCGCCATCCGGAGCGCTATCGGCTGGTGGCGCTCGCCGCCAACACCAACGCCGAGAAACTGGCGCAGCAGATCCGCACCTTCCGCCCGGCCTATGCGGCGCTCGCCGATGAGCGCGCTGGCAGCGAGCTGCATCGTCTCCTCGGCGCCGGCGGGGCCGCGACGCGCATACTGCTCGGGCGCGGCGCGCTCGAAGCGCTCGCCTCACTCAACGAAGTCCAGTGCGTTATGGCGGCGATCGTCGGCGCCGCCGGCTTGCCCTCGACGCTGGCAGCGGCGCGCGCCGGCAAGCGTCTGCTGCTCGCCAACAAGGAATCGCTGGTCATGGCAGGCCCGCTGCTGCTCGCGGCGGCGCGCGCCGGCGGCGCCACCCTGCTGCCGGTCGACAGCGAGCACAACGCCATCTTTCAGTGCCTGCCGGCGGATGCGCGCACCGGAGTGAAGCCGCGCGGCGTGAAGCGCGTGCTCTTGACCGCCTCCGGCGGCCCGTTCCGTGACACCCCGGCCGAAGCGCTGGTCGCAGTCACCCCGGAGGCCGCCTGCGCGCATCCCAACTGGGTCATGGGGCGCAAGATCTCGGTCGATTCAGCCACTCTCATGAACAAGGGCCTGGAGCTCATCGAGGCCTGTCAGCTGTTCGGTCTCACGCCGGCGGAAGTGCAGATCGTCGTGCATCCGCAGAGCATCGTGCACTCGCTGGTCGAGTACGTGGACGGCTCGCTCCTGGCGCAGCTCGGAGCGCCCGATATGCGCACGCCGATCGCCTATGCGCTTGCGTGGCCCGAGCGCATCGAGTCCGGTGTAGAATCCCTCGACCTGCTCAAGGCCGGTCGGCTCGACTTCCGGGCCCCCGACACCGGCAAGTTCCGCTGCCTCGCGCTGGCCCAGGCGGCAGCCTGCGCCGGCGGTCTGCACCCCGTGGTGCTGAACGCCGCCAACGAGGTGGCCGTCGAGGCCTTCCTCGAGCGCCGATTGAACTTTCCCGGCATCGCGGCGGTCATTGAAGCCGTGGTGGAGCGGAGCCCCAGAGGGGCGATCGGCGGCCTGGAGGATGTATTTGCCGCCGACGCGGAAAGCCGGGTGCACGCACGTGAGCGGATCGACGGCATGAGTCAAAGTGCAGCGGTGAGAGGCGCTCACGCATGAGTTTCATCTGGTACCTCATCTGGTTCGTCGTGGCCGTGGGCCTTCTGGTCACGGTGCACGAATTCGGCCATTTCTGGGTCGCACGCCGGCTCGGCTTCAAGGTGCTGCGCTTCTCGGTCGGCTTCGGCCGCCCGCTGCTGCGGCGTGTCGCCGGAGCCGATCAGGTCGAATACGTGCTGGCCGCCATCCCGCTCGGTGGCTACGTGAAAATGCTCGATGAGCGCGAGGGGCCGGTGGCGCCGGCCGAGCTGTCGCGCTCCTTCACGCGCCGGCCCCCCTGGCAGCGCATCACGGTGCTGCTCGCCGGCCCCGCCTTCAACATTCTGTTCGCTATCCTGGTGCTGTGGGGCATGTACTGGGTGGGTGGCATCACCGAGCTGCAGCCGCGGGTGGGTGAAGTGCTGCCTAACTCGATCGCCGCACACGCTGGACTCAAATCCGGTGATGACATCCGCGCGATCGACGGCACGCCGGTCACCGGTCCGCGCGATGTGATCTTCGGACTGCTGGATGCGGTCAGCGGCCGTGGCGATACGACCCTCAGCGTGCGCAGCGCCGACGGCGCGCTGCGCGATGTGCACATAAGCGTGCCGGATGCCGCTGAACGCCGCCACCTGACCGAGCCCACCGAGCTGTTCCGCGGGCTGGGATTCGAGTTCTGGAGCCCACCCGACGGCGTAGTCGGGCAGATCACGCCCAACGGCGCTGCGGCGCGCGCCGGACTCGAGCCCGGCGACCGCATCGTCTCGATCGACGGTGCGCCGGTCAAAGGCTTCGAGGACATCGTGCGCCTGGTGAGCGCGCGGCCCGACAGTGACCTGCAGCTCACCTACAGCCGCGACGGTGCGCAGCACAGCGTGCGGCTGCATACCAGCGCCGAGAGCCATCTGTTCGGCAAGGCGATCGGCCGCATCGGCGTCGGTGTCTATCCGGCCAACATGCAGCTGCACACCGACCTAGGTCCCGGGCAGGCGCTCGGCTATGCGGTGCACGAAGCCTGGAGCATGACCGAGATCCAGGCACGCATGTTCTACCGCATGGTGCTCGGGCGGGTGTCGCTGAAGAACCTGAGTGGGCCGCTGTCGATCGCCCAGTTCGCCGGCGAGTCGGCGCAGGCGGGCGTGGCCTCGTTCCTGAGTTTTCTGGTATTGATTTCCCTGTCGCTGGGGTTTCTCAACCTGCTGCCGATTCCGATCCTGGATGGCGGACAGATCCTGTTCCAGCTGGCGGAGTGGCTCAAGGGCGGCCCGCTGTCGGAGCGGGCGCAGGCGTGGGGGCAGCAGGTTGGCATCGCTTTGCTCATCGTTCTGATGGGTGTCGCGCTGTACAACGATATTGCGCGCCAGTTCAGTTGAGGGTATTTAGGGCCGCCGCGCGGCCGTGCGGGCCGCGGCTAGGGCCGCGTTTGGCCTGCGGTCGGGCGCTGCGACGCGGCCCCACAGTGAACAGCGCCACAGGCGCGACCTTACAGAGGGATACGGGTGGTTAGAACATGTTGAAGCGCATGGCCCTGCTGGGGGCCGTACTGGTCATGCGCTGCGCGCTGCTGCTGGCGCAGACCGAGACGACGCCGGCGGATTTTACCGTTGGCGACATCAAGATCGAGGGCCTGCAGCGCGTCTCAGAAGGTACCGTCTACAACTACCTGCCGGTCAACATCGGTGACCATCTGACGCCGACGCGCGTGCGTGAGGCCATCCGCGCCCTGTACGCCACCGGCTTTTTCCGCGACGTGCAGATGCGCCGCGACGGCAATACCCTGCTGGTGGTGGTGCTCGAGCGCCCCTCGATCGAGAGCTTCGAGATCACCGGCAACAAAGACATCAAGACCGAGGATCTGCAGAAGTCGCTGCGCGGCGTGGGACTCGCCACCGGCAAGACCTTCGACCGCTCGGTGCTCGAGGACGTCACCCAGTACCTCACCGACCAGTACTACGCGCGCGGCAAGTACGGCGTGCGCATCGATTCCAAGGTCGAGGAAGAGGCGGGCAATCGCGTCAAGATCAAGATCGACATCAAGGAGGGCTCGCGCGCCAAGATCCGGCAGATCAACCTGGTCGGCAACACGCGCTTCCCCGACAAGGACATCCTCGGCACCCTCGAGCTGAAGACGCCCAACTGGCTGTCCTGGTACAAGCAGGACGACCGCTATTCGCGCGAATCGCTGCAGGGCGACCTGGAGAAGATCCGCAACTACTACATGGACCGCGGTTACGCCAACTTCCAGATCGAATCCACCCAGGTGGCGATCGCGCCCGAGAAGGAAGACATCTTCATCACCGTCAACCTGAATTCCGGCACGGTCTACAAGGTGTCGGAGATCAAGCTGGCGGGCACCTTCGTCGTGCCGAAGTCGGAGCTCGAGTTTCTGCTGATGATTCGTCCGGGTGACACCTTCAATCGCAAGCTGATCACCGGCAGCCAGGAGCTGATGCAGAACCGCATGGGGCGCGACGGCTACGCCTTTGCCAAGGTCGAGCCGGTGCCGACCGCCGACAATGTCCACCACACGGTGTCGCTCACCTTCTTCGTCGACCCGGGCAACCGGGTGTACGTGCGCAACATCAGCTTCAGTGGTTCCAACCGCATTAATGATGAAGTGCTGCGCCGCGAAATGCGCCAGCTCGAGGGCGGTTGGCTGTCGAACACCTCGCTGGAGCGCTCCAAGCAACGCATTCAGCGCCTGCCGTACGTGAAGAGCGTGGACTTCGAGACCACGCCCGTCGCGGGCTCGCCCGATCTGGTCGACGTCAACTACAAGATCGAGGAGGGCCCGGCCTCGCAGCTCTCCGGTGGCATCGGTTGGTCGGAAACCTACAAGTTCATGCTGAACGGCAGCTATGCCGACTCCGATTTCCTCGGCAGCGGGCAGCGCGTGTCGGTCAACCTGAACGGCGGCGCCTTCAGCAAGGTCTACACCCTGCAGCACACCAATCCGTACACCAGCGTCGACAACGTGCAGCAGAGCGAGTCGCTCACCTACAGCGACGTCACCCAGTTCGTGTCGTCGTCGTCGCAGTTCTCTTCGCAGACCATCAGCTTGGGTCCCACCTGGGCCTATCCGGTGAGCGAGTTCATGTATCTGCGCTTCGGCGCGGTGTTCACCTCGGCGCAGCTGCTCACCAACTCGCTGAGCAGCGCCGAGCAGGCGCAGCAGTGGGTGCAGGAGAACGGCCATTCCTACAGCCGCCTGGCACACGATACCGCGACCAACAACGAGTACGTCTTCTACGGTACCAACTTCAAGAATGTTGATTTCGTGACCGGCTGGGACTGGGATACCCGCAACCGCACGCTGTTCGCGGACCGCGGCATGCGCCAGAACATCTCGTTCACCATCACCAGCCCCGGGAGCGACGTCAAGTACTGGATCGGCAACTACCAGTTCATCAGGTACCTGCCGGTATGGAAAGGCTGGACCCTGTCGTTCCTCGAGGGCATCGATTACGGCGCGCCGATGGGCAGCACGACCGCGATCCCGCCGTTCCGCCAGTTCTTCGGCGGCGGCCCGGACAACGTGCGCGGCTTCCGCGAGAGCCGTCTGGGTCCGAAGGACAACTTCGGCAACCCCTACGGCGGCAACATGCGCATCACCAGCCAGAACGAGCTGATTTTCCCGATGCCGGCCAAATTCGCCCAGACTGCGCGCGTCAGTGCCTTCTTTGACATGGGCGGGGTCTACCAGACCGGCAGCATCATCAAGTTCTATGGACCCGATGGCATCACGCCCGACTGCTACTCGTACCGCTGCCAGGGGCTGAAGAAATCGGTGGGTGTGGCGGTGCAGTGGCTGGCCCCGCTCGGCCTCTTCCGCTTCAGCCTGGGCATGCCGCTCAACGCCAAATCGAGTGACGGCATCACCACCTGGGGCGATGACCGCGAGGTGTTCCAGTTCTCGGTGGGTAACGCCTTCTAAAAAAGGCGTTTTCCGCCCCGGGCCGGCAAAGAAACGCGCCGCGCGGCCCGGTTCTACGCGATACTAGGCGTTTAGCCCGTGGCCTCATCCGGTTGCGGGCGCACATTAACACTTGAGTGAGGGTAGGTAGGCTCTGTGAAGCGTTCGATCAGCAGCAAGTTGACGGTGTGGTTGATTGCGGCGGCGGCAGTCCTCGGGACCTTGCCGGCCTGGGCGGAAGGGAAGGTCGCGATCGTCGACTTCCAGCGCCTGGCGCAGGAGTCGCCACAGGGTAAGGCCGTATCGGAGGCGATGCGCGCGGAATTCGCGCCGCGCCAGCGCACCCTGCAGGCACAGGCGCAGTCCATCAAAGCCAAGCAGGAGAAGCTGCAGAAGGACGGCGCAACCATGAGCGACGACCAGCGCACCCGCGCGGAGAAGGATCTGCGCGATGCGGAGCGCGACCTGCAGCGCGGTGAGGGCGAGTTCAACGACGACGTTAGCGCACGGCGCAACGAGGAACTCTCCAAGCTGCAGCGCACGCTGATCGAGGAAGTGCAGAGCTACGCCAAGGCGCAGAACTTCGACATGGTGCTGAGCAAGGACGCGGTCATCTATTCCTCCAACAGTTACGACATCACGCCGCAGGTGCTGAGTGCCCTGCAGGCGCGCGGCGGCGGCACAGCGGCGCCGACGTCCAAACCGCCGGCGCTCTCGCCGCCCAGCAAGTAACGTCAACACGGGGAGGCGCGCCGGCATGCCGGTATCGCTCGGGGAGCTGGCGGTGCGCTTCGGCTGCGAATTGCGCGGCGACCCGGACCGGCGCATCGAGCGCGTGGCGACGCTGGCGGGCGCCGACGCGCACGCGCTCGCCTTCCTCGCCAACCCGCGCTACCGCGCGCAGCTGGCGGCCACGCGTGCCGGGGCGGTGATCGTCAACGCCGCAGCGGCGGCCGATTGTCCGACCGCAGTGCTGCTGAGTGAGAACCCGTACGCCACCTACGCGCGCATGGCGGCGCTGCTGCATCCGGCGGCTGCGGTCACGGCCGGCGTGCACCCGAGCGCGCTGGTGCACCCCACGGCCCGTATCGATGCGAGCGCGGAGATCGGCCCTTATGTCACCGTGGCGGCCCACGTCACGGTCGGCGCGCGCGTGCAGATCGGTCCGCACTGTGTCATCGACCGCGACGTGACGCTCGCCGAGGACGTGCGGCTGGTGGCGCGGGTGACGCTCGGCCACGGCGTCAGTATCGGCGCGCGCAGCGTGCTGCAGCCAGGGGCGGTGATCGGCGCCGACGGCTTCGGCTTCGCCCCCGAACAAGGCCGCTGGTTCAAGGTGCCGCAGGTCGGCAGTGTGCGCGTCGGCGCGGATGTGGAGATCGGCGCCAACACCACCATCGACCGCGGTGCCATCGAAGACACGGTGATCGCGGAAGGCGTGAAGCTCGATAACCTCATTCAGATCGGCCACAACGTGCAGGTCGGCGCGCACAGCGCGATTGCCGCCTGCACCGGCGTTTCCGGCAGCACCACCATCGGCCAGCGCTGCATGATCGGCGGGGCGGTCGCGATCGCCGGCCACCTGCACATCGGTGATGACGTGGTGATCACCGGCTCATCGGCGGTGAGTCACTCGCTGCCAAAGCCGGGGGTATACTCGAGCGCGCTCCCGACCGAAGAGGCGCGCGCCTGGCGCCGGCTGGTGGCGCGCTTCAAGCGCAGCGACCATCTGGCCACGCGCGTGCGCCGGCTTGAGCGCGCCGCAGGTGTTGCCGGCGCAGAGGAACAGGATCATGACTGAAGCGCTGCAACTTGACATGCTGGCGATCCTCGAGCGGCTGCCGCACCGCTATCCGTTCCTGCTGGTGGATCGCGTGCTGGAGCTGCATCGCGGCGAGCGTATCCGCGCGCTCAAGAACGTGACCTACAACGAGCCGTTCTTTCCCGGGCACTTCCCCGGCCGCCCGGTGATGCCCGGCGTCATGATCATCGAGGCGCTGGCGCAAACCGCCGGCATCCTGTGTTTCGTCAGCGAGGATGTGATCCCGGATCACAACACGCGCTTCTACTTCGTCGGCATCGACAAGGCGCGCTTTCGCCGCCCGGTGGTACCGGGCGATCAGCTGTTGCTCGAGGTGCAGCTCGAGCGCGCGCTCAAGGGAATCTGGCGCTTCTCCGCCACCGCGCAGGTCGACGGCCAGCCGGTGGCCAATGCCGACATGATGCTGGCACCGGAGGCGGCCCGATGATCGATGCGCGCGCCGTCGTCTCCCCCGAGGCGCAGCTGGCCGCCGATGTCAGTGTCGGGCCCTTCAGCATCATTGGTGCGCAGGTGCGCATGGGCCCGCGCTGCGTGGTGGGACCGCACGCCGTCATCAGCGGCCCTTGCAGCTTCGGTGCCGATAACCGCGTGCACCCGTTCGCCTCCATCGGCGATGCGCGGCAGGATAAGAAGTACCAGGGCGAGCCCACCCGGCTCGAGATCGGTGACCGCAACGTGTTCCGCGAGAGCTGCACGGTCAACCGCGGCACGATTGGCGGACATGGCGTGACCCGCATCGGCAACGACAACCTGTTCATGGCGTTTTCGCACGTGGCGCACGACTGCATCATCGGTGACAACACGGTGTTCGCCAACTGCGCCTCGCTTGCCGGTCACGTCGAGGTGGGCGACTGGGTGATCCTCGGCGGGCTGACGGCGGTGCATCAGTTCGCGCGCATCGGTGCGCACGCCTTTCTCGGCGGCGGCTCCATCCTCTCGCGCGACGTGCCGCCCTACGTGATGGTCGCCGGCAACCCGGCCGTGCCCCACAGCATCAACTCCGAGGGCCTGAAGCGCCGCGGCTTCAGCGAGGAGCAAGTGCGCAACATCCGCGACGCCTATCGCATCCTGTATCGCTCCGACCTGAAACTCGCCGATGCGCTGGCGCAGCTCGAGCCGCTCGCGCAGCAGCACGCCGAACTCCATCCATTTGTCGAGTTCATTCACAGCACCACGCGCAGCCTGGTGCGATGAGTGCAGCGACTGCGCCTAACCCCGCGGCGCCGCTGCGCGTCGCGGTGGTGGCCGGCGAGCATTCCGGCGACCAGCTTGGCGCCGCGCTGATCAAGGCGCTGCGCGCGCGCGTCCCGGCGCTGCAGTGCTTCGGCGTCGCCGGGCCCAAGATGATCGCCGCCGGCTGTGAGGCCTGGGCAGGCTCCGAGGAGCTGGCGGTGATGGGTCTCACCGAAGTGCTGCGCCACCTGCCGCGCCTGCTGCGGCTGCGGGGCGCGCTGCGGCGCCGGCTGCTCGCCGCGCCGCCCGATGTGTTCGTCGGCATCGACTCACCGGAGTTCAATCTGCGTCTGGCGCGCCAGCTGAAGGCGGCGGGCATTCCCACGGTGCAGTACGTCAGTCCGCAGGTCTGGGCCTGGCGCCAGGGGCGGGTGCGCAACATCGCCCGCGCCTGCGACCTGGTGCTGTGTCTGCTGCCGTTTGAAACCCAGTTCTACGCCGACCACGGCGTGCGCGCGGTGTTCGTCGGCCACCCGCTCGCCGACCAGATTCCGCTGCCCGCAGACCGGGCCGGGGCGCGCCGCGCGCTGGAACTACCTGCGGATGCGACCGTGATTGCACTGCTGCCCGGCAGCCGCCTGTTCGAGGTGAAACTCCTCGGCGCACCGTTCGCGGCCGCGGCCGCCGAGCTCGCCGCGCGGCGCCCCGCCTGGCGCTTTGTGGCGCCGATGGCCTCTGCGGCCGTGCGTAAGGCGTTCGAGAGGGAAATCGCCCAAGTGCCTCACGTGCCTGCGATTCAGCTGTTCGACGGCCAGGCACAACGCGCGCTCGCTGCCTGCGATGCGGCAATCGTGGCCTCCGGCACCGCGACTCTGGAGACGCTGCTGACCGGCCGGCCGATGGTGGCGGCGTACAAAATGAATGCCACCACGGCGTTTCTGCTGCGCGCCATGGGGCTGGTCAAAGTGCGATACTTTTCCCAGCCCAACCTGCTCGCCGGGCGCGCGCTGGTACCGGAGCTGCTGCAGGAACAGGTCAGCGGCGGCGCGCTCGCGGCGGCGCTGCTGCACGAACTGGAGGACCGGGATCACCTATATGAACTCAGCGCCGAGTTCGCCGCGGTGCACCGCTCGCTGCGCCGCGACGGCGCGGACCAGGCCGCGCAGGCGATCCTTGCCTGTCTCGCGCGCGCACACACCGTGAGCCCGCTGCCCTCAGCATGAAGGTTAAGCCCGATCTGGCGCGCGTGGCCGGGGTGGACGAGGCCGGCCGCGGGCCGCTGGCAGGTCCGGTGGTTGCCGCGGCGGTCATCCTCGATCCGCGGCGGCGCATCCGCGGTCTCGCCGATTCCAAGGTGCTGAGCCCCGCCGAGCGCGCGCGCCTGGCACCCCTGATCCGCGGGCGCGCGCTCGCCTGGGCGATCGGCTGGGCCGATCGCGACGAGATCGACTGCCTCAATATCCTGCAGGCGACGTTGCTCGCCATGCGGCGCGCACTGCTGGCGCTGCCGGTGGCGCCGACGCACGTGCGCGTCGATGGCAACTGCTGTCCGCGCATCGGCGATCTCACCCTCAGCTGCACGCTGGAGGCGATCGTCGCCGGCGATGCGCGCATCGCCGCGATCAGCGCCGCCTCGATTCTCGCCAAGACCTATCGTGATGCGATGATGGAAGCCCTCGACCGCTGCTACCCGGGCTTCGAGCTCGCCGTGCACAAGGGCTACGCCACGCCGACCCATCTCGAGGCGCTCAAGGCGCGGCAGCCGTCGCCGCAGCACCGCCGCTCGTTCAGTCCAATGCGCAGCGACGGTGAACCCGTGACCGCCTACGGGACCGAGAATTAAGGGCGCGCTGATGTCACCGGGCTTCGTTCACCTGCGGCTGCACACCGAGTACTCGCTCAGCGACAGCGTGGTCCGCGTGCCGCAGCTGATCGCCGCGGTCGCCGATGCGGGCATGACGGCGGTCGCGGTCACCGATCAGAACAATCTGTTCGCGATGGTGAAGTTCTACCGCGAAGCGCTCAAGGCGGGCATCAAGCCGCTGGTGGGGGTCGACCTGCTGGTGCGCGAGGAGGGCGAGCGCGCGCCGCCGACGCGGCTGACGCTGCTGTGCCAGTCGCAGGCGGGCTACCGCAATCTGGCGCGCCTGGTGAGCCGCGCCTACCTCGAGGGCGCGCAGCGCGGTACGCCGCGCCTGGAGCGCAGCTGGCTGAACGCGCCGGCGCTGGCGGGTCTGATCGCGCTCTCCGGCGCGAGCGAGGGTGACGTCGGCCGTGCGCTGGTCAATGCGCGGGGCGCCGACGCCGAGCGCGCGCTGGATTATTGGCTGACGCTCTTGCCCGGTCGTTTCTATCTCGAGCTGCAGCGCCTCGGGCGTGCTGCCGAAGAGGGGTACATCGCCGGCGCCGTGGCGCTCGCGGCGCGCCGCGGCGTCCCACTGGTGGCCACCAACGATGTGCGCTTTCTCGGCGCGGAGGAGTTTGAGTCGCACGAGGCGCGCGTGTGCATCCACGACGGCACGCTGCTGGCAGATGCCGGGCGCGTGCGCCGCTACTCGCGTCAGCAGTACCTGCGCACGCCGCAGGAGATGGCGGCGCTGTTCGCCGACATTCCCGAGGCACTCGCCAATTCGGTGGAGATCGCGCGCCGCTGTAGCCTGGTGCTGAACCTGGGCGAGGCGCGGCTGCCGCAGTACCCGGTGCCAGCCGGGCTCACCACCGAAGAGTTTCTGCGGCGCGAAGCCGCGCGCGGCCTGGGCGCGCGCTTTCCTGCCGGCGCCGCCGCCGGTCATCGCGAGCGCCTGGCGCGCGAACTGGACGTCATCTGCCAGATGGGCTTCGCCGGCTATTTCCTCATCGTCGCAGACTTCATCCGCTGGGCACGCGAGAACGGCGTCCCGGTCGGCCCCGGGCGCGGCTCGGGGGCCGGCTCGCTGGTGGCCTACAGCCTCGGCATCACCGACCTCGACCCGCTGCGCTACGACCTGCTGTTCGAGCGTTTCCTCAACCCCGAGCGTGTCTCGATGCCGGACTTCGACATCGACTTCTGCATGGACGGCCGCGACCGGGTGATCGATTACGTGGCGCAGAAGTACGGTCGCGAGCGGGTCTCGCAGATCATCACCTACGGCACCATGGCCGCCAAGGCGGTGGTGCGCGACGTGGGGCGTGTGCTCGGCATGACCTATGGCTATGTGGACCGCATCGCCAAACTCATTCCGTTCGAACTCGGCATCACCCTCGATGGCGCGCTCGACAAGGAAGCCGAGCTCAGGCGCCTGTACGAGGGCGAGGACGAAGTCAAGAACCTGATCGACCTGGCGCGCTCGCTCGAGGGGCTGACGCGTAACGCCGGGATGCACGCCGGCGGGGTGGTGATCGCCCCCTCGGTGCTCACGGATTTCACGCCGCTGTACTGCGATGCCGCCGGCGGCAGCGTGGTGACCCAGTTCGACAAGGACGACGTCGAGGCGGCGGGCCTGGTGAAGTTCGACTTCCTCGGCCTGCGCACGCTCACCATCATCGACCGTGCCGCCGCGCTCATCAACGCCGAACGCCCCGCAGGGACCGCGGCGCTCGCGGTGAGTGCGCTGCCGATGGACGATGCGCCGACCTACGCGCTGCTGCGCTCGTGCCGCACGACGGCGGTTTTCCAACTCGAGTCGCGCGGCATGAAGGACCTGATCCGCCGCCTGCAGCCGGACCAGTTCGAGGACATCGTGGCGCTGGTGGCGCTGTTTCGTCCGGGGCCGCTGCAGTCCGGCATGGTCGATGACTTCATCAACCGCAAGCACGGCAAGAACGATGCGCCGGTGGACTACCTGCATCCGAGTCTCGAGGCCATCCTCAAGCCCACCTACGGCGTCATCCTCTATCAGGAGCAGGTGATGCAGATCGCACAGGTGCTGGCCGGCTACACGCTCGGTGGCGCCGACCTGCTGCGCAAGGCGATGGGCAAGAAAAAGCCCGAGGAGATGGCGCAACAGCGCTCGGTGTTCGTGCGCGGCGCGGTCGCGCGCGGCGTGCGCGAGCAGCTGGCGGCGCACATCTTCGATCTGATGGAGAAATTCGCCGGCTACGGCTTCAACAAGTCGCACTCGGCAGCCTACGCGCTGCTGTCCTATCAGACCGCGTACCTGAAGGCGCATCATCCGGCGCAGTTCATGGCCGCGGTGCTCTCCGCCGACATGGACCATACCGACAAGGTGGTGACACTCATCAAGGAGTGCAGCGACCTGGGTCTGACGGTGCTGCCGCCGGACGTGAATGCCTCAGTGTATGAATTCACCGCCTGCGGCGCAGACCGCATCCGCTACGGGCTCGGCGCGGTGCGCGGCGTCGGCCGCGGCGCGGTCGAGGGTCTGATCGCTGAGCGCAGCGCCCGCGGCCGCTTCGCGAGCCTGGAGGACCTGTGCCGACGGCTCGACCTGCAGAAGGTCAACCGCCGCGTGCTGGAGGCGCTGCTGCGCTCCGGCAGCCTCGATGGCCTGGATGCCAACCGCGCCACGCTCATGGACCGCCTGGCCGCGGCCATGCAGCTCGGCGATCAGAACAGCCGCGCACTCGATGCCGGGCAGAACGACCTGTTCGGACTTAGCGGCGAGGCGCCTGCCAGTGCGCGCGAAGCGCGCCGCGCCGCGCCGCTGCCCGAATGGAGCGAGGCGGTGCGGCTGGCGGGCGAGCGCGAGACCCTCGGGCTGTACCTCACCGGGCATCCGCTCGGGCGCTTCGAGACGAGCCTGGCGCGTTTCGTCACTCACCGCATCGGCGACCTGGTGAGTGATCGCCCGTTGGCCGGTTTCGAGGGCGGCCGCTTCGGCGGCGGCAAGCCGGTGAGCGTGGCCGGTCTCATCGATGAGGTGAAGAAGCGCGGGCCGCGCGTCATCCTGACACTCGATGACCGCACCGGGCGCATCGAAGCGATGCTGTTCGAGGAGACCTACCAGAAGCACCGCGACCTGATCGCGCGCGATGCCTTGGTGCTGGTCGAAGGCCTGTTGCGCTTCGATGAGTTCAGCGACGCCTGGCGGCTCGCCGCGCGCCGCATCAGCGAGCTCGAGCGCGCGCGCGAGCAGGAAGCGCGGCGCGTGGTGCTGCGCTGCTCGCACGCCGACGTGGCGCGCATCGCCGAGCGGCTGGCGGCGATACTGACGCCGTGGCGCGGCGGCCCGTGCCCGATCACCATCGAGTACGCCGGCAGCCGTGCGAGCGGTGTGTTGAACCTCGGCAGCGAGTGGAACGCCCGGGCCAGCCGCGAACTGCTCGAGCAGCTCGAGGGACTGGTGGGGCGCGATGCGGTGGAGATCGTGTACGCGCCGCCGCTCGCCAGCGGCGGCGCATCATTTTCAGCCGACAGCCGCTGAGTTGCGGTAGCCTGTTGGGTCATGGCCGTATCGTTTCTTGATTTCGAACAACCGATCGCCGAGCTCGAAGCGAAGATCGAAGAGCTGCGGCACGTGACCTCCGATTCGGAGGTCAACATCCAGGAGGAGATCGGGCGCCTGCAGGCCAAGAGCCGCCAGCTGACGCAGAGTATCTTCGCGAATCTGACGCCCTGGCAGATCACCCAGCTGGCGCGCCACCCGCACCGGCCATACACGCTCGACTATGTGAATGCCATCTGCAGCGAGTTCAACGAGCTGCACGGCGACCGCATGTACGCCGATGACGGCGCCATCGTCGGCGGACTGGCGCGGCTCGAGGACCGCGCCATCATGGTCATCGGCCATCAGAAGGGCCGTGACACCAAGGAGCGGGTGCGGCGCAACTACGGCATGCCCAAACCGGAAGGCTACCGCAAGGCGCTGCGGCTGATGCGTCTCGCCGAGCGCTTCGGGCTGCCGCTCCTGACCCTGATCGACACGCAGGGCGCCTATCCCGGAGTGGGCGCCGAGGAGCGCGGCCAGAGTGAGGCGATCGCGCGCAACCTGTTCGAGATGTCGGTGCTGCGCATTCCGATCATCTCGGTGGTGACCGGCGAGGGCGGCTCGGGCGGGGCGCTCGGTATCGGCGTGTGCGACCGCCTGGTCATGCTGCAGTTCAGTACGTACTCCGT
>Ga0210398_10002650_pt1 | contig 17382 bp, 16 predicted proteins | sample IncBWC4OmetaG_FD_161047 | JGI IMG/M metagenome (GOLD analysis project Ga0210398, IMG submission 161047) | Forest soil microbial communities from Barre Woods Harvard Forest LTER site, Petersham, Massachusetts, United States - Inc-BW-C-4-O | ecosystem: Environmental > Terrestrial > Soil >... | reverse complement strand
TTTTGTCAAGTCTTTTCTTTTGGAAAGTAATTGAAAATAGTCCGCATAGTGTGCCATGAATGACCAATCCAGCATAGTTCACGGCCAATCCTCCGCACAACATTAACCTTACATTCATGACATATTTTCCTTTACAGTTCTCTCGACTCGCTCGGACTTCCATCCGTCGATCTGTCGCGCTAGTTCGATCAGGTCCGCCACTCGAAACAGCGATCGCCCCGCTGCGAGAGCGACGAAAGGATCAACAGCGCCGGCGTCAGTCCAGCTTGTCGGTAATGATTGCAGGCGACCAAGCTTGTCCTGAAACCAGACCCTATCCTCACCCCAGTTCCGGCTGTAGGAAACCAGCTCGAACTCCTGCTGGAAAAGCGGATGGTACGGATGTGTTACTCGCAAACGTCGAATCTCAACGACGCCATGCGGCGCAGTTGAACACTCATGCTCATCCATTCGTAGAAAGGCTCATCGGCACCCTTCGACAAGTTCTGGGCTGAACCCTAAAGTGAGACAAATCCCTTGGGCACACCTGCCGACCTCCAACAACCCCGTTTCGGGACCACGGGCCTTATTGTTGGTGGGATGGGCGACAGAATGTCGTTGTGCCCCCCTGTTCTCGATCTGTACGTTTAGTCGCGAGTCAAAAGACGGTGTAATTGCGTTGTGATTGCTTCGCGGTCTTCCGCTTCGTATTCCATTTCTTCGGCAACTTCTTCAGCATCGCTCGAGAAGGTCTCCTATATTAGGCAGAGTGATGGCGTTACCGCCACCTTGAAGTTGGATCAGCGGAGGCAGTAAAAGGTGACGCAAATTTCCAAGCGGAACAAAAGACTGCCAGACGCGTATATATCGTGTGAGAATCTGACACATGACCCTGTCCGCCGCTCTCGATACACTCGCTCGCGACCTCAAGCACGGTCTGCGCGGCCTGCGCCGCAATCCCACATTCACGGCCATCGCATTGCTGACGATCGCCATCAGCATCGGCGCGAACACAGCCGTATTCAGCGTGGTGAACAGCGTGCTGCTGAAGCCGCTGCAGTATCCGGAATCAGAGCGGCTCGTGGCGATTTGGCATTCGGCGCCCGGAGCACAAGGATTGTTGAGCGTATCCGGTGAGCTGCGGCTGTCGGAATCGATGTACGTCACGTACGCGGAGCAGAACCGCACCTTTCAAACCTTCGGAATTTGGACCGAAGACACGGCGACCGTTACGGGAGTCGCCGAACCGGAGCAGGTTCGCGCGATTGACGTCAGCGATGGCGCATTGCAGGCGCTCAATGTCGCGCCGGCACTTGGCCGCTGGCTCAATGCGTCTGATGAAGTTCCAAACACGCAGCGGAACTTGATGTTGATGTACGGCTACTGGCAACGGCGCTTCGGCGGCGATCCGTCGGTGATAGGCCGCGTCATCACCGTTGATGCAAACCCGTGGCAAATCGTCGGAGTGATGCCGAAAGGATTCCAGTTCGTGAACAAACCCGCCGACTTGATCGTTCCACTCGTGATCAATCGCGGGAATCTTAGACTTCCCGGCTTTGGCTACGTCGGTGTCGGCCGGCTCAAGCCCGGCGTGACGATCAAAGAAGCCGACGCTGACGTCGCGCGTCTCTATACGGTGTGGAGAGATTCCTGGAAGATGGTCGAAGGTATCAGCCCGCACGTATACGACAACTGGAAAATTACTCCAGCTATCAGGCCACTGAAGCAGGACGTGGTCCGCAGTGTGAGCGGCGTTCTCTGGATCGTGATGGGAATGATCGGCGTCGTGATGCTGATCGCCAGCGCCAATGTGGCGAATCTTCTGCTTGTACGCGCGGAAGCACGCCAGCAAGAACTCGCCATTCGCGCAGCCGTCGGCGCCAGCCCAGGGCAAATCGTGCGCACACTGCTCGCGGAAAGCATGCTTCTGGCGTTGATGGGCGGCGCGCTTGGTGTCTTTCTCGCCGCAGAAGGATTGCGACTGTTGGTCGCGATTGGCCCCGGAAATCTGCCGCGCTTAAACGAAATTTCTCTCGACGGGCGCGCGTTGATGTTCACCGTCGCTGTTGCATTGTCCTCGGGTGTCTTGTTTGGGCTATTTCCCGCGCTGAAGGCTGCTGGTCCGCGCGACGTCCCGGCTCTACGCAGCGGCGGCCGTTCGCAAACCAGCAGCAAAGGATGGCACCGCGCTCGCAGCGTGCTCGTCGTCGCCCAAGTCGCGCTCGCGCTGGTACTACTCGTCAGCTCCGGCCTGATGATCCGGACATTCCAGGCGCTGCGTAGTGTGGATCCGGGTTTTACGCAGCCGGACCGAATGCAAATTGCGCGCGTCTCGATTCCAAACTCACTGATCAAAGATGCAGCGCTCGTGATTCGCGCGGAAAACGATATCGTCGACAAGCTCGCGGCAATCCCAGGCGTCACGTCGGTGGCGTCTGCGAGCCAAATGCCAATGGAAGGCTATCCTGTTGACTGGGATTTGATCGTGCCTGAAGGAAAGAGCATGACCGAATCTCAGGTGCCGCCCCTTCGCGTGTTCAAGCGGGTGTCCCCCGGATACTTCCGAACGCAAGGCACAAAATTCGTGGCCGGCCGCGACTACACATGGACGGATCTCTACGGAAAACGGCGCTACGCCATCGTCTCGGAAAATCTGGCGCGCGAATTTTGGGGCAGCGCGCAGGCAGCCGTCGGCAAACGCTTTCTCACGGTCCCCAACGCCCCGCTCCAAGAAGTGATCGGCGTCGTGCAAGACGTTCATGACAACGGCTTTCAGGAACCGGCGCCTGCCATCGTCTATTGGCCGGCGTACGGCGAAAGCATTTACAACGCGGGCGACTCGACCGTCGAGCGCGACTTGACGTTCGTTATCCGATCACCGCGCGCAGGTAGCCAGAGCCTCGTCGCCGAGATCAATGGCGCAGTTTGGTCCGTTAGCAAGGATTTGCCGATCGCGTCAGTGCGCACGATGAGCGAGGTCGTAAGCCAGTCGCTCGCGCGAACTTCATTCACGCTTGTGATGCTGGCGATCGCCGGCTCGATGGCGCTTGCGCTCGGCATCATCGGCATCTACGGCGTGATTTCTTACACCGTGTCGCAACGCCGCCGCGAAATCGGCATCCGCGTGGCACTCGGCGCCCAGCAATCGCACGTGAGGCAAATCTTTTTGCGCTACGCACTCACGATGGCGGGAATCGGCGCGGCCATCGGCCTGGCTGCCGCGGCGGGATTGATGCGGCTGATGTCGTCTCTGCTCTTTGGGATTAGCCCGCTCGACCCGCTCACATATGGCTCTGTGGCCGTGATCCTGATCGCTGCTGCGGTTTTGGCAAGCTATTTGCCCGCGCGCCGAGCTGCGGCGGTGGAACCGGTGGAAGCCTTGCGCGCAGATTGATGCTCAGCCAAATCTTCGAGCCGGCCCGGCTCTTTGTTTGGCCCTGCTTTCATCGCGGCGGTGTGGGGTAGTATATCGAGTCGCCGCGATGGACTACCTTTCTGTGTTGCTCCTGCCTTTTTCGAATTTCCATCCAGCGTTCGCGCAGTCGTCCGCACAATCATCGCGATTCTTGCACTCGCGCCAGTGAGAGGTTAGGCAGATTGCGGATCAAATGCCCGTAGCTTTCGTGTAGGCGTCTTGTGTCGGCGCGCCTTCTTGACGTGTGGATCTCCTGCTTTGCCACTATGGCTGAGTTCGACTTTCCTGGCCTCGAAATTCGCTGTGATAATCAGGTTTCCGCCCATTGCCGAGACCATTGAGCGAAGCTGGTCAACGTGGATATTTCGATTTTTTTTTCGAGCCCTCTCGGCAACGTGAATGAGGAAAACTGGTGGCAGCACATTCTGAACTTTGACAAACGAAATCCCTTTTGGATGCTTCCTGGTAGAGGGGTTGCTACCAAGTCCGCTGAGTCGACACTCGGTCAAGGCAAACCAGGAAGGTGCCTTTCTCGAGTTGAACCTTAGGAACATATTCGCCATGATGACGATAGATAAAACAAGGTTCTTCCAACTGATAGACGCTTATGCCAGAACTCGACACCGATGCTTTTTGGCAGAGATGGATCTCCGCACAGAAGAGCTCGGCTATTTCCTGTGCTTTCGCCCACTGGGTGCAAGCGACGCCTATAAGTATTTGATGGTCTCAACGGAAGACGTAAAAGCGGCTGTCAGTCGGCGACAGCTTCCGACTTCCTTAGTAGATCAACTGGATGCCGAACTCCCAAAATTGAAACAACAGATGTGAGCTATCGATTCTGGATACGTCCGTTGTCATGGATTGCTTCAAACACGATCCCTTCGGCAGGCGCATCTAAAAACGACATGCAATTTCGAAAAGCAGTGCCAGAGCGGGCTGGTTTGGGCGTCGAGCTTCCGGCTGAAAAGTCTGTTGTTGGACCGAATGGACCGAAAGTCGAAAACGAAGTTGTTTTGGAAATGGCTCCAAATGTTCGATTCAAGAGATAAGTGGCGCGCCCGGCCAAACTCGAACTGGCGACCCTCTGCTTAAGAGGTACGCCGCACGAAACTTCTAAGAGCCGCTTCTGGTGTCGCTTACGAGGAAGTGCGTCATTTATCTCGCTCTTGAACTGGACCGAAGTTGGACTGAAACCAGTGGGGTGAACCCCTAAGGTGGCACAAGTTATTCCGTGCTCAGACTCTCAGACGACGGGAAGAGGGTGGCACAGCATAAATTGCTGCCGCTCCGAATATGCCGGCGAGAGCTATGATTTTCCATGCCAGGTCGTAGCTATGACGCGCATCGAAGATTCTTCCGACAATCCAAGGAACCGCCCACTGACCGACGGAGTAGCCCATGATGATGAGCGCCAAAAGCTTGCCTAGCGCGGCAGTGCCGAAACATTCAGCAACCACAAGCGGAATCAGCATATAGTCAGCGCCCATCGAAAACCCAAAAATGATGGTGAAAATCCAGAGTACACCCGACGACTGTGGGTTGACGAGCAAGAATACCGAAGCTCCAATCAAGAAATAGAAAAAAGTCATAATGTGTGTCTTTCGGAAACGGTCTGCAAGGTAGCCAACAATCACGCGTCCCGCTAGGCTTGACGCGAGCAGAATTGTGGAGAACCGAGCGGCGGCTGTTGCCGAATAGCCCGCATCTTTCAGAAAGAGAATGAAGTGTTGAACTACGGCCCCTATGGTTCCTATGGCCAAGGTTGATCCCGCAAGTATGAGCCAAAAGCCAGTTGAACGAGCGGCTTGAGCGACCCCGATTGAGGATGAAGACTGGAGTGATAGATTCTTCTGCACGATCTTAGGCTCCGCGCCCGGATCGGAACCGATGCCCAGTTCCTCCGGAGCGGAACGCGTGACCCAGACCGCCATCGGAAAAAGCACGACGAGAATCACCGCTCCCAGCAATTGCAGAGCATGGCGCCAACCCAGAGTGTGCGCGAGGTAATTGACCAACATAGGAGCAACCACTCCTCCCAGTCCCAGACCAAGGTAGGCGTAACCCATGGCCCGTCCGCGACGCCTGGAAAACCAGCGTGAAATCAAGACCTGGTTCGGGATGGGTCCCGCAAGGACGTAACCCAGAACTTCCACGATGCAGAGAAGTTCGAACTGCCAAAAACGGGTCATCCAACCCATGAAAAGCAGTGGAAGCCCGACAAAGCCAACTCCAACAAGAATTACGAATCGAGCACCGATTCGGTCGATCAAGGTTCCGGCCAAAATGCCCAAAGGAAGCCCCGCGAATAGGAATCCGAGAAAAAATCCCTGTGTAACCTCGGCTCGAGTGAAGCCGAGGGACTCTACGAAGTACGGATAAAAAACGGGGAAACCATAAAAAATGATTCCAACAACGAAGAAAAGATTAAGGAAGGTGGCAAGAACAATCCACCAACCATAATATACACGACTTGATAAAGCGTTTGAGACGCGAGATGTCATTATCTCCTACCTGTTCCAGAAGACGGATGCGAAGCTTTAGCTTGAAATCGCAGGTGGGTTTCACCCAAATTCGGGGCCAACAATTGCGCATAGAGATTCAGGATTGCCTGGGTGTGCATTTGGGCCGCGGAACATCCGCGTCAGGAGGCGTGAGTGAGCAAACCCGTGGGAGCGCAACAGTTCAATGGCCATGCGGTTGGCAGACAAGCAGTCCACAATGAGAGTCTTGCTCGAAGAGCGTGTCATGAATTCCTGGAGAAGATTTTCTGCCGCCTCCCGGCTCCGCGCCACCCAGGGACCGAGATGATCGGCGAACAAACCGTTCCGACCAAACGCATAGCCTTGCGGGGAACCGTTGCTCCAAGCACCCATAGCGAAATCGGGCGATCTGTCGCGCAGGGAACATAACAGAAAGCTGCGATCTGCGCCGAACACCTCCCTGTCGAATTTGAAAATGGGTTCCAGTTGGCCGTCGGTCAGCAGAGGTTTAGAGGAACCCGCAAGACTCGCGATTGGGTTGGTCGGCCGTTTCAGAATCCACCGCGCAATCTCATATTCGGTCACAAATCCTAGCTTGCGGTAGAGCGGCTGTCCCTGTGGGGTGGCGTCGAGCTTCGTCGTGGGAATTTTCCGCTGATCGACGTACTCTATGGTCCTGTTCAAGAGCTGAGTTCCGATTCCCCGCTTTCGATACCCGGGATCGACCAAAACCATTCCAATCCATGCAAACCGATTCTCGTAGGTGATCGTTGTCGCCGTGCCGCAGGCCCGTGCATCTTCCTCAGCCACGAAGCATCCAGCCGGACTGGTTTCAAGGAAGCGGTACCAATCGGCGGCAGTCTGATTCCATCCAGCGAGTTCATTCAGGCGAAGACCTACGGGAACATCAAGTCTCGTCATCGCGCGAAGGTGCATATCCACAATTTCAGGAAGAATTGTAAACTGCCGAAGAGCATACCGGAACCTTCGAGACGGTTACTAGTCAATTCGAGTACAATCGCGCGGCAGTTCTTGGCTGCGCAGAAGTGAAAAAAGAAAAGAAGCCACCATGGCGAGTAATCCAACCTCCATCCAGAATGTAGAAGAGCTGGAGCAACTACTCAGCGAACCCACCTGGGGCGCAATTCAGGCTATGGGGGCACTGGATGGCGATATTGCGGTGCTGGGCGTGGGCGGGAAAATGGGGCCGACACTTGCTCGAATGGCCAAAAGGGCTTCCGAGATGGCGGGGGTGAAGCGGCGAGTTATCGGCGTAGCTCGGTTCTCATCTCCCACGCTGGAGCGTCGATTGCAGACGTGGGGTGTCGAGACGGTGCGCTGCGATTTGCTCGACAATGAATCGCTCAGCGGACTCCCCGATGCGGCCAACGTGGTTTTCATGGCTGGAATGAAGTTCGGAACCATGGGACAGGAACCGCTTACCTGGGCAATCAATAGCTTCCTGCCGGGACTGGTCGCGGATCGCTATCGACAAAGCCGGATCGCTGTTTTTTCGACGGGAAATGTTTACGGTCTTTCTCCCATTTCGAAGGGTGGTTCGAGCGAGGAAGACGCTCTAAATCCTTCGGGGGAATACGCCATGAGTTGCGTCGGGCGTGAGCGCACATTTGAGTACTTCAGCCGGAAGCACAGTACAAGGATGACGATTCTCCGGCTGAACTACGCCACCGAACTTCGCTATGGTGTGCTGCTGGATATCGCGCTCCAGGTGCACGCGGGGCGGCCGGTACGGCTTTCGATGGGGTACTTGAACGCGATTTGGCAGGCCGATGCCGCGGCCATGAGCATAGAGTCGCTCGGTTGTGCGACATCTCCGCCGAATGTGATCAATATTACCGGCCCGGAACTCCTGAGCGTGCGTTGGGTCGCCGAGGAATTTGGGACAAGGTTGAACAAGCCCGTTACCTTTGATAGTGAAGAATCGAGCGACGCCCTTCTGAGCAATGCGCAAAAGTCGTATCAGCTGTTCGGTCGCCCTCGCGTGAGTGCGCAACAAATCATGGATTGGATCGCGGAGTGGGTCAGCAAGAGCGGTACTACCTTAGCCAAGCCCACTCTCTTTGAGGAACGGGCAGGGCGTTTTTGAACAACGCCATAAGCTCGGAGAGACAAATGGTCCCAAAGATGGGCGCGAGGATTCAACAGGTTTTGAAGACCGGCACCGTGATTCCCGCTCACCTGCTGGCCCTTAAGGCAGATCGTCGGTTGGATGAGCGCCGACAGCGGGCGCTCACTCGCTATTACGTGGCGGCTGGGGCGGGTGGCTTGGCTGTCGGTGTACACACAACTCAATTTGCGATTCGAGATCCTCGCGTTGGTCTGTTTGAACCTGTCTTGAAGTTGGCCGCAGAGGAGATGGACCGCGCCGACCTACTTCGAACCGAGCCAATGGTCCGCGTTGGAGGTATTTGTGGAAAAACGGCCCAGGCATTGCGCGAAGCACAGCTTATAACGGATCTACGATACAGCGCTGGTCTATTGAGTTTAGCCGCTGCGAAGGATCTGGATGAGCAGGCGCTCATCGCACATTGTCGCGAAGTCGCAACCGTTTTGCCGATCATCGGGTTTTATTTGCAGCCTGCCGTGGGCGGCCGAGTACTTTCGTACAAATTCTGGCGTCACTTTGCAGAGATTGAGAACGTCGTTGCGATAAAGATCGCACCATTCAATCGGTACCACACGCTCGATGTAATCCGCGCCGTCACAGAATCGGGCCAGGATATCGCCTTATATACTGGCAATGACGACAACATCCTCTTAGATCTTGTCACTCCGTACGGATTCAAAGTCAACGGGCAGGTCCACGAGATGCGAATTGTGGGTGGCATTCTGGGGCACTGGGCTGTATGGGCAAGGGGTGCAGTTGAACTACTCAAGGAATGCCACGCGGTAGCGGTTAGTGGCCAACCAACTCCGAGGTGGATATTGCAGAGGAATGTAGAGGTGACCGATTGCAATGCGGCATTTTTCGATGCGGCCAACCATTTCGCTGGATGTATTGCCGGTCTGCATGAAGTCTTGCGAAGACAAGGCCTGTTGGAAGGAATCTGGTGCTTGAATTCAAATGAAACTCTCAGCCCTGGTCAAACGCAGGAGATCGACAGAGTCTATCGTGCATATCCGCACTTGAATGACGATGACTTTGTCCGCGCCGGGTTGGACACTTGGTTGAAACCGTAAATCTGGTAGATAATTGCCTCCCGTGATCCTCTGCAGCGAACACTTCGGAATTCACAATTAGCATTACGCATTTTTACGACAGAGAAATCGCGGGGCGCCTCAAGATATCGATCGGAGTGCGAGCAGCATTCAGCGGAATCACACTTCCTAGATCGGACTTCTCGCCCGGAATAACTTCCGGTTAGCCCGCGACCGCACTAGAGTCACGATTTTGGTGGTGAGCCCCGTAGGGCCGGAAAACAAGTACTCCGCGCCGATTTTTTTCGTGTTTTGGCGCGGGGGACACCCATGCGCTGTGCTCAGTTTTTCCTCTTCTCGCAACCGGAATCTGCCGAGAGCGAGTCGCGGTGTTTTGTGAGGGGGAGGATTTACTGCAATCGGTGCGCCCGCGTCAATGGACGCCGGAACCTTTTACGATAACGCGCTAAGAGCTTATTCTGCTTAAACTTACAAACATCGGTATCCTCGCAATTCCGGCTGACCTCCATTCCGCTTCGTGATAGACTCCGGCACCCGGCAGGTACCCTGTGTCTCAGCCCGCTCGACACGTGCGCATTGTCCGCTTTGGGCTCTTCGAGGCCGATCTGGCCGCGCGAGAACTGCGCCGCGAGGGTTCCAAAGTCAAACTCCAGGACCGCCCCTTCGAAGTTTTGACCATTCTTCTGGAGCGTCCGAACGAACTCATCACCCGCGAAGAATTCCGCCAAAAACTCTGGTCCGCCGATACCTTTGTGGATTTCGACCACAGCCTTAACACTTCCATCAACCGCTTGCGTCAAGCGCTCCACGATGACGCCGATAACCCTCGTTTTGTGGCCACAGCTGGCAGGCTCGGCTATCGCTTTATCGCTCCGACCACGGCAACAACAAATGGCAACGGCAACTCCAACGGACACACGCTACTAACGCTCGAGACCACCGAGTCCGCATCCGTAGAGGCAAAATCCGTTGAGACGAAATTCAAAACCTGGCGAATTGCCGCGGTTGTGGGAATAGCGGCGATACTTGCGGCGGCGGTGCTCGCAGCTCATCGGCTGTTCCCCATAGCTCCCGCCCGCGTGGTATCCATTTCCCAACTTTCACACGTCAGCACTCTCGATCCCTGGGGCCACATCAACACGGACGGCGCGCGTTTATTTTTCCTGGAACGCGCCGGCGATCATTGGAATCTGATGCAGGTGCCCGCATCCGGCGGTGACGCGGAGCATTTTTCCACTCCTTACCGAAATATGAAGATTGTCGGTATTTCGCCGGATCGCTCGCAATTTCTGGCGTTTACGTTTGCCGCGCGCCTTCCCGACTTGCCCCTCTGGATCGTGCCTATTGTCGGCGGGCAGCCGCGGCGTGTCGGAAATGTGTTCGCCGACGACGCCGCGTTCACGCCGGATGGCCGCCAAATCATCTTCAATGGGCCCGACGGAATTTACCTTTGTGAGCGCGACGGGTCCGCGATTCGGAAACTCGTGAGCTTGCCGGGCCGTTCCAAAAATCCTGCTTGGTCGCGGGACGGTCAACGGCTGCGCTTCACTCTTTTTGACGACGTGTCCGGGGCGTCAACCATTTGGGAAGTGGCTGCAAACGGAAAGAATGCTCATCTGATTATGCCGAATTGGCCGTTAGCCGGGCACGAGCGTGCCGGACGATGGGCTCCGGATGGGCGCTACTTTTTCTTTGAGTCTACCCAAGGCGACATTCAAACCGTGTGGGCTCTTCGCGACTCCGCCAATTCCACTCAGCAGCCCGTGCAACTGACCTTTGCACCCACCAGTTACGCTTTGCCTGTTCCCGACGACACCGGCCGCCATGTCTATGTGTCGGGTGGACACGAATATCGGCAGATGGTCCGCTATGACGCGGCGGACCGCAGGTTCGACCCGTTGCTCCCGGCTCTCAAACTAGGCCGGTTTGCATTCTCGCGCGATGGCTCGCAACTCGCATATGCTCGCGACGGCGCACTTTGGTGGAGTCGCGGCGATGGAAGTGACCCTCATCTCCTGTTCTCGGAGTCCGCACGTATAACCTGGATTTCCTGGAATCCAGATGGGCAGCACCTCCTCTTAGGTACCCTACGCAAGGGTGAATCCAGTCTGAAATTTTTCGTCTTGCCGCTCAGCGGAGGCACCCGCGAGGAAATCAATCTGACGGTGGACGCCAATGAGCCGCGATGGTCCGCTGACAGCCGCTCGATTATCTATTCGCGGCGATTTGATTCCGGCGTGACGCCGGCTGACGTGAGCGGCATTTACTCGCTGGACTTGAGCACATCGCAAACCACCAAGATTCGGGGATCAGAAAATCTCATTCACCCCACTCCCTCTCCCGATGGTCGATTTGTGGCCGCCATAACCGAAGAGCGGTCTGAAGAGCAGACGCGCTTGGAGGTTTTCGATAGAAATGCCCAGAGCTGGACGGAGATCGCGCGTGGCACGCTGCTTTCTTCAAGCAGTTGGTCTCACGATTCCAGGTATCTTTACTACCAGGATCTCCTGGCGCCGGAAGAACCCGTTTTCCGCTTCCACCTGGAAACCCGGAAAACCGAGCGCGTGCTGGACTTCGCTTCCCTGCTTCAAGGCGGCATGATTCGTTGCGGATTCACGGGACTCGCGCCCGATGACTCCATCCTCGCGGTCACCACGCGCGGCGAAGGCGATCTGTACCGCTTGGACCTAGAGCTTCCCTGAATTCGTTAGCTCTTTGTAGCGTAGTAGATATGTAGATAGATATCAGGGAAGGTATCAGGGAACTGAACGAACCCAAACTAGTAGTCGCTCCCCGACAGACGTGAGCCTAGGCTACTCTTGATGTATGGGTGCGGCCGTTCCGTCGGACCACTTTGCAAGTTCGACTGCGAACACAAGAATCGGCGGCAGCCCTTTCGCCTGGGACGTTTCCTTCGACGATTTCGTCCTCTGAGCAGATTTTCCGGCTGAGACCTCAGCGCCAGGCGAATTCCGAACTTGCGGGTCCGCGCGCTCACCGAAAACGCTAGAACGCCGGTGACGCCGACGACGGCAATTAGTAACGCGACCGCGGCGAACACGCCAAAGACCAGGGAGTTCAAGCGGTCTGGCGGGTGCTCCACTCGTCGGCCACCGGCTCAGCGCGGCCGCAAAGGCTTCGCGCATGGCCTCTTCGGCAAGATCAAAATCACCGAGTATGCGGATCAGAGTTGCCAGGATTCCTGCCGAATCCACGCGATAGCGGGAGTCGAGCAATTCGCGGACTTGCTCGGTGGAATGCTCGGATATGGCGGCGACCTTAGGAAAACCAGCTACCCCGAATCAATTTGGCGAACGGCGGATCGATGTAAAGTACCCAGGTCGTGACTCTGAAATCTGGACAACAGAACGCTTCCTCGGTTGACTCAAAATCGCCAATGTACTCATTGAGCTTCGTACAAACTCAACCCTCCTCCGTTTTGCTCCCGAGTCACGGCAAACCGGAAGTTACGACCTCATTCAATGGGATGAATCCCTTAGAGTGACACAGTCTTTCCGGGCATGAATGGCGTTGCGAAGACGAGTCGTATATTCACACCGGAAGTTTACACCGCCGTGAATCAAGGCGACTAGCAACCAGGGGGAAGATCCCGAACCAAAATAATTCAAAAAAGGATTTGCTCCTTCGCGTGAGGAAAAGGGCCGTCTGCTCAAGAAGTATTGGACCGTGCCGGGACGCAAGATTGAGACATCGGTTGTGCTTGCCAACTCTAAAGAATCCACATCTTTTTTTTTCCGACCGATCCGTTTTGATTAACGGAATCGTCTTCATGGTGTAAGGACAGAGAACCATGCTTTTTGCAGGAGAACATCATGAACACGACCATAGAGGTGACGAAAAAGGTCACCACCCTTATCAACATCCTGACCGTCGAGCCTGAGAACCAGCAAAAGCTCATCAAGCTCCTGCGTGACAATACTGAAAGTGTCGTCAGCAGGCTCGATGGCTGGATCTCGACCAGCTTCATCGCCGCCACGGATCAGCGTCACGTGGTCATCTACTCGCAGTGGCGCGAGCTTGCATCGGTAGAGGCGATGCAGACCAACCCCGATATGGTCGCTTACTTCCCGAGGATCGCCGCGCTCGCCGCGTTCGACAGCCTCGCCGGCGACGTCGTCTACAACCACCATGCCTGATGCCCGGAGTAAGGAGAATGAACATGCAGAACCTGAACGGAAAACGTGTGGTCATCGCCGGCGGCAGGCAGGGGCTGAGGCTCGCGATGGTCGAGGCGCTCGCTGCCTGCGGCGCGAACGTAATCGCAATTGGCCGGGAATCGTGGGCTCGGCGGTGTTGGGCGATACCCGGTGAGGGTGAACACGTAAGTTTGCGTCACACAATTAACAAAGGAGAACCGCAATGGCTCGGATGGTAGTGATTTACCGGACACCGAAGAACGTCGAGGCATTTGACCGACATTACTTCGAAATCCACGTGCCTCTCGCCAAGAAGATTCCCGGGCTCAGGAAATACGAGGTCAGCGACGGCCCCATCGCAACGCCGGTTGGAACCTCCAACGTTCACCTAATCGGAACGCTGTATTTCGACGACCTTGCGGCGATTGAAAAGGCGTTTGCAAGCCCGGAGGGACAAGCGGCTGGGGCGGATCGCCGACTTTTTGCGCCTGATGACTCCGGCGTTCAAATGTTCCTTTTCGACAACAGGGAAGTTTGAACCCATCCCTCTCTGTTCGTCTGGGCGGGCGAGGACGCAAAACGGCCGCAAAATGGCGGGCGGCCGCTTATACAAGTCGTAAAATCGCAAAATCACACGAAGAGGGCTCAGCGATGTCAGAAAGCAAAGCAGTTTTTGTCCTGATCCACGGCGGTTGGCACAACCATTCGGCGTGGGACAGGGTTACGCCAATACTTAAAGCCAACGGCTTCGAGGCTTTGACGCTCGACCTCCCCGGCGCAGGGGTCAATGCGATAGCGCCAGCGTCGCTCGGTCTTCGCCCGTTCGACCCCGGTGCGTTCGCCGCCGAGCGGTCACCCATCGCCGGCGTTACGCAGGAGGAGCGGACGCAAGCGGTAGTCGCGTTGGTAAAAGAAGCTGCGTCACTCAGCGACGGCAAGGTCATCCTGGTCGGGCATTCGGCCGGCGGGATGACAATTTCGGCGGTCGCCGAGCAGGTCCCGAACCTGCTTCTGGCGGTCGTATATCTTTCCGGGTTCCTGGTGCCGAACGGCATGCCGTTGCTCGCGATGCTCCAGCATGAAACCCTGTCTTCGGCTCTGGCGCCCAGGCTGTTTGTGGGCGACCCCGCCGCCATCGGCGCGACAAGGATCAATGTCAGATCAACCGACGAAGCCTACAGATCGCTACTCAAAGCTTCGTTTTATGCCGACGTGTCGGAGCCCGAATTCGCGCATGCGGCGTCGCAACTTCATTACGACGAATCGAACGCATGCGCCTTAGCCTTATCAGAAATTACGCCTGGAAGATTTGGCACGGTGCGGCGCCATTACATCCGCTGCACACAGGATCGCGCGATTCCGTTGACCGGTCAGGATCACATGATTGCGACGGTTGACGGTGCCATCGGCGGCAAGACAACTACCCACACATTGGAAAGCAGCCACTCGCCATTCCTGTCACAACCGGCCGCCCTGTCGAAAATTCTCATCGACAATTGTGTCCAATCTTTGGCGGAACAGACCGCGGAAGCGGAGTAGGTCTAGAACCATGAACACGCACGAATTTGAGGATCGTCTGAAAGCGATGCGAACCAATCCCGATATGGTCGCTTACTACGCGAAGATCGCAGCGCTCGCCGCGTTCGACGGCTTCACCGACGACGTCGTCTACAACCACCACGCCTGATGCCCGGGTAAGGAGAATGAACATGCAGAACCTGAACGGAAAGCGCGTAGTCATTACCGGCGGCAGCCTGGGGCTGGGGCTCGCAATGGTCGAGTCGCTCGCCTCCTGCGGCGCGAACGTGACCGCAATTGGCCGCGATCGAGTGAAGCTCTCTGCGGCTGAGCAGGCCGGTGCTGCGGTGGTTGCGGGTGACGCAACCGACGCCACGCTTATGACGTCGGTCATCCGCAAAGAGATGCCCGACGTGCTCATCCTCAACGCGCGCGCGCGGCTGCCAATGAAGCCGATCGACCAGCAGACCTGGGACGAGTTATCGACGACCTGGAACACCGACGTGAAGGCAGGGCTAGTCGGCATTCAGGCCGCACTCAACACTCCGATGAAGCCAGGTGGCGCGTTCTGGTAATGTCGAGTGGGGCAGCAATGGTGCTTGCAGTGCCGTACATCGCCCCCGAAAGCCTGAGGCTCTCTGGAGGCTATATAGGCGCCAAACGGATGCTGTGGTTCATGGCCCACAGTGCAAACGCGGTATCGCGCGAGCGCGACCTCGGGATCCACTTCCAGGTGCTCGTTCTATGCCAGCTGATTCCCGGTACAGCGCTCGGCCATCAGGCTGCGGCCGCATACGCGGCGATCGAGGGTGTCAGCGTCGACGAGCTCGTCGTGCAACGTTATGGCTCGATCCTGCGCCCGGCGCAGGTTGGAGAACAGGTCGTCGAGCTACTCGGCGATCCGCGTTATATGTACGGCGTCGCCTACGGCTTTCGCAACGAGAGCGACATCCTGCCGCTCGACGTAACGTATGATCCAAAGAGCACTGCTATTCCGAGGACGCGATAGTCAATGACTGACGATGTGCGTGATCAGTTCGAGCAGTTGGTGGGTGAGCTTCGTCCAAAGCTCCATCGATACTGCGCCCGCATGACCGGCTCCGCGGTCGATGGCGAGGATATTGTCCAGGACGCACTGATTAAAGCCCTTGCCGCCCTGCCCAGTGTCGGTGTCATCGACAACCCTGAAGGCTGGGTGTTCCGTATTGCCCACAATACCGCGCTTGATTTTCTCCGTCGTCGCGCGCGCGGTCCGATGATGCACCATGACGAGGCCCTCGACATGATTGCCGCTCCGGATTCCCCCGATCAGGACCACGAGGCCGCCACGATGAGTCTGCGCACGTTCATGCGGCTTCCGGCGCTCCAGCGGAGCGCGGTCATCCTGAAGGATGTGCTTGACCACTCATTGGAGGAGGTTGCGTCGATTACCGGTGCGAGCGAGGCCGCCGCGAAATCCGCGCTCCAGCGGGGGCGTGTCCGTTTGCGCGAGTTTGCCAAGGAACCCGCCGACGTCTCACTGCCGATGCTGTCCGATGGAATGCGCGCCCGACTGACCACGTATGTAGAGGGGTTCAAGATCGGAGACTTCGACACTGTCCGCGCGATGCTAGCTGACGACGTCAAACTCGACCTCGTCGCGAAGCTGCGCAAGCAAGGAAAGAGCAAGGTCGAGGAATACTACGCTGCCTATGCAGCCGCCAAACAGTGGGCTTACGCGGCGGGCGTTGTCGATGGCCGGGCCGCGATGCTCGTGTACGATCGCGAGATTTCACTCGGGACGCCTGCCTATTTTGTTGCCCTGGATTTCGACGGCGATCGCGTGGTTTCGATCCATGACTTCCTGTATGCCCGTTACGCGATGGAGGGCATCGACTTGTTCCGACTCAATCTCGCACCGCGGTCTCAGTAAAGATGGAGCGACGGCGTTGTTAGCCGACGATCGTAAACGCTACGCCGCGACGAATCAGTCGCGGCAGGCCTGAGCCACTCCAGGCTCGCTGAATAGGTTTGCGTATTCCGCGAAGAGTGGCCCCTGCTTCGACACGCCATTTGTCTCTTTTTCGGCGAATAGCTGAACCGCGATGGATTTGCTTTGTCCCTGTTGGCATGCCCAGCCCAGGAGAAGGTAGTGGTCGCCGTCCTCGCTGATACCGTCAATGTGACCGACGATCCGTCCTGGCTTCGCGGTCTGGGCAGCCGCATCCTGACTCGCTAACACTGCGAACAGGCATCCGAGAAGAATAATGTGATGTACTTTTGTGTTCATAGGACGGTAAGGTTGGCTGGATAACTCCCCACATCGGCTTCAATGCCATTATGCCGCGCCGGTGAGCGTGCGGATCAGTCCCGCCACCGCCCGAAACGGAGTGGGTCGAGAAGATTCGCGCCTGCCCCTTTCTTCGCTGTCGCTTCCAGTTCGGTAATCGCGGCATCCTGGGGGAAATGGTATGCACCCATCACAATGTTCGTCTCCAGGCCGTTGACGATCTGTCCAATATATTGCTGATAGTTGGGGCAGGCCCGGGCGTTGTCGGCGGTGACGGGCTTCTTGAACCCGACATACTTGCCGTAACAGGCGTAATAGTCTGTCGCCATCTCAACCGACTGGCCGTGCGATCCGCGATAACTCAGGACACTAAACCCGGCTTTT
>Ga0210398_10002649_pt1 | contig 17390 bp, 13 predicted proteins | sample IncBWC4OmetaG_FD_161047 | JGI IMG/M metagenome (GOLD analysis project Ga0210398, IMG submission 161047) | Forest soil microbial communities from Barre Woods Harvard Forest LTER site, Petersham, Massachusetts, United States - Inc-BW-C-4-O | ecosystem: Environmental > Terrestrial > Soil >... | reverse complement strand
GCCCCGGCGTCGCCAACTATGCGAGTGACGTGGCACGACAGAGGCGGGAACCCACGATGGCCGTGACGCTCCGGTGATGGCGCTGTGATGCACGGGTCGGAGCATCGGGACCGGATGTTGATCGCGGACATGGTCATTGAGCACAACGGGCACCCCGGCCCAAGCCTGGTGTCTCCTGGCCGCACGGTCAGGCTCGGGCTGCTGCAGGGGTTCCAGCTGGAGTGCGCCGACAGCGAGGTGGATGTCCCGCTGAGTTCGCAGCGGGTCCTGGCGTTCCTGGCCTTGCAGCCGCGGCCGCAGACCCGGTCCTACGTGGCGGCCACGCTCTGGATGGACTTCGATGAGGAGCGGGCCGGGGCCAGCCTGCGCTCGGCGCTGTGGCGGATCAACCGCTGCGGCCACCCGCTGGTCGCCGCCGACGCCCGGGCGCTGCGGCTGATGCCCGACGTCATCGTGGACCTGCGGGAGAGCGCCCGCAGCGCCAAGGAGGTGCTCCGCGGGGAGGCCAAGGGCGGTGCCGTGCGGATCGACGACCTGACCGCCGGCGACCTCCTCCCGGGCTGGTACGACGACTGGGTGGTGACCGAACGGGAGCATTTCCGGCAGTTGCGGCTGCATGCTCTGGAGAGGCTGTGCGAGCAACTGACCGACGAGGGCCGCTTCGGGCAGGCGGTAGAGGCCGGCCAGGCGGCCGTATCGAGCGAGCCGCTCCGGGAGAGCGCTCACCGGGTGCTGATCCGGGCTTACCTCACGGAGGGCAACCGCGGCGAGGCGATCCGCCAGTACGAGACGTGCCGGCAGGTGCTGCGGCGCGAACTGGGCATCCAACCGTCACCGGTCACCCAAGCGTTGCTCGCGTCGCCGGGGCCCGACCCGCGCCGTCCGTGACGATCCGGAGACGCGGCGGTGGCGCGGCGGGCGCAGGCTGACTATGTGCACGAGGAACCGGCCCCGGAAACCCGGGTAATCATCGTGCGTCTCTGGTGGGAGCAGGCGGGCGCGGGCGACGTCGCGATGCGTGCTCGGGTGACCTCCACCGTCAACGGCCGCACCGGCTCGAGCAGCGCCGCCTCGACGATCGACGGCATCGTGGACGCCGTTCGCGTGGCGGTCGACCGGTTCCTGGCCGGCCGGCCGGCCGGCACCGGTGGGGCGCATGGCTAGCCAGGTCGTCACCGGCGCGACGCTGCAGTGCTCCATGGGGACCACCCCATCGACCTTCGCCGCCTCCGGGATCGCCGTCTCGGCCACCACCCCGGCCGGGGTAATCACCGACACCGGGCCGGGGAGTATCCCGCCCTTCGGCTTGTGTCAGTCGCCGGCCAACCCGCAGGTAGCCGCCGCCACCGCCGCAGCGTCAGGCACCCTGACCCCGCAGCCATGCCAGCCGGTCCTGATGCCGTGGGCGCCGGGGGCGGCCCAGGTTTCCGTCGGCGGCGCGCCTGCGCTCGACGACGCGTCGCAGTGCTCCTGTGCCTGGGCCGGGATGATCACGGTGACCGACGCCGGGCAGACCTCAACCACGGTGCAGTAGCGCCGCTTCGCCAGGGCCGGCTACGCCCCCGTGGACGCGACCACCGCATTCAAGGTCGACCATTGCGGTAGCTGGGCCGGCCGGTCGGGCAGGGTCGGAGGGTTGACGAAGACGTTGCCGACGACTGCCACCGGCACCGTGGCCTGCGTCGAGCTTTCGCTGAGGAGCAGGCTGTGGGTGCTGGGGAGCACCACCACCGCAGCCGTCGGGGCGGCGGTCGCGATCGGCACCTCGTTAGCGATGATGTTGCCTGTCACCGCGGCGTCGGCGAGCCCGACAACAACCGCGCCCTGGCCGTTGGGGAAGCGGTTCCGGATGCGGTTGCCGGTGAGCACCGCCGACCCGGGCGTGCTGGTGAAATCGGCGACGAGCAGCCCGGCGCCGGAGTAGGAGCTGGGCACGATGGCGTCAAACTGGCTGCCGGTCAGAGCGAGCCGCAGAACGGCCGTCGTCCCGGTGTCGCCGGCGAGGGGAACCCCCGCCGCCGGAGCGCCCAGGTTGGTCAGGATCCCGTTCACGGAGGGGAGCAGGTTCAGCAGATCCTGACTCGCGTAAGGAGGCGAACTTGCCGCCGACGATGGAGGCGACCCAGCGGGCTGAGCCGGCTGTGCAGGCTGGACGAGAACCGGCTGGACGGTAACCGGCTGGACCGGCTGAACGAGAACCGGCTGCGCAGGCTGGGCGGGAGCTACAGGCTGGGCCAGCTGGGCGGGTTGGACGGTAACCGGCTGGGCCGCCTGGACGGTCACCGGCTGGACAGGCTGGACGGTGGGCGCTGGCCCCGGTGTCGCGGCCGCAGCACCCGGCAGCACGCTCGCCGCCTGGTTGAGCAAGGTGCGCAGTCCCTGGCTGGCCAGGGTCAAGTTCGCCGGGTCGATGACCGCGATTGGTTGGACGACGAAGTGCAGCCCGACCGGCGGCGTAGTCGGCAGCACCCGGGCGATCCCGAGGGCCAGGACGAAGATGCCGTCGCCGAGCGCGCTCATGCCGACACTGACGAGGTCGGTGTGAGTGCTCTGGTCGCCGATCGGAAGCAGGTCGAAGCTGTTCGTCAACGCCGAGTTCGCCATCGAGAGCAGCCAAATGCCGCCGTAACAGTCTTGGATTGTGTTGTTGTTCACCCGGATCGTCCCTAACTGGGCCACCACGAGCGCCGGCACGGTGACCCCCAGGAAACGGCAGGCTTCGATGGTGGCGTCGTGGAGCAGGCCGATCGCCGGTGCGGCCGGCGGAGAGGCCGGTGGCGAGCTCTGCGGCGCGGATACCGGCGCCTGCAGGTAGCCGAAGCTCAGCCGGTAGGGGAAGGGCGGCTGATTCCCGGCGGCCAGGTCGTAGAACGGGACGGTGCTGGGGGCCGGGGTGGCGAAGGTGCACCGGCTGACGGTGGCCTCGGTCAGCGAGCCGCTGGCGAAGATGCCGGCGGCGAAGATGTTCGACTTGAGCGCCTGATCCGGAATGTGGAGGGCGAACGTGCAGTCCTCCACCGCCAGGCCAGGCGTGTTTTGAGCGGAGATCCCGATCGCCACCAGCAGGTTGCGGCCGAACTCGTCGAGCAGAGTCTGGTTCACCGTGGACCCAGCGGCGGTGGACAGGGCGGTGAAAGCGTTCGCCGGCGGGACGAATGAAACGAGCGGCTGCACCACATCAATCCCGCGGATCGTCACAGCGCTGGGCCCTTCCAGCACGATGAGGCCGAGGAGGAACTCGGCTCCCGGGTTGGTCGGCCCACTGAGGGCCACCCGGCCGCCGCAGCCCTCGAGCGTGATGTTGGCGAAGGTGGCGTCGAACACCAGCGGCTCGTTGAGCGTGTAGGTGCCGGGCGCGAAGCACACGGTGATTGGTCCCTGACCCGCGTAGGGGGCCAACAGCGTCTTGAGCGGTGTCGCGGCGAGGTCGTCGGGCGTGACCTTCACCGTGCAACACCCGCCCCCGCGGGCAGTCAGCTCGACGAGGTTTTCAAACGGGGGGATGCATGAGGTGACTACCGGGGAGCCCTGCGCCGGCCAGCTGACCAGCGCGACCGGGCACGCGAGCACCCCGGCGCCGTCCGGTGCCTGCGGAGTGACGCCGTAGCGGGCCGGGTAGGTCAGGTTCGGCACGCTGGGTCGCAGCGCGAATCGCCAGAAGTCGCCCGGATGGAAGCCGCCGGCCGAGCTGAGCGTCACGGTCACGCCGGTGGTCGCTCCCGCGCCGGTCAGCGCCACGGCGGTGTCGGCGGGCGCCGGCATCGATCCCTGCCACACTCTCAGATAGAGCTGCTCGGCGCCCTGGTAGCCGGCCGGCAGGCTACCGGCGATCGCCACGGTGCCGGACGAGCTCTGGTAGCCCTGGGTGAGGGCGAAGACCGGCCCGGCGGCAGCAGCGATGAACCCGTCGGCGGTGGCGGAACCGGGGTCGCCCGGGGTCAGGCTGGCGGCGTCCCGCAGCAGCTCCACCGCCTGCCCGGCTACCGGGTTGTGGTAGCTGTCCACTGGGGCGCTGGCGAACGTGAGGACGAGCTGGCCGCCGCTGTCGGGCTGGGCGGAGGTCAGCTCATACAGGAAGGTGGCGTCGTCGAAGCCCCAGACGATCGTCGGAACGCCGTTGGAATCGACGCTGGCTACTTGTACCCGGATGAGCTGGTTTTCGGCGCCCAGGTAGCCGCCGGTCGCCACCGGCTCGCAGGCGTTCGGCGGAGCCGGCTCGGTGACGAACCCGACCTCGAGCGCGGCAGTGGACTCCAGCCGCATGGAAGCCGGGTTGAGCTTGAGCCCAACCCCGGCCCAGGCCGCCTCCACCTCGCTCCAGGCCTGGTCGCAGCTCGTCGCCTGCGTCGGCCAGCGAACGAAGCGTTGAAGGACCCGCAGGCGCTGCATCGTGTCCGGACCGCCGAGGGCGACGTCGGTTAACGCCGGATCCTCCAACGCCGAGACCTCCTGCTCGATGGCGAGCAGGTAGACGAGTTCGTTTGCGGTGCCCGAGGGCGGGCTGGTCGGCGGGGGAGTCGGCGCCACCCACAGGGTGCCGGTAGCCGGGTCCAGCCAATCGGGTTGGTTCGCCAGATCGACCGCCGCGTCGAGGTCTAGCCGCTCGCCGCCCAGATACAGCGTGCCCGGGCCGACGGTCAGGTCGCCTTCGGCGGAGCCGGGCGGACTCCCGGAGGCCGGTGGGCTGCCGGGCTGGGTTGCGGTGACGGCGTAGCCGTTGTCGGGGGTGCCGACCGGTCCGACAACATCGAGGGTCACCGCCCGGTCGGCAGCCGCGTCGATGGCCGCCGCCTCGTTCCAGTCCGCCTCGACGGTCACCCGTCCTTGCTGGGCCACCAGCCCGCGCCACTTTCGGCTGCGGTCGTAGCTGACGCGTGCGCGGTCGCTGCCCATCAGGATTGCCCTCCTTCGCCCGCAACGGGGCCCCGTTCAGGTGACATGAACGATCACCGGTGTCAGGCCGAGCGGCATGTACTCGGCGTATTTGGTCAACAGGCCCTGCTCTTTGATCGGAGCCAAACCGGAGGAGAAGGCCCCCATCTCGGAGCCGGTGTCGGCCCCGGCCGAGATCGTGGCGCCGGCCGCCCCGCCGGTGATCGCCTGGTCGGCCGCCTCCAGCAGCTGGCCGTACCCTGGGCTGCCGTAGTCGGTCGAGGTGAATAGGGCGGCCTGCAGCCCGACCGTTACCGACTCGTATTGGCGGGGGACCCGACTCCCGCCCACGTAAGCGCTGAAGCGAATGCATCCGTCCTGCGTGTCGTCGACGTTGGCGAAGCCGGTGATGATGGCGTCGCTCGCGGTCAGACGGTGCACCGCGAGGGCGCCAAGCACGCTGACCCGGGACAGGGTCACCGTGGCGTTGCTGACCGCGATAGCGGCGAGCCCGAGCGCCACCGGCAAAGCGGCATCGAGCAGGCCCCGGTTGAGGGTGACCAAGGCGGAACTCGGCGGCGACGGCACCTCGCTGGTCAGGGCCAGCAGGTCGGGGCTGAGTGCCACCGTGGCGAAGCGAGTCGGGTCCCAGAGCGATGGGCCGGTCACCAAGTGGTTCAAGCCGTCGACGACGGCCTGCGGAGTTGGCGCCGGTGACCGGTAGGTCTGCAGCGCCGCCCGGGCCGGCGCGGGCAGCGCGGCCAGCAGCGCTAGCGCCAGCGGATCGTTGGCTTTGAGGCTCGAGGCCAGCAGGGCGGGATCGTAGATGTCGGCGGCGGTGTACTCCGGCCCGGTGGTGGCAGGGATGGCCTGCACGATGCTGTCGGTGATCGTCAGTGTCTCGACCGAGCCGCCATATCGGGTGCGAATTGGGCCGATGATGCTGTGGTCGACGAGCAGCTGGCGGATTGCCCCGCCCCCGGATCCGGGCGGGGATCCGGGGGCGACCGCGAGGTCGGCCTCGATCCAGATCGTCGTCGGTCGCAGCGGGTGGCCATCGACCGCTGTGGCGAGCGGGGTGGCCGCCGGCGGTGCCGGTGGGGCGCCGTGCTGGAGGGTGCCCGGGTCGAGGATGCAGGCCGTGATACGGACTGTGTCGAAGGAGCCGCGGAGCACGATGTCGCAACCGGAGACCAGCAGGCCATCCAGGATCAGTTCGGCCTCGCCGCCGCCGGTGAACACCCAGGCTGGCGGGCTGCCGCTCGGCGGGGAGGCCGGCACCGGCCGCAGCACCGGGCGCTGCTGGGGTCCTGCTTGAACCAGCACGGTCTCGATCGGTACCGCGGTCGTGCCAACGCCGGCCAGCGCATCGCCGTAGGTCAGTGAGTCGCCGATCACCAACGTCCCGGAGGGGGCCAGGGCGGCGAGGGCGGTATGCAGGCCCGTGCCGCCGGTCACCGTCGTGACGTGCGGGCCTACCGGCTGGGGCGGGTCGCCCAGCAGCAGCCGGTCGTACGGTCCAGCGCCCAGGTCGGCCGAGAAGCCGTAGTAGTAGGCGACAGTCAGTTGCGGGCCGGACCCCGGCGGGCTGGACGGATGCACCTGGAAGCGGCCCTGCTCGGGCCAGACCCGCTCGAGGGTGGCGCCGGTGACGGCGTAGCCGAAGGGCACCGGCGTCGCCATGGGCGGAGGACTGGAAGGCGGGCTCTCCGGCGGGGGGTACGGGTAGGGGGGCGAAGGCGGTGCCGTCGAGCTAGTGGCCGCCAATGCTTGCTCCAAGCTGGCGGTGATCGGTCCGGGAACCTGCCACTCATAGCTGGCGGTCCAGGTGTCGGCGAAGTCGTCGGGCATCGGGGGCGGCGGCGGCAGGAACAGCGGGATCTCCCGCCCGGTGGGGTCGAAGACGAACTGGCCCGGACACCCGGTCACCGCCACCGGCGTGCCGGGCGTGGTGAGGTTGGCGCCGATCCCGAATGAGGTCAGCCGCCACAGGAAGACCAGCAGCTTCGGGATGCCGAAGTGGCCCGTCGCCCCCTGCCCGGCCCGCAGGTCGGCGGTGTGGAACGACTCGTCGAAGGGTGAGCCGACAAGAGCGGCGCCGTGGGCGGAGCGCAGGTCTGCCAGCCCGCCGGCCGGGGTGCCGGTCAGCGCGCCGATCAGGCCCTCCCCGGTCAGCAGCCCGGCCACCTCGGAGCTGCCGGCGCCGGGGAAAGCCGCCCCCCCGACCATCGGGTCGAGCCCGTGGCGGGTCCGGGCCAGCCGGCGAAAACCCTCGACGAGGTGGGCGTCCCATCCGGTCACGTCGCGGGCCAGCTGCTCGAGGAGCGCCACGGTGCCCTTGCGGCGCCGGTAGTAGATGGTCTTGGCGACATCGAGCCGTTGCCCGCGGGTATCGAGCCCGGTGATCAGGTTCGTGCCGAGCAGGTCCCCGATGTACGGGATCACCCAGTCGTCGCAGGTCTCGATCGACTGGTCCGCCCACAGCCGGTCGAGGCTGCGGCGCACGACGGCCACCTGTGCGCCCACCCGGTTCAGGAGCTCCTGCAGCGGTCCGGGTGCTCCGTAGGCGTCGCTGTCGTCGGTCCGATAGACGGCGGGCAGGAGTGCCCAGAGGCGCTGGGAGTAGTAGGCGGCGTAGCCGTCATCGACATCAACCATCGGCGGGGACTCCCGTCAGGGTGAGGTTGCCGGGAAGCAACTCGAAGTAGGCACCCTCGCCGGGGTCGGCCACCTGGTCGAGGCGGCGCAGGAAGATCAGGTCCATCGGTGGCGGCGCGACCACCGTCCAGGTCACCGCGAGCTGGTGAACGGCCACAACGCCGGGCACGCTCAGCGCCGCATCGAGGCGGCTGCGGTACAGCCATTGTCCGATGCCCATCTGAGCGGGGCTGAAGGCGCCGGCCGTGGGGTCGGCGAAGGCGGCGGTGGCGGCGGCCACCACGTCGTCGACCACCTGGTTGGCCGCCACGACGAGGGTCGCCGACACCGAGACCTCGATCGGCTGAGCCGCGGCGACCGCCACCGGGCGGTTGGGGTCGTCCGAACCGGCCAGCGCCTGGGTAGCGGTCACGACCCCGCCGGCGTCGTCGTTGACGTAGATCTTCACCAGGCTGCGCTGCTCGGCGGCATCAAAGGTCCAGTAGGCCTTGACCCGGGTGACGCCGGCCGCCTGGGCGGCTACCACCTCGTAGTCGAGCGCCGAGATCGCACGCCCGAAAGTGAATACGCTGGCCGGGGCATCGGTCTTAACGTCCCCCGGGGCCTGCGGGTCGGCGCCACCGGCAACGGCAACCGGGTTGTGGATCGCGGCGAGGTTGGGCTGGCGCTGCACGATCGTGGTGAGCCGCCCGGCCGGCGGGCTGGCCGAGCCGGAGCCGTAGCGGTAAGTGGCCACGACGTTGCCGGTGCCCGAGGTGAGTCGCGAGCCGTTCACGCCGTCTCCGAAGCGGATGGTGGCACTTTGGTCCGGCCCGCGTTCGACGACGTAGACCTGAGCGCCCGCGGGTTGGTTGTAAAGGGTGGGCACCTCGCTCCATTGAATCCCGTCGACGTAGACGGCCAGGACGGCTGTCCAGCCCGCCCCGCTCGCCAGATAGGTGAGCGGGGACTTCTTGAGGGTGAAGCGCTGGTTGGCGACGGCGGCGTTGCCGCTGCCGAGCGCTTCGTTGGCGACCGTGGCGCCCCGGGACACTGTCACGACGTCGAAGAGCAGCCGCAGCGGCGCCTGAAGCGGCGGATCAAAGCTTGTCGGCGCCGGCGGGGCCGGGGTCAGCGCCAGCGACACCGTCCCATTGCCGGTCCCATCCGAGGTCTGGGCCGGCGCCACCTGGACAACCGTGCCGGCCCCGGTGGCGTCCTCGAGCAGCGCCGTGGAGACGCCACTGGGTAGGGCGAAAGCAGCGGGCACCACAACGGTCGCGGGCAGGTTGGAAAGCGAGGCCGCCGGGTTGGCCAGCACGGTCCCGACGTCCCGGAAGCCGTAACGGACGGCGAGCGCCCCGGGATTTCCAGAGGTGACGTCACCGCTCAGCGCGTCCGAACCTGGGGTGGCCACGGTGAGCGCGGTGTAGGGGACGATGAGGTCCGGGGCGGGCGGACTGAGCGACTCGGGGAATGGAAGCTTGCCGAGCTGGTCAGAGGTCGCGGTGACCAGGCCGAGCACCGCAAGCTGGGTGCCCCCGTCGAAGAACACCATGTCGCCGGGCTGGATCGACCGCACCGTCGCCGACAGGTTGACAGTCAGCGGGGACTCAGTCATCGCCGCGGCCGGCGACAAGGCGCCCGGCAGATTCCACAGCGACGCCGCAGCGCTGGGCTTCATCAAGCGGTAGTCCGCTGCTTGTCGATCAGGGGGCTGAGGCGGCGGGAAGCCGTGGAACCACCCGCCCACGATGCCGATCCGCCCGGCCGAGAAGTCGGCTGGCAGGAAGGAAGACCTGGCCAGCTGCAGCGAGGATTCGGCGCCGCGGAATACCAATGAGGAACGGCTTTCCTCCACGACGATCGGGACATCGATCGTCGTGCTAGTGCCTGAGGTCGAACCCCAAACGGCCGTCGAGGTGAACGAGACACGGGTATTCACCTCCCCGGTGCCGGGGTCGATTTCCGGGGTCACCGCGGCAACGGTCACGGCCGACCAGGTGTCATCCGCGGTGCCGTCCCAGCCGTTGGCTACCAACAGCAGCCGGTCTCCGGCTTTGGTCCCGGTCACCTTCCCGGCCAGCAGCACCGAGGCCGGCCCTGCGTCGGTCACCGACCCGCTCGATGTCACCCTCAACGCCGGGTCGGGGGCGAGGGTGGCGACGACGTCGGAGGGCCCAGGGAAGCTGACCCCTACGGCCTCGAAGGTCTGGGCCGGAACCCCCGAGCTAGCTGTGCTGGACAGTTGCATGCCGACCGGGATTACCAGCGGCTCGGCCGGGCGGGTGGTGGTGCGGATGGCCCCCACCTGGCCGGTCGCAGCCAGCCCCGGGGCGGGCACGTAGCCCAGTAGCGCGACCAGCCCCGCGATGCTCTCCGGGAACTGGGCCGTCCGTAAGTAGGTCTCGTTGGCGATCCGCTCGTTGTAGAAGGTCAGCACGTCGGCGACGTAGGCCCACCACTCGAGGAACTGCAGGCCGAGATCGCCGGCCGTCGGGCGCCAGGCCCCGAGGGCTTGCTCGCCCGGAAGGGGGCGCAGCAGCGCGCGCCGGAAGCCGGTGAAGTCGTCGACCCGGTCGGTGATCGACACCAGCCCCGGCGGGTTGCTGACCACCTGAGGATCCTGGGGCATCTCGCACGGGCAGGCGGTCGTCGGCGCCGCCGGCGGGGAGTTCGGGGGCGAACCGTTCATGCCTTGCCCCCGTTCACGATCACCTGCAGCGATCCCGCCTCCGGGCGGCTGGGGTCGTCGTCGACCCGCAGGATCTGATCAGCGCCGAAGGTGAGCGTCTCCGGTAGCGACGTCCAGCCGCTCTGCACTCCCCGCTGACGGAAGAGCAGCTGGCTAACGCCGTCGACCCCGGGGCAGCTCTGGATTGCGGCCAGCAGAGCGCTGCACTCGAGCGGCGTGCCAAACCCCCAGCGGGTGTGGTCGAAGAACCCGACCGCGCCGCCGGGCCGCTTCCCCGGCCGCAGCGCGGTCAGCACCGCTGCCTCGACATCGGCAGCGAAGTATGCCGGGTTGGCGCACAGCGTGATCTGTAGGTCGACCGAGACGTAGCGCGGCGGCAGCACGTAACTCTCGTAGCCGGCGAGCCGCCGCCGGTTGAGCAGGTCGGTGAGCGTGGCGACTTCGGCCAATGTCGGCTCCTCGGTGGCAACCGGGTCCGCCGCGCTCAGCACAGTCAGCCAGCTACCCGTCCACCGGAACGTGGTGCCGGCCTGTTGGACCCAAGGCAGCGACTGGGCGGCGGCCACGTAGTCCGGTGGGCGCACGACGCGCAACGGGCCCTGAAATGCCTGCGGCGCCCGGTCCCTGATTTGTTGGGGGGTTTCGGCGTCGGTGCCTCCGCTCGCCGGGAACGGGTTCGTGCAGCTGACCACGGGCGAGGCGGCCCCATCGGCGGCCACGATGATGATGGTGTCGGCGGGGACGTTCCCGGCGGCCCCACAGCCCACCCGGTATTGAGCCTGAAAGGTCAGCCCTGCTGCCGGCAGCGAGCCGAAGGTTCCGTTGCCGAAGCGGATCGTGGTGCCGTCGCCGCCGTCATAGTCGAACCAGGTCAAGCCCGCGGCGCTCAGCACCGGCGAGTACTGCTCGGGGGTCAGCGTGAACGCAGCGTCACCCGGGCCGGCATCGAGTAGCCAGCGCACCCAGCTCCATGGCAGGGGCGAGGACGCATTCGGGGCCTGCATCAGCACAATTTCCGGACGAGCGGATTGCACGGTATCGGCGTCGGTACCAGCGCCAGCGATCCACGCCAGCGGACGACTGCCCAGGCAGTAGAAGAAGTCGGGAGTCGGATCCTCCGGGGTCCAGTTGGCCCCGACGCGCACGAGGGCCGCTGGTGTGCTGCCAGGGCCACCACCCGGGATGGCGAAGGTTTCGGTTGTCCGCAAGCCCTGGGTCGCCGGGACCAGGTTGCCGGCGTAGATCGTGCGGGTCAGGTCGTGATCCTGGGTCGTGGGGGCGGCCAGGGTCACCCGGGTGAGCTCCACGCCGAAGACCGGGTCGACGAGCTGTTGAGGGGCCGGCCCGGTGACGACGACCTCACGTAACGGGGGATCGGCGCTGGTGGGCCCCGCGGTGTCGATCAGCAGCGACTGGCGGGCCTCCAGCCCGAAGCCCCAGCCCTGGACGTCCAAGCTGGTCGAACCGGCGGACAGGCAGCGCTGCGACTCGTCCCACCAGTAGGGCACGAGGTTCGCCGCTCCAGAGCGGTACCGGTTCCAACCGGCGTCCACTGGGTAGGAGAGTGCGGCCAAACCGCCGGTGGCGGGGTCGGCGAGGCCTTGCCCCACCTCGAAGTCGATCAGCCCGCCGCCGGCGGCCAGGGCCTGGCAGTGCACGGGGTTGGTGATCGCGGTGGTCCCGTCGACGACGTCGAGCTGCAGCAGGACGGTCGCCACGGTGGCCGGCGCCGGCTCGTAGTCCACCAGTCGCGCCAGGTGCAGCAGCGACAACGGCTGAGTGGCGGTGGCCAGCAACGATTCCCCGGCGATCCGGTCCTGGAAGTAGCTGAGCTCGTCGCCGATCGCCGCCAGCACCTCCATAACCACCATGCCGAGGTCGGCTTCGGACCGCTCCAGCCAAGCGGGGTAGCGCTGCGTCGAGAACTCCGAGAGCGCCTGCACGAAGCTGCGGAAGTCCTTGGCCAGGTAGTCGATCGGCACATCCAGTGTGTCGGGGGGCGGGCACGGCGTTGATGGCTGCTGGCAGTCGAAGTCGCTGGGGCAGCCGGCCTTAAACGAGAACGGGACCTCGGCGAAGAACGGGTCGAGCACCGTGCTCACTACGCGGAGTTGGTAGGTCGAGAAGTCGCCGGGGGCTTTCACCCGAACGGTCAGCACCGGTCGGGCCTCGCTGTCGAAGCTCCAGTCGGTCGCCTCGTCGATAGGCAGCACGGCAACGGACGCGATCACCTCGCCTCCGGTGATCGTCACGGGCTCCGAACTGGGCGGGGAGCCGGATGCCGTTCCCAACGTCCCGGCCACCGGCACGGTGTTGAGGAAATGCACCCGCAGGGTGGTCTGGTCAGCCGTGGCCACCTCGACGTAGTCGATGCCGTTCCAGGTCAGCGAGACAAGCAGGTATTGGCGGCGGTCGACGACGCTCCCGTTGGTGCTCATGGCAGGACCACCGTGAGCGACGCCGCCGACTGGGTCTCCACAACCCTGTAGGAGAGCGTGACCTGCAACGTGCCCGGCTCGAGGGCGGCGTCCTCGTCGCTGGTCAAGACGCTGACATTTGTGGCGGTCACGATCCCGGCCAGCCACAGGTCGACCGCCTGCAGGACCCGCATCTGTACGGCGGCCGCCAGGGCATCCGACATCGGGGCGAAGACCAGCGCCCGCAGGCCGCAGCCGAACTGCGGCAAGTCAACCCGCTCGCCCGGAGAGGTGAGCAACAGCTGGCGGACCATTTGTTCGACGTGGGCCGCGTATGTGGCCTGGGCCGTCTGCTGCGATGTGCTGTCGACCCGGAACGGGTAGGCGAAGTCTTGCCGCGGAAGCGGGCTGAGCGGCGCGGTCATCCTTGCACCTCGAGGGCTGAGTCATTGACCGAGACGCTGGCGTCGCTGACGACCACCGTGCAGCTGCCCCGGGACAGGGTGATGCCTGAGCCGTCCAGCGAGACGGTGTTTCCGTTGGGGTCGGTGATGGTCAGTGCGCCCTGATCGTCGTCGAACTTGAGCTCGGTGGGCGCCTTGGTGGCGATGACCTTGACCGCCGCGCCGACATCGGAGGGCACCTCGCCCTCGCGCCAATAACCGCCGACCCAAATCGGGTAGGACACGTCGCCACCCTCGAATTCGATCCACACGCCGCTGCCGGTCTCGGGCAGGAACGCGATGCCGACGTTCGGGCCGGCGTACGGCACGCAGGGCATGCACCAGCCGGTCTCGGTGTCGCCGAGGACGGCCGGCACCTTGGCCTTTATCCGGCAGGTGGCCGGGTCGACGTCGGTGGCGATGCCCCGATACTTGCCGTAGAAGCGGCCGCGCAGCCGCTCCAGCAGGTCCTCGAGCACCCGGTCGTCGACGGCGCTCACGGCGCGCCTCCGAGTGCCCCAGCCGTCGAGGCCAGCCCCGAAGACCCGGCGGGTGCTGCGCCAACGCCGTTGCGCACCAGCGTGAACCGCATTTTGAACGTGTCGAGCGCAAATCGATGCCGCACCGCCCACACCAGCCAGTTGCCCGAGTGAATGGCGCCGGCGCCCTCAATGGTCACGACGTCGCCGGCGCGCAGGACCGCGCCGAGCCGGTCGGCGTCGGCCTCGCCGGTGCAGCGGGTGAAGAAACCGGACTCGGTCAGTACCGCGACGGTGCGTTGGGGCAGCTCGGCGACGTCGGCCGGCGTGGTGAGCAGCAGCGTCGAGGAGAGTCCGCTGTAGGTTGGCAAGTCCCGGTCGGCCAGGGTGGTCAGCCCGCTGGAGTCGGTGTCGGTCTCGGTGCCGTCGTCCGCCGCCTGGGTCAGGTCGACCTGGCTGGCGTCAACTTGGCTGGGGCGCATCACGTCCCAGTCGAAGTCCAGCTTTTCCACCGTCCAGGCGTTTGGGTCGACCAGCGAGATGGTTGCCACCGACTGGGCGTCAACCGACGGGCGGATGAAGTAGCCGGTGCGCTGGCCTGCGGTGTCGGTGCAGGCCACCCGGCAGATCTTGCCCGCGCGGCGGGCCAGGCCCTTGAGGAACTGCAGGTCGGTCGCACGCTGGAACAGGCTGTGCCCGTCGGGGTCGTGGGGAGGGGAGTCGTCATCGGTGTTGGCATCGGCCGGGGTGAACCCATAGCTGTCGAAAATCGCATTGGCCACCTCGCCGTCGGTCAGTCCGGGCCACTCTTTGACGGTGTCATCGATGTTCATCAACCAGGAAGCATCCTGGGCGGCCACGTCGAGCGTCGACGACGACGAGCTGCGGTCGAGGTGCAGCTGCCAGGACAGCACGTAGCCGTCGAAGACGCACTGGGCGCCCTGGCCGGACTCGGTAACCACCATGCTGATGCCGGTGTAGGGCTCGAAGGTGCCGTCGCCCACGTATTGCAGATCGCCGGCGGAGGTGCGGTTGACCGGTACCCGCAGCACCAGCAGGTCCGGGCCGTCGCAGGTCTCCTCCACCTCCAGGCTCTCGATCGAGGAGTAAAACGCCTTGGGCACCGGCGTGCCGTTGAGTGCGAGCTGGACCGTGACCGTCATGGCTGGATCCCTGGTGCCCCGGTCGGGATGCCGATCAGCTGGCGGGCGCCCAGCGCTCCCGCGAGCGGGGCGTTGTTGGCATCGCAGAGCTGCCAGAAGCCGGTCGGGGCGTTCAGGAAGCGCACGGCCACCAGGTCGAGCCGCTCGCTGGCCGGGCGCGGGTAGTAGCCGGCGAGCGTGGCGGTCCGCGGCGCCGGGATCTTGACCACCGCGACCACTCGGCCCCCGGGGAGGGTGACGATGTAAGTGGCGGAGCCGGTGTAGCGGCTATCGGGTGCGAACATGGTTTCGGGACTCCGGGCTAGTGGGTGATCATGCCGACGATTGATTCGCCGGCATTGGTCAGGTTTGCGGCGGCCAGCGTCTGGCGCAGGCCGAGGGTGTAGTAGTAGGCGCCCTTGGCCAGGGTTCCCATCACGCGTTGGTCGTCGCCGGCAGCATCCAGCTCGGCTGGAGTGAGAACCCGCAACGAGAGCTGCGCCTCGGCATGCGTGGGGCTGAGCGTCTCGTTGTAGAGCTGCTCGGTAATCGTGAGGTCGGTGACCCGGACTGGGACGATGCGTCCTGGACCCCAGACGAACAGCACCACCGGCAGGATTGAGGCTGGCACCGCCGTCGTCTGATCGTCGGAGGACGCGTCGCTGAGGGCCGCGGCCGCCGCGGCCGACACGGCGCCCAGCAGGCCGCCAACCCCGGGTCCGGCCGGGTAGAGCAGCATTTCCAGTGCGGCCAGCCGGCTGTAGACGCCGCTGACTTCGGCGATGGCGGCGGTCGAGGCGCTGCCGTCAGCGATCTCGTCGTTGGCGTCCATGGCGATCGTGAACGAAAACGACTCGCCAGGCATCCCTTTGACGGCCATCGGCCAGTTTGTCGTCGTCTCCGACTGCTCTGCCGCTTCGGGCTGGCTCCAGGTGTGGGTCAGCGTCTCCGGGTTGTACTGAAAGACAATGACATTCGGCATCGGGATCAAGAAGGTCGGCATGAACTCGATGAGCGCCCCCTTGAGTAGCACGCTCATGGGGCGACCTCCTCAGCACCGAGGACCGGGGCCCACGCTGGCGCCCGGTCTCGTGCGAGTGCGTGACCGATGGCGTCGACGATGCGGCGGGACAACAACTCCGGGGCCTCCCCGGTGCGCGCGGCGACTTCAACCCTGAGGGTCTCGATCGCGGTCGAGCCGGCCGGGAGCTGCAGCGAAGGAGCCAGCCCTTCACCCACCAAGGTGGCCAGGTGCCGGGCGGCGCCCTCGTCAAGGCCGGCGGCGCGAAGCCGCAGCCGGTCGATCGTGAGCCGACGGGTGTCATCGCCGCCCCGACTCACTGCGCCGCCCTCCGGCCGGGCCGCATGATCTGGCCCTGCTTCTCGAGCTCTCGCCGGGTGGCTGCCAGCACGTGATGCATCTCGATCTGCGTCCCGTCGGTGCGGGCCAGGAAGGCGGCGGCGAGCGCCGCCGACTTGATGCCGGCGCCGGTCAGGTCGAACTCGCCGGCCAGGGTGGACCAGTCGAGGGCGCCCACCAGCACGGTGCCCGCCGGACGCGCAGCCCCGTCGAGGGCCAGGCGCCAAAGGCGTTCCCGATCAACGGCATTAGGGGCGGCGAAGTCGACGATGAATGCGATGCGTCGAACGAAGGCTGAGTCCAGGTCGCCCTTGCGGTTGGTGGCCAGCACCGCCACCCCGTCGAAGGCCTCCATGCGCTGCAGGACGTAGTCGATTTCGATGTTGGCGTAGCGGTCATGGGCGTCGTTGACCTCGGTGCGCTTGCCGAAGAGGGCGTCGGCCTCGTCGAAGAGCAGCAGCACCGGTGCCCGCTCGCAGGCGTCGAAGACCGCCTTGAGGTGCTTCTCGGTCTCCCCGATGTACTTGCTCACCACGCCGGCCAGGTCGACCCGGTACAGGTCGAGACCCAGCGACCGGGCCAGCACCTGCGCCGCCATCGTCTTGCCGGTCCCGCTCGGCCCGGCGAACAGTGCGGTGAGTCCGGCGCCCATCGATGTCAGGCGGCGCAGCCCCCACCCGTCCAGGACCTCGTCGCGGTTGCGGGCCTGCTCGTCGACCTCCCGAAGGTGTTGGTAAGTGCGAGCCGAGATCACCAGGTCATTCCAGGTGTAGGGCAGCGGCAGTTGGGTCAGTAGCTCCGGCGTCCCGGCGAGCAGCAGCCGGCGGCACACCCCCAGCACCGCGCTCTCCCCGGCTGACGTCACCTGGCTGGCGACCGCGACCTCCGCCGGGCGCAGCGCCCACTCGGTGACGGGCTGGGGCACCGGTTCGGCCGACATCGACGACCACAGCCGGACACGCTCGGCCCGGTTGACCGGCTGGAGGCGGAACGAGCGCCGGACGGCGGTCGAGCGCGCCGGCAGCTCGTCCTCGGTGGCCAGGAAGTTCAGTGGGCTGAGCGGCAACACCGGCCAGGCGACCGCAGGCAGGGCCTCGGCGTGCTGCCATTCGACCGCGCACCCGTCCAACAGGGCCCGGCGAACTTCACGTACCACGGCGGCCCGTGGATCGGCGGCCGCGGCCGGGGCCCGGGCGTCCACACTGACCAGGCCCAGGCCGAGACGGGCGGCGGCGGTCGCCGCCAGGTAGGTACGTCCCGAGCCCGGCGGCCCGACCAGTTCGATCTCGATGGGCGGGGTCGTACCGGCGACGGGGCCGGCGAGAGACCCAGCAAAGGCGACGAT
>Ga0210398_10002648_pt1 | contig 17391 bp, 15 predicted proteins | sample IncBWC4OmetaG_FD_161047 | JGI IMG/M metagenome (GOLD analysis project Ga0210398, IMG submission 161047) | Forest soil microbial communities from Barre Woods Harvard Forest LTER site, Petersham, Massachusetts, United States - Inc-BW-C-4-O | ecosystem: Environmental > Terrestrial > Soil >... | reverse complement strand
GGGACCGTTGTCCGGGTTGAAATAGCCGTTGAGCTCGGAGAAGCCCGGCAGTGCCTGCACCGGATACGAATCGGTCAAAAAATAAGGCGGTAGTTCGGCTTCGGCCGGATCGGTGGGCGCCGGACGGTGAGCGAGATGCTTCTCGACAAAGGCGCCGGAGCCCAATAATCCTTCTTCCTCGCCGGCCCACAGAGCGAAACGAATGGTGCGTTTTGGCCGCACGCCGATGCCCGCCAGAATGCGCGCCGCTTCCATCACCACCGCGCTGCCGGCGCCGTTGTCGGCAGCGCCGTCGCCCGCGACCCAGCTGTCCAAATGCGCACCGGCCATGACGTATCCCGCGTGCGGATCAGAGCCCGGAATGTCGGCAAAGACATTGTAGGCATTGTGATCGGCGTCTTCGAAGTGCACCCGGCTGTCGATTTCGAGCCGCACCTCGCCGCGCTTGGCCAGCCTTGCAAGCCGTCGATAGTCTTCCGCCGCGAGCTCGATGCCCGGAAGCTTCGGCGTTTTGCCGACCCGGTAACCGTAACCTTCACCGTGGACCAGGCGGCCTTCGGTGCGCGACATTTGTACCAATGCAAGGGCACCCTCGCGCGCCAGGAATGCGTCCAGATCCGGCCTGAAGCGATAGCGCTCGAGGCGTTTCTGCCGTTGCGCGGGGTCAAATGTCGGCTGCTCGTACTTGTCCAGCTTGGCAATCTCGGCATCGGTCAGCCGCTGAAAAGGTGCTTCGCCGTCGTCCTTGGGCGGCGCGGGCCAGGTGACCAGCACAATCTTGCCGGTCAATTTTCCCTTCCACTCATCGAAATCGCTTTCCTTGGCCATGGGAGCGACGATGACCTGCGCGGACAGCACACCGTTGGTCGCGGGCGTCCAGGCAAGAGGAATCGCCCGCAGCTCCAGGGGCCGCGGCGCAATCATTCGTACGTGCGATGACTCGATCCACCAGCCCCGGCCGAAATCGAAGGCTTCGGTCCTCACGTCCTTCAGACCCCAAGCGATGAACTTGTCCTGCGTCCACCGTTCGGCTTTGCGCATCGCCGGGGAATTGGTCATTCGACCCCCGATTTCATCCGCCAGATAGGCCGCCGTGTTGAGAACCTCGCTGTGGTTGAAACCCTCGTCGGCAATCCGATTGATCGTGATGGGTTCACCCGGAAAGGTGGCCTTGGGTGTCACCACCGCGGCCCGCATTGACGCGCTCAGGAGAAAACAGGCACTGAAAATACACAGTTTTGTCGACACCGCTCACCCTCATGAATAACTGTCGTTGGATCAAGGCAATCTAGTGCAATCGCTGCGAATCCGGTCAATCATCCTCCCAGCTGAACCGCCAGACGGCGATCAACGCGAACAGGACGGACCAGCCGAGCAAGATCGCCGCCGGCGCCAGCGCGGATTGCAGCGGCAGGCCGCGCCAGGTCATGGCATCCATTCCATCGACGGCCCAGCGGGTCGGCACGAACTCCGTCACCTGCTGCAGCCATTCCGGAAACAAGAACGATGGCACCCATGCCCCGCCCAGCATGACCAGAACCAGCACCGCGAACGTGGCCACTCCGCGTGTCGCGCCCACCGAGCGGCCGAGCGCGGAGATCATGAGTCCGGTCGTGGCCGCCAGCACCGAGAAGGTAATCGCGACCATGATGAAGCCCGGCACGCTGCCCGCGATGCGCACACCGAACACCAGGCCTGCGACCAGGTAGACGACGGTGAGGATCAGCATCGAGATCAACGTCGTGGCGGCCACCCGGCTGCCGAGCAATACCGCGCGCGACAGGGGCGCGGCTCGCAGCCGGCGCCACATGCCTTCCTGGCGCATCAAGAGCAGCGTTACGCCGGCATCGATGCCCATGAACAGAATGAACTGAATGCTCATGCCGGCGAATGAATGCGCGTATGAGTTGTATCGAGGGCCGGTGGTGACCGCGGTATTGACCAGATTGAAGGGCGCCGGCCTGCTGTTGCCGATGAAGTTCGGCCGGGAAATCCGCTGCATGACATGTTGCGTGAGCAGCCCGGCGACCATGGGCCGCACCATGGTTTGCGACGGATCATAAAAGAGCTGAACGTCCGGCATCTTCCCCAGGCCGACCAGCGCCCCGGTTGCCGCAGCCTCGAAACCCGCTGGAAATACAATGGCCGCACGCAGTTTGCCGCTCTTCACCAATTGCCGCGCCTGATCTTCGGGCAGCATTCGGATATCGAGCGACGTGTCTTGGCTGAGACTCTCCACGACCGCTTGGGTCAGTGCGCTGTCATCCGCGTCGGTGATGCCGACCGCCATGCGCGAAATCGGATTGCCGCCTGAACCCGTGCCGCCGAACAGAGAGCCGAAGAAGGCGGCGAGCACGATGGGCGTGAGCACGCTGATGACCAGCGCGCGCCGGTCGCGCAGAAACAGCGCAATGTCCTTGCGCACCAAAGCCCGAAATGCCGTGAATACCGGGCTCATGTATCGCGCAGCGTGCGGCCGGTCAGCGCCAGGAAGACATCCTCGAGATTGGACCGCCGGCTGGTCAACTCCTGGCAGCTAAAACCGCGGGCCGCCAGCCGCTCGAGCACGCGCGGCGCCGCTGTGCCCAAGTCGGTAGCGGACACTGACAGCGCGGTTCCGGCGAGATCGACCTGGATAACGCCCGGCAGACCGGTGATCTCGGCCAGCGCGGCACCATCAGGCGGCACGTCATACGTCAACGTCAGCTTGTTCGCGACAGGCGCGCTTGCCAACAGACCTGCAAGCGTGTCGTCGGCGAGAACCTTTCCATGATCGATGATCACGATGCGATCGCACAGCCGTTCGACTTCTTCCATGTAGTGCGTCGTGTAGATCAATGTCCGGCCTTCGCCGGCCAGCGCCTCGATGGTTTCAAAAATAGCGTTGCGGCTTTGCGGATCGACGCCCACCGTGGGTTCATCGAGCAGCAAGATCTGCGGTTCATGAAGCAACGCGCAGGCAATGTTCAGTCGCCGGCGCATGCCGCCGCTAAACTCATTCGGCGGATCGCCGGCGCGATCGGCGAGACTCGTCAGCTCCAGCACGGCGGCAATTCTTGCCGCCAGCGCATGGCCCGCAAGACCATATAGCCCGCCGAAGAACTCCAGATTCCTGCGCGCCGGCAGTTCCTCGAGCAGCGCAATTTCCTGGGTGACCAGCCCCAATCGGCGCTTGGTGGGGTCGGCACCCGTCCCCAGAGTGACGCCGTCGATCGTGACTGATCCTGAGTCCGGTTTCGTAAGCCCCGCCAGCATGCTGATGGTGGTCGACTTGCCTGCGCCATTGGGCCCCAGCAGCCCAAGCACTTCGCCAGCCGTCGCGCCGAATGAGACGCCCGCTACCGCGGTGATCGCGCCGAATTTCTTTTGGAGCCGCTCAGCGACCAGTTGCATCGCACGGATACTGCCAGCAGATGGGTTCGAACGCTACGCTTCCAGCCCTTGCGCCTTCAAATACTCATCGTACGTGCCCCTGAAATCGGCCATTTTCCCGTCGGGACGCAGCTCAATGATGCGGGTGGCGAGGCCGCCGACGAACTCGCGATCGTGCGACACGAAAATGAGTGTACCGGCGTAGTGTTCGAGTCCGATTTGCAAGGACTCGATGGTTTCCATATCCATATGGTTGGTCGGCTCGTCCATGAGGAGCACATTGGGTTTCGTCAGAATGAGCTTCCCGTAGATCATGCGGCCTTTTTCACCGCCCGACAGCACCTTCACCGATTTCTTGGTCTCCTCGCCCGAGAACAGCAGGCGGCCCAGCGTCGCGCGCACGATCTGATCATCGTCCGCCTTGCCGGTGTATTGGGACATCCAGGCGAACAAGTCGATTTTGTCCTCGAATTCGGCCTGAGGATCCTGCGGCATATAGCCGGGTTGGGCGTTCTCGACCCACACGATGCGGCCGGCGGTGGGGCGCAACTCCCCCGCGAGACAGCGCATCAGGGTCGTCTTGCCGACCCCGTTGGGCCCGATGACGGCGATGCGTTCGCCGCCCTCGACGTTGAAGGTCAGGTCGTCTAGCACCTTTTCACCTGAACCCGGATAGCTGAAGCTCAAGTGTTCCACCGACACAGCGGATCGGTACAGCTTCTTGCCTTGCTCGAACCGGATGTAGGGATTTTGGCGCGACGAGGGCCTGATCTCTTCGATCTTGATTTTTTCGAGCTGCTTCTTGCGGGAGGTGGCCTGGCGCGCCTTGGAGGCATTCGCCGAAAAGCGCCGCACGAACTCCTGCAGGTCCGATATACGGTCCTTGGCCTTGGCGTTGGCCGCTTCCACGCGGGCGCGCGCCTGAACCGAGGCCAGCATGAAATCGTCGTAGTTGCCGGGATAGATCTTCAGCTGCTGAAAGTCCAAATCGGCGATGTGCGTGCAAACTTGGTTCAAGAAATGCCGATCATGGCTGATGATGACCATGGTGGCGTCGTAGCTGTTGAGCGCACCCTCGAGCCAGCGGATCGAGTTGATGTCCAGGTTGTTGGTCGGCTCATCCAGCAGCAGTACATCGGGCTTGGAGAACAACGCCTGGGCCAGCAGCACGCGCAGCTTCAAACCCGGAGGCACCTCGCGCATGGGACCGTTGTGCCGCGATTCATGAATGCCCGCATCGGTGAGGATGCTGGCCGCCCGGGCCTCGGCATCGTAGCCGCCATATTCAGCGAACACGCCCTCCAGCTCCGCGGCCTTCATGTAATCCTCGTCGCTCGCCTCGGGATCGGCATAGATGCGGTCGCGTTCCTGCATCGCCGCCCACAGCTCGGTGTGGCCGCGCATCACGACATCGAGCACGCGGTCATCTTCATATCCGAATTGATTCTGATTCAGCTTGCCGAGCCGCATGCCCACCTGCAGCATCACATCGCCCGCGCTTGCCTCGAGATCGCCGCCCAGCACCTTCATGAGCGTGGATTTGCCCGAGCCGTTCGCACCGATCAGGCCATAGCGATTGCCGTCGGAGAATTTGACCGTCACCTGCTCGAAGAGCGGTTTGGCGCCGAACTGAACGGCGACGTTGGATGTGGAAAGCATATGGTCCGATCACACTGAAGAATGCGGCCGCCATGGCCGCGATTGCCCTAAGGAAGCCGGTTGTTGGAGTGCCGTGTCGCTGCGTTGCGGGCACGCGAGGCGTCTGGCCGCAAAGCGCCCAATCCGGCCGTTATATTCTAGCAGCTATTCTTCGAACGACTTGATGAGATTCAACAACGTGTCGCGGGCCTGCGGATTCGCGAATTCGACGACGATTTTCCCGGCGCCCGAGGTTCGCTGATGCAGCTGAACCTGCACGTTCGATGTGCGCATCACCTCGCTGACCAGCGGTATGTCGCGCCGCTTCGTGGAGGCTGCCGCGCCTGACAGGGATTTGCGCACCAGGCTTTCGGTCTCACGCACCGACAATCCGCGCTCCGCGACCCATTTTGCCAGGCGCTCCCGCTCGCCTTCATCGGGAAGTCCCAACAATGCCCTCGCATGCCCCATACCGAGGACTTTGGAATCGATCAATGCGACCACCGACTCCGGCAAATCCAGCAATCGCATGAGATTGCTGACCGCGGCGCGCGACCGCCCGATCGAATCGGCGACCTCCTGGTGGGTGAGGGAAAATTCCAGGGTGAGCCGCTTGAGCGACCTCGCCTCCTCGGCCGCCGTCAATTCCTCGCGTTGAATGTTCTCGATGAGCGCGACGGCGACGGCTTCCTGATCCGAAAGCTGCCGGACAATGACCGGGATGTCGGAAAGGCCGGCGAGCTTCGCGGCCTGCCAACGCCGCTCGCCCGCCACGATTTCATATCGGGCGGTCCCCGCGGACCCTGCCGGCAGCGGGCGCACCACGATCGGCTGAATCACGCCCTTGGCCTTGATGGAAGCGGCGAGTTCCTCCAGCGGTTCCCGATGAATCTCCCGGCGCGGCTGAAGCTGGCTCGACTGCATCAGCGAAATAGGCAGCGTGCCGCCGCCCCGGCTGGCGCTGGCGCGCGGTTCCGCGCCCAACAGCGCGCCCAAACCCCGCCCTAAACCACCTTTGGATTCTTGCGCCATGGGGTCAAACCCGCGGCGAGTCGTCGGAGAGGCGCCAGGGCGGGAATCGGCGCGTACCCCCGGCGTGGTAAAGACAAAGAATATTGCCGTCCGGGTCCTGCAAGTACGCCTCCCGCCAAAGCCAGATCTGGTCTTTGGGCGCCTGATTGAATTCTATCCCTAAGCCGCGCAATCGTTGATATGTGGCGTCCAGATCATCGCACTCGAAGTAAACGACGGTTTGCGAGGGAATCACCGTGTCAAATGCATGCAAGGAGAATGTTGCGCCGTCCTGGCATTCGAATCTCGCGTAGCGCGGCAGCGCGCTGACGATCTGGGTAAACCCCAGTCTGCGATAGAACTGCGCGGACCGCTCGACATCGGTCGCCGGCAAGGTCACTTGATTGAGGTTCATTGCGATTCTCCGCGTTCTTTCACGGCACGAATTCAGCCAGCCTTTGGCGCAGGAAGGCTTCCGAGGTGACGACGCGCCCGTCGAAGAATCGAATCTGATAGGGGATTCCCGACATCGAGGAGCCTGAGCCGCACAACCGGATGAAGTCCTCCGCCGTCGCGACTTTGGACCCCGCGTACCGGCGCTTCAACCGCAGATGGTCCGCCGCCGCCTTGGCCTCATAGGCCACTTCGTTGCGGATAAATTGTGCATCGTGCAGATTTTCGATGGACGCGATGAGATAGTCGATCTTTCGCTCTTCCAGCGGCGGGGCAGCCGCAAGAGCCAGCGCGCCCAGCCCGATGAGGCATATGCCGATCAGAACACGCATCCTAGGAGCCCTCCCAATCGATCCGCGCCGGTGCCGCCGTCAGAGGATCATATTCCAACAGTTCTCCATTACCCACTGACTTCCCCGTAAGGGCCAATATGAATGCCCAATGGCTCACCAGCAACGTGGTTGCGCTGTCATCCCGTGCCGCCATGGATGAGCGAAAGGCGTCCGCCCTGGCCACCGTCTCCTCCGGGCTCTCCAGGGACTCAGGCCACCATCGCGCGGGCAGGTGCGCGAAATCGTGATGCGGGAACCGAGCCGACAGCAATTCCGGCGGACTGCCGACATCGCATGTGAAGGCCGCCCGCTCCCGGACTTCATGCATGATCTGCACCGTGGCCCGGCGCAATGCCAGGATCGGTTCGGCCGTCTGCAGCGCGCGCGTATACGGTGAGATGATGATTCGCGTCAGCTTCACCTGTGCCAATCGGGCCGCGGCCGCCGTTGCCTGGGCCAGCCCCAGGTCCGTCAGTTCCGGATCTTCGATTCCAGGATCAACCCTGGTGGCGGTGAAATGCAGGTTAAAATAGCTTTGACCGTGTCGCAGTAGAAACATTGAGACCCTAACCCTAGGAGTGGCGTTTGAAGACCTTCATCATTCTCACGTTGGCGATGCTGTCCGGATGCAGCTGGTTCCATTCGAGAACTCCACCCGCCCCGCCCCCCGTGTTCATCGTGACCGGCGCTCCGAAGGGCTCAGTCATATTCATCGACGATGCGCAGGCAGGACAAGCCGCAGAATTCAATGACAAGCCGCAGACGGTGGGTTCGGCCGAAGGCATGCACAAGGTCGAAGTGCGCTTTGGCGATACCATCGTCTACCGGGAAAACATCTATATCAAGTCCGGCGAGAGGCGCGTCGTCACCGTCCTGTCAGGATCAAATCGCGAGTAGACCGGGCAACTATTTTTTGCGCCGCGCCTTGCGTGACGTCGCGGATTTCGCGGCGACCTTTCGCTTGGCGGCGACCTTTCGCTTGGCGGCGACCTTCGGCTTGGCGGCGACCTTTCGCTTGGCGGCGGCCTTTCGCTTCGGGACGGCCTTTCGCTTGACGGAACTCTTGCGCGTGGCGGCCTTTTGGGCCTTGCGCTTCGCAGGTGCCGCTGTTTTTGGTCGCTTGCGCAAGGCGGGTTTCGGCGCTGCCGCAGCGGGCGATGCGCCGCGCAATTGTTCGAGGATCGCCGGATTCTCCAGCGTCGACATATCCTGGGTGATCTCCTCGCCGCGAGCGACGGCGCGCAGCAGTCGGCGCATGATTTTGCCGGAGCGGGTTTTCGGCAGATTGTCGGTCAGTCGGATCTCGTCCGGTTTCGCGATCGGACTCAGCTGATCGGCGACCCAGCCACGCAGCTCATCGATCAGAGAATTCGCGGCGGCGCCCTGCGGGCGCGGCACGTTGAGCACCACATAGGCAAAGGCCGACTCACCCTTGATCTCGTGCGGTTTGCTGACGACGGCGGCTTCCGCGACCTTCGGATGCGCGACCAGCGCCGACTCGATTTCCATGGTTCCCAGGCGGTGGCCTGCAATGTTCAGGACGTCATCGATGCGTCCCATGATCCAGTAGTACCCGTCCGCATCCCGGCGCGCCGAATCCCCGGCGACATAGTAGTGATTATTGAATTTTTCCCAGTACGTCCTGATGTAGCGCTCGTTGTCGCCCCAGATGGTGCGCAACATGGACGGCCAGGGCCGCTTGATCACCAGATAGCCGCCGGCATTCGGTGTCTTTACCGGCCGGCCCTCTTCATCGACGATGTCCGCGAATATTCCGGGAAGCGGCTGGGTGCAAGACCCGGGTTTGGTGGGTGTCACGCCCGGAATCGGTGCCATCATCGCGGCGCCGGTTTCGGTCTGCCACCAGGTATCGACAATGGGGCAGCGCTCGCCGCCGATGACACGGTGATACCACATCCACGCCTCGGGGTTGATGGGTTCGCCGACCGTGCCCAGCACTCGCAACTGGCGTAAATCGTACTTCGCCGGCACGCCATCGCCCAGTTTCATGAGCGCGCGAATTGCCGTGGGTGCGGTATAGAAAATGCTGACCCCGTGGGCCTGGCACATTTTCCAAAATCGACCGCCGTCGGGGAACGTCGGCGCGCCCTCGTACATGAAAAGCGTGGCGCCCGCCGCCAGCGGCCCGTAAACCACGTAGGTGTGCCCGGTGACCCAGCCGACATCGGCGGTGCACCAGTACACATCGCTGTCCTTGAGGTCGAACGCCCACAGCGTGGTCAACTTCGCATTGAGCAGGTAGCCGGCGCTGGAATGTTGAATGCCTTTCGGCTTGCCCGTCGAGCCGGAGGTATAGAGCAGAAACAAGGGATGCTCCGCCTCGAGCCACTCGGGCTCGCACACCACCCGCTGTCCCGCGATCGCGTCGTGCCACCACACGTCGCGTCCCGGGCGCATGTCGCAGGCGCCGCCGGTGCGCCGGTAGACGATCACGTTTTGCACCGATTCGCAGCCCTCGGCCAACGCCTTGTCGACGGCTGCCTTGAGTTCGACGGCGTGGCCGCCGCGCCACCCGGCATCGGCCGTAATCACGAGCTTTGCGCCCGCATCTTCGATTCGATCTTTGACGGCGTTCGCGGAGAAGCCGCCGAACACCACTGAATGCACGGCGCCGATGCGCGCGCATGCCTGCATGGCCACCACCGCTTCGGGAATCAAGGGCATGTAGATGATCACGCGATCGCCTTGCGCGATGCCTTGGGCCTTGAGGGCATTGGCGAAGCGGCACACCTCTTGGTGCAGCTGCGCGTAGGTCAGTTTGCGAATGTCTCCGGGCTCGCCTTCGAAAATAATCGCCACCTTGTCCGCACGGGTTGCCAGGTGCACATCCAGGCAGTTGTGCGATACGTTCAGCCGGCCGTCGGTGAACCAGCGGTAATTGGGCGCGCGCGAGTCATCGAGTGGGATCGTGAACGGCCGGTGCCACTCGATCTGCGCCGCGGCCAGATCCGCCCAGAACCCCACATAGTCATCGGCGGCCCTGGCATGCATGCGCTTAAGTTCCGCGGCCTTGAGCGTGGCCTGCTTGGCAAACGCCGCAGACGGCGGGAACACGCGGTCCTCTTGCAGGACGGATTGAATATTCTTGTGCGCCATGGTTGGTTTTCCTCGTCTTACGCGGCAGTGGCGATGCGACGTACCTGCTGTCTCAATATATTCCCGAATCCATGGGCGTCGAAAAACGAATCGAGCCCGCCGCGATCCTGCGGCCGCCGCTTCAAATCATCCACTGTGGCCTCGATCGGCATGTCGCAGACTATCCCGGTGAGGCGCCGGGCGAGATATGCGGCTTCCTTGTGGGCCAACAGTTTAGCAGCGACCGCGGCCGCGCCGCGCAGCTTCAACAACGGAATCCGATGAAGATTGGCATACAGATCATCCAGGGAACCGAATACGGCAAACAGTTCGGCGGCCGTCTTCTTGCCGACTCCCGGAACGCCCGGGATGTTGTCCACGCTGTCGCCGGTCAGCGCCAGGAAATCGGCGATGAGTTCGGGAATCACGCCGAAGCGCGGGCTGATGTCATGATAGTGATAGCGGTTGTTGCCGCTGTAGTCCCAAAATACGTCGCCGCTGCGGATCAGCTGCGACAAATCCTTGTCGCGGGTCACCAGCACATTGCGCAGGCCGGCTGCGCGCGAGCGCGCGGCCAAGGTTCCGATGATGTCGTCGGCTTCGTATTCGGCGCTCGCGAACTCGGCCAGACCCATGTGCCGGCAGAACTCCCGGCACAGGATGAACTGGCGCTCCAGATCAGCCGGGGGTGCTTCGCGATTGGCCTTGTACGCAGGATAGATGCCGTTGCGGAACGAAGTCACGCTGCGCAGACTGAGGTCGAAGGCGACCCCGATTCGCTCGGGTCGCACCTGCTCGAGGAGGTCCGATAAAAAACGCGCAAATCCGTACAGGGCATGCGTGGCGTTGCCGTCGGCGTCGACCATGTCGGGGGGCATCGAATGGTACGCCCGAAAAATGAAATAGCTGGCGTCGATGTAATACACCACGCCGGACCGCGGAACGGGAATCCCCGTGATTGCGCTCACATCGGCCAGCGTTGCATGCGCTCGTGCAGCGGACTGGAGCGCGGAAAATGCGCGACCAGATACTCCATCTGGTCCGCGAGCACGCGCCGGCCCTTCAAGAAGATGTATTCGGCATAAGTGGGTGTGAATGGCACCGCCAGCAGCTGCATGCCCGCCTGCTCGGGCGTTCGCGACGCCTTGGCATTGTTGCAGCGGCGGCACGCCGAGACTACATTGCTCCACGTATCCTTCCCGCCGCGGCTGAACGGCGTCACATGGTCGCGCGACAGCAGGCTATAGGTGAAACGCGCCCCGCAATACAGGCACAGGTAGGCGTCGCGGCGGAAAAGCGTCTGGTTATTGAGCGGCGGGGTATACGCCGCGCCGCGCAGATTCCCAGGATTGCCGGTCACGCCGAGCGTCGCGATGATGGAATTCACATCGACGATGGTGCGAAGGCCCGTCCTCGCGCAAGTCCCCCCGTAGAGCCGGTACAGAAGCGTCCCACAGGTGTAGGCCACCTGTTCGGTGTGATACAGCCGGGCGGCTTCGCGATAATCAACCCACTCCAGCGGCATGCCGGACACGTCAGTCCGCAGGATTTGCTGGGACAAAGGATAGGCGTGCGAAACCATGGCAAGATCGTCCCGCCAGTCCAGCAATTGATACCTGTCCTTCGCGCTCACGGTCATAACACCACTTAAGATAGTCGACTCTTATGCCATAATTCAACGTTTGGCGTAACTTAAGGCTTGGGAGAGTTTTGCATGTCCGTCGTCGTCGGTGTCCTCTCGGAGACCGCTGCCAAGGAAACCCGCGTTGCCCTGGTTCCCGAAATTGCCGCGAAATTGAAATCACTCGGTGTTCGCGTACTGATGGAACGCGGCGCCGGGGCTGCCGCTCACTTCCCGGACGATCTGTACACGGACGTCGAATTCAGCGATGCCGCCACGATTCTCGGCACTGCGGATGTCATATTGAAGGTCCAACCGCCCTCGCCGGCGGAAATCGCGGCGCTCAGGAAAGGCGCGGTCATCATCGGATTCATGCAGGCCTACGCGCGGCCGGAGGTGGTCAGAGCGCTCGAGGAACGCGGCATCACCAGCTTTGCCATGGAGTTGGTGCCGCGTATTTCGCGCGCGCAGTCGATGGATGCGCTGTCCTCGCAGGCCTCCGTGGCCGGCTACAAGGCCGCATTGATCGCGGCGGATACGCTGGAGAGGTTCCTGCCCATGCTCACCACCGCTGCCGGCACCATCCGGCCTGCCTCGGTGCTGGTGATCGGCGCGGGTGTCGCCGGGCTTCAGGCCATAGCCACGGCGCGACGCTTGGGAGCCGTGGTCGAAGCGTACGACGTGCGTAGCGCCACGAAAGACCAGATAAAATCCTTGGGCGCGAAATTCATCGAGACAGGCGTTTCCGCCGAAGGCGCCGGCGGCTATGCCCGCGAGCTGACGCCTGAGGAGAAGGCCAGGCAGCAAGAGGTCCTGGACGCGCGCATCGCCGCCAGCGACGCCGTGATCAGCACCGCCTCGGTTCCCGGACGCGCGGCGCCGCGCATCATTCTCAAGGCGGCGGTCGAGCGCATGAAAGCCGGTTCGGTCATCGTCGACATCGCGGCCGAGCAAGGCGGCAACTGTGAACTGACCCGGCCCGGCGAGACCGTGCTTCACGGCAGCGTCAAGATCGTCGGACCTTTGAACCTGCCGGCCTCCCTCCCGTATCACGCCAGCGAGATGTATTCGCGCAACTTGTTCAATTTCTTGAAGCCGGCGCTGCCGAAAGGCGAACTCGCCATCGATTGGAACGACGAAGTATTTGCCGGTGCGGTGCTCACCCACGACGGGCAGATCAAACACGAAGCGACGCGAAACGCGCTGGAGGGTCCCAAGACATGATCGACGGTGTCATTGCACTCTATATCTTCATGTTGGCCGCGTTCACGGGCTATGAGGTCATATCGCGTGTGCCGGTCATTTTGCATACGCCGCTGATGTCCGGATCGAATTTCGTCCACGGCATCGTGCTGGTCGGCGCGATGGTGGCGCTGGCCACGGCTGATAGCACCTTGGTGCGGACCATCGGCTTCGTCGGCGTGGTGTTGGCTGCCGGGAACGCGGTCGGCGGCTACGTCGTCACGGAACGCATGCTGAAAATGTTCGTGTTGGCCGGCAAGAAGAAAGGATCTTAAAGGATGCCCGCTTCGACCATTCAAACCGTGACCCAGCTCTCCTACCTGGTCGCGGCTGCGCTGTTCATTCTCGGCCTGAAGCGCATGAGTTCACCCGTGACCGCCGTCAGCGGGGTTCGCTGGGCGGGCGTCGGCATGCTGTTGGCGACGGTCATCACGCTGGCGTTCATGGGTGCCTCATCGCTCAACCTGATGCTGGTGATTGCCGCCATTGCCATCGGCAGCATCGTGGCGTGGGTCAGCGGCAAGCGGGTCGCGATGACCGATATGCCGCAGATGATTGCCTTGTACAACGGCATGGGCGGCGGCGCCGCGGCGGCGATCGCGGCCGTGGAACTGTACAGCGGCAACGAACACAACCCGGTGCACTTGATCATGGCCGCCATCGGCGGCTTCATCGGCGCGGTGTCCTTCAGCGGCAGCCTGATCGCCTTTGCCAAGCTGCAGGGCCTGATCACCAAGTCGGTGCGTTTCGGAGGCCAGAAATTTCTCAATCTGGCGATATTGCTGATCGCCGCCGGCTTTGGCTTCATGGTCGTGAGCGGCAGCGGCGCGCAGTCCGGGCTTCCCGTAGTCTCGCTGTTCTTCGCCTTCGCTTTGATTCTGGGCATCGCGATGACGCTGCCCATCGGCGGCGCCGATATGCCCGTGGTCATCTCCCTGTACAACGCGCTCACCGGGCTTGCCGTGGGCTTCGAAGGCTTCGTGCTCGACAACGCCGCCATGATCATCGCCGGCACCGTGGTCGGCTCGGCGGGCACGCTGCTCACCCAGCTGATGGCGAAGCCCATGAACCGCTCGCTCGGGAATGTGCTGTTTTCGAATTTCGGCGAAAGCTCCGCCGCCGGCGGCGGCGCGGTGACCGGCACGCAGAAGGCCATCGAAGCCTCCGACGCCGGCATCATGATGGCGTACTCGCAAAAGATCATCATCGTGCCCGGCTATGGCCTGGCGGTGGCGCAGGCCCAGCACAAGGTGTGGGAACTCACCCAGTTGCTGATCGACCATGGCGTGAAAGTGCGTTTTGCCATTCACCCGGTTGCCGGCCGCATGCCGGGCCACATGAATGTGCTGCTGGCCGAAGCGGGAGTGCCCTACGATCTCATTTCGGATTTGGATGAAATCAACGCGGAATTCGAAACCGCCGATGTGGCGCTCATCATCGGCGCCAACGACGTGGTGAACCCGGATGCCCGCACCAACAAGAGCAGTCCGATTTACGGCATGCCGATCTTGAATGCGGACAAGGCGAAGAATGTCATCGTGATCAAACGCGGCCAGGGCCAGGGATTCTCAGGCATCGACAATGCGCTGTTCGTACTGGATCAAACCCGCATGCTGTACGGCGATGCACAGGCGGCGGTGAGCCAGTTGATCCAAGCGGTCAAGGCCGCAGGCTGATCTCGAAGCGATCCTTGGCCTTCCACTGCGCGGGTTTCGCCGCGTCATGGTCTTCCAACCGGATCATCTCGCCGATCAAGACGTCGGCATGCAGTTCGAAGCGCACGTAGTGATAGTTCGGAAAATCGCCGTCTCGATACAGATCTTCCGCCGAACGGTCCACGGCGGAAGGTTTCGCGCCGCCGCCGCCCGACACCAGGTACATCACGCCGTCCCGCGCGAGGCGCTCATAGTTATGAATATGGGCCGCGCTGACCACGAAGCGCGCCGCCGAATGGGCGGCCGCATTTTGTAGATACGCCGCCAGCGATAGTTCGTTCGGCCGCGGATCGTGGTCCGCCGGCTTGTCCGTTTGCACATCTGCCACGGGCGGATGATGCAGGACGATCAGCACCACCCGAACCTTGGGATCGAGCGACGCCACTTGATTCTCGAGCCAGATTCGCTGTTCGCTGCCCGTCACGAGCGGCGCATCGCTGTCCAACGCAATGCCGACCACCTTGCGGCCGAGGGCGACCGAGTACCAGCGGCGGCCGCGCAATTCCGGAAAGGTCTCCCACCAGCGATCGAGGCAGCTCGATTCGATGCAGGCGGAGAACTCATGATTGCCGAGCGCCGGGTAGATGCGCAAATGCCGGTCGCGCCAGATGCGGGTCTCGGTACGGTAGACCTCGTAGTCTTCGGCGACACCGTGCCAAGGCAGATCTCCATTGATGAATACGGCTGCCGGACTTTCCGCCGCGATCTTCGCGATCAATGCCTGGCGGACGGCCGGTGAGCTGGCCACGGTTTCGCCGGTCGAGGTGAAGCGCGTATCGCCATAGGCGATGAATACCAGCGGATTTGAAAGGCTGGAATCCGGCACGCTGAAGGTGGTTGCGGCGCGCGCCGGCGCGCAGCAAACGACGGCAAGCAACAAAAGCACGGGCAAAGAATTGCGCATTGCGCGATGCTACGCCACCGAGGTTGCACTGAAATGAAATTATTCGCCATTGCCCTGTTGTGTCTCCCCGCCGCCGTGGCAGCCGCCGGCACTGCCGGGGGAAACGACGGATCGCAGGAAGCAGCGCGATGGCAGCAGCGCGCCGAGCATGTCCGCATCACCCGCGACAACTGGGGTATCGCGCATGTCTACGGTAATTCGGACGCGGACGCGGTCTTCGGCATGATCTATGCGCAGGCTGAAGACGATTTCAATCGGATAGAACGCAACTATCTCAATGGCCTGGGCTGGCTCTCGCAGGCGGAAGGCGAAACCGCCGTCTACAGCGATTTACGCGAAAGATTGTTCGTCGACTTGAGCGGGCTGCGCCGGCAATATCGCACCGCGCCTGAGTGGCTCAAGACGCTGATGATTGCCTGGTCGGATGGACTGAATTACTACCTGTCGAAACATTCCAACGTGGTACCGAAGGTCATCCGCCGCTTCGAGCCGTGGATGGCCCTGTCCTTCACCGAGGGCAGCATTGGCGGGGATGTCGAAAGCGTCGATCTCGCGAAGCTCGAGAAGTTCTATGGACAGCCGGCACCGTCCGCGGCGCAAAATCCGCCCGCAGCCGCGCCCGAAGAGAATCCCGGCGGCTCCAATGGATTTGCCATCGCGCCCAGCCGCAGCGCGTCCGGTCACGCGATGCTCTGGATCAATCCGCACACCTCCTATTATTTTCGCTCGGAACTGCAGGTGGTGAGCGAGCAAGGTCTGAACGTGTACGGCGCGGTCACCTGGGGGCAGTTCTTCATCTATCAGGGATTCAACGCGCATAACGGCTGGATGCACACCTCGTACGGCGGCGATGCCATCGACGAATACGCGGAAGATCTCGTGAAAAAATCCGATGGGCTGTACTACAAGTATGGCACCCAGCTCAGGAAGCTTCGGGTCAGCCGGATCACCATCCCGTTCAAACGAGGCGGCGACTTCGGACAACGCACGTTCACGGTGTACCACAGTCACCATGGCCCCATTGTCCGCGCCGAGAACGGCAAGTGGATCGCCGTCAAACTGCTGGAGGATCCCGTTCCCGCGCTTTCCCAATCGTACCTGCGCACCAAGACCCACGACTATGCGTCTTTCCGCAAGACCCAGGATATGCGCACCGACACCTCCAACAATACGGTGTATGCGGACGCGCACGGCACCATCGCTTATTTTCATGGGAACTTCATACCGAAGCGCGACACCTCGTTTGATTTCACGCATCCCGTCGACGGCAGCAATCCGGCCACCGAGTGGCAGGGCGCTCACGCCATCGAGGACACCATCACATTGCTCAACCCCCGCAATGGATGGCTTTACAACAGCAACAACTGGCCGTTTTCCGCGGCGGGAGCAGAGAGCCCGAAGCGCGAGAAGTATCCGGTCTACATGTGGACCAAGGGCGAGACTCCGCGCGGACTTCACGCCGTCGAAGTGCTGCACGACATCCAACACGTGACGTTGGACAGTTTGATCGGCGCGGGTTACGACGGGCATTTGACGGCATTCGACGTGCTGCTGCCGCCGCTGTTCACCGCTTACGATGGTCTGCCCGCGGCCGGCCCGCAGCGTACCGCTCTGGCCGAGGCAATCACCGCCTTGCGAGGCTGGGACAGGCGCACATCCGCGGATTCGGTACCCACCGCTGTCGCCATTTTCTGGGGCCAGGAATTGATCGAACGCAAAGGCGCCGAAGCCCGCGATGCCGAAGAACCGGTCTATGACTACCTGGTCGACAAGCTGACCGATGCCGAACGCATCGATGCCTTGAGCGCTGCGCTTCAGAAATTGCGGCGCGACTTCGGGCGTTGGCAGACGCCTTGGGGTGAGATCAATCGCTTTCAACGTCTGACCGACGACATCGTGCAGCCCTATGACGATGCAAAACCCAGCTTGAGTGTGGGCTTCGCGCCCGCCCAATGGGGCGCCCTGGCGTCTTTCGATTCCTCGAAGCCGCGGACGACAAAAAGAATT
>Ga0210398_10002647_pt1 | contig 17395 bp, 18 predicted proteins | sample IncBWC4OmetaG_FD_161047 | JGI IMG/M metagenome (GOLD analysis project Ga0210398, IMG submission 161047) | Forest soil microbial communities from Barre Woods Harvard Forest LTER site, Petersham, Massachusetts, United States - Inc-BW-C-4-O | ecosystem: Environmental > Terrestrial > Soil >... | reverse complement strand
GTTTTGAGGTGGCGGATTCCTTCCTAGTCGGGACGTGGCTCAGCCTGGTAGAGCACTCGCTTGGGGTGCGAGGGGTCGGCAGTTCAAATCTGCCCGTCCCGACCATTCATTTCCTTTGTTATTGGGCGTTTTCGCAGCTCTTCGTTGGCTGGCTTCCGCCTCCCATCTTCCTAATTGTGCCGTGATTGTGACGTTATCCAGTGACTCGACCGCTCTTCGTTTGGCTTCTTGTCTGACATGGCTGTAGTGCTCCAGCATCTCCCGGCTGACGTGCCCGGCGATTGCCATGATCGTTTGTTCACTGGCTTCGGGGGATTCCGCCAACTTGGTGATGGCGTGGTGCCGCAAATCGTGCGGGCGCAGACCTTCGAGTCCAGCTTCCTTGGTCAGTTTGCGCCAAGCAGTTCGCCAGCCCCAACGACTCGGCGGTTGAGCAGCATCGTACTTTTTCCCGGAGAGACGCTTCGGGATTAGATAGTGCTCGGGACTTGTTGCTCCCAACTTGCGTGCCCGGTCGAGCAGTTGCTCGACCGCCCACCAAGCGGTTTGGTTGAGGGGAATAATCCTGACCCGAAACCTGTTCTTCCCAACCTTGACGCAGAGCGTCTTTGCCTCCGTTTGAATGTCCTGCAATCTAATGTTCCTGATTTCGCACCCGCCAGTGGTCGTGTTGGCTGCAATGAGCGAGACCCAAAACGCCACGCTCCATTCTGCTCGGCTACTGGCAACGTCGAAGAACCTCAATTCCTGCTCAGGGCTGAGCGCCCTGCCGATGTCCTTGGGTTCGAGCAGCGGCTTATAGCCATCACCCACAAAATGCCAGAGCTTGAACTGTTTCAGAATTCGGCGTAGGACTCCCACCTCAATGTTCACCGTGCGGTTTCCGATACGTTCCGCTTTGCGACGTTGGACGTAGGACACAATGGATTCAGCCGTGAGGCTCCCAAGCATGGAAGTGCCGAGATGACGCTTCACCTGCTTCAATGCGTCTCTCTCCAACCTGATAGTGGACGCTGAAACCTCAGACTGCCGACGTATCAAGTAAAGTTCCGCCGCCTCAGTGACGTTCAACTTGGCGATCTTCCGTGGCAGCAGACCGCCGCCGTTCTGTGCCTCTGAGATTCGCAGCTTCTCCCTGCGTGCGGCTTCACGATGATCAGAAGTTTGGAGGGACAGGCGAAAGCGCCTGCTGCCGATGGAAAAGTCTGTCCACCATGTCGAGCCTCTTTTGTACACAGTCATTCAGGTTCCGTGCCTACACCGAAGGTCGAGCGGGGCAACCTTGCAGACTCTTTCCGGCGTTCGCTCGATGATCCGCATCCCCCTGTAGGCATCAGGCAGGTTTCCTGCCCGGCGCACTGGCACAGAGACGTTCTACCAGAAGTGTAAGGGCTTCGATAAGGCCACACTCGCCACTGAGTTTCAATTTCATTGCTGTTCGCTACTTGGGTGGGTGAACGAAATGGACAAATCCGACAACTCCTCCACGCAACCTGATGCCGACGCTCGCAAACGCCGAGAAATCCGTGAAAGCAAGCCCGTCCGGGAATGGACTGCGGCAGAACGCCGTGAGGCTTTCCTTGAAGCACGCAGGATCGAACGGGAAAGGGCGGAGGCGGGCATTGTGGAAGATTGGGAACTATGCGAAAACTGCCATGAGTCCAAGTGCGATCGTGGTTTTAGCTTATGCAAGGGTTGCATCGATGAGATAGGTCAGTACGAAGCGTGATTCAGTGCCGCCCACGCTGGGGTCGGCTTTCCTGCCCATCAGGAGTCGATTTAGCGAGCATTTGCCCACCGGGAAGGGTTCGGGTCGGCTGCGGTGTTTTCAACTCTAAAACAGCCTTTTGGACTAAGCTGGCGTGGGTACAGGCTAGCGCACGGAGTCAGGTACGCACCCGGAAGGAGCCTCTGCTCGTAGCCACCAAGAATCATCGAACAATTTCACACATAACCCCAATGAGCGACATGAACGATTTATCGCCAAATCTCTTTTTCTCAACATCACAGCTTTGTGGTTTTCAACCACTCAATCACGGCGTAAACAGTTTTAATGTGCGTAGGAAGCAATAGAAGTAGGGCTTCGGCTTCATGACGCTCGATGTTCTTTCCAGTTGGATGTCCTGCTTCGTTTCTTGTTCTGCGGACCATCTCAAAGATCGCGGCCAGTTCTACACCAATCGCTTCGCTAAGACCGTCCGGCATCTGCTCTCGTACAGGCTCCAATCTTTTCCACGTTGCAGCGTGAACACGCTTGATTGTGTCCCTCGCGTCCGCCTCAAACTTTCTTTTCTTGTCTGCACCACCGAGACTATTAGAGACTGCATCTTTGAGAACGTAAATCATTTGCTCAGCGGCTACCCCAACCATCACAGCCGATGCAATGAAGAGGCCAAAGCGAAAACACTTCAGCGCCTCAGTGATGTATAGAACAACTAACCTATCAACAAGGGGAACTTCGTTGTGTAGGCGTTCAATGAAAAGCGTAGCATCGTAGGGGAGATACTCACCCAGTTCAAGTGAGTGCTTGCCCCAATCTGTAACCTTGAACCACGGGAACCCTGCTTGTGAACCGCTATCAAAGCCAGGAACGATGATTCCTTGAAAGGTCAATTCCCAGACAATCTCCCTGACTTGATCCTCGATTGTCGTTCTGTTCGGGCCAGCGAACTCTTCCCCGGCCATCCGGAACACATCTGCCACCAAGTTCTGCAGTTGTGCTGTATGGGGCGGCAGTGGCTTGCGAAGGGCTTGGTACACGAGTGCACGAATATGAGCGGAGCGCTCCACGGCAAGAGATTGTAAACTCCAATGCACGCGGCTACACGGCGCCCGACGCACCTGCGATAGGAGTCTAAGATTTGTCGCCAGTCAACCGAGGCTCCTGCTACTTGAGCCAATCAGGAAGCTGGCCACTTTGCAGTTTTAGGGGGCCAAACGTGGTCACTCGGTAACCACCCTCGTCAGCGGGAACAACCTCAACGGCGAAAAAGCAAACGCCTTTGGCGTACTGGTTTGTGGCTGCGGCATAGTAGAACTTCCGCATCTCCTTCCGACCACCACTGAGATACTGTTTGAAGCCTTGCTCTTCGTGTTTGAACTCGCTGTCAAGTGGCCGCCCACAGTACGCGAACAACTGCTCTACTGCGCCCTTGGCCTTCTGCTTTCCCCCTACCGAATTGATGAATTCAGGCTCAAATCGCTCCACTGCCTTGTCGATTCGGTTCGCCACCAAGTCGGCCATGAACAGGTCGGCCACTTTCCTCCAATCGGTGGAATCAGATTTTTTCTGCTGCTGGGCCGTTACCAGTCCCGACAGCCCCCAGCAAATAACCAGCAGCGCGACCGACAGGTTCTTCATAATGTTCCGTCCATTAGCGCGGCAACATTGTAGGTTAGCGAACAAGGAAAATACAGTGATTGACGAAAACAGGCGTGGACAGGCCATTTTGCTCATTGAGGGTTTTGAGTGGAATGGGGATTTTCGCCAATCATCGCAACAAGTCTTTGATTTTTACCGCGAAGCCATACGAGAATCCCGCCGCACCACACAGCAGCAGTGAGCCGAAGCACCTGACACCCCACGTAGGTAGGCGGCTCCAAGGTTCCGTTGTTTTCTTCAGGAATGATTCCGGGTTGCGCAAGAGTGCGACTCCCCACCAAACATAAGCCACGGCGCAAACAAGAAAGAACAAGGGGCTAAACACCGGGGCCAAGAAGTTGAGCTTGCTCCCGAAGGGAAGAACTATGATGGCTATAGTGCAGACAGAAAAAATTATCCAACCTGTCGATGAAAGTGCCTTGAACTTGCCAGAGAGCGCCCTGCGCTGATATTCCGCCAAGAAATAACGAGCATAGGTTTCAGGCCGCAACGCCGCGAACAATCCCATGCAGCCAACCAATGCGAAAACAAGCAGTCCGACGAGCATGTATTCCAGTTTAATCAGTACCTTGAGTAGAAGCCAATCAAGACAACTGTTGAAATCATGCCATTTCGCTCCAAACCCCTTCAGTCCAGAATCACACCCTGGGTGCAACGCCCAGCCGACCTCTGTCGTCCCAAATGCTGCGGCATGGGAGGCCGTCGCTATGGGCAAACCCAGAATCAAGCCGAATTACAGTCGCCGAGTGCTTCGGTTGCCGGATCTGGATCATTGCAAAGTGGCGGCGCTCAACAGCCTCGGCTCGCCATGAGCGAATAAGATCGCCATAGCGCTCACCGACCTTGTTCGCGTATGTTCACAAATGGGTGCTGACCTGTCCCTCCGCAACTCCTTTGCATTCAGCGCCTGGACTGTTCGATTTTATCGTTGATTAATCGGTCGTTTCGCGAACTAATGAAGGGGTGAAAACCGTAGGGCTTTACTGCCGAGTGTCCACTTCCAGACAAACCAACGAAAACCAACTGCCAGAGCTGAGGGCTTTCGCCGCAAAGCAGGGGTGGGAAGTGATCAAGGAATACGTTGATGTGGTGTCCGGCGGTGGCAAGAAGGATCGTTCGCAATTCCAAGCGATGATGTTGGCGGCATCCCAGCGCAAGTTCGATCTGCTCCTGTTTTGGAGCTTGGATAGGCTCAGCCGGGAGGGTATCGTCAAAACTCTGGGCTACCTGCAGGTGCTCAAATCGTGGAACGTGGGCTGGAGATCGTACACGCAGCCGTTCTTGGACACGGGCAACGCGATGGTGACGGATATCGTACTGTCCGTTCTCAGCGCTGTCGCCCAGCAGGAAAGGCTAACAATATCGGAACGCACGCTGGCAGGATTGAACCGGGCACGGCGCGAAGGAAAGACGCTAGGCAGACCAGCGGTATCCGTGGATATGCAAAAGGTGCAACGACGCCGTGACCGTGGCGAATCCCTGCGTGCCATCGCTTCCGATTTGGGATGTTCTGCGGCTTTGTTGTGCAAGCGGGCAAGGATGGGTTCAATAACCCTGTAGCACGCTTCGACCACAGATTTGTGGCGGTAAGAACGATTATCCCTGAGCGTTGTAGCGATCTGCAATCTGGTCACCGAACAACCGCACGGCATCCCGCCGCTCTTCGTCTCCTAACGACCTGAAAACGTCATCTACCTGCATCTCGAAACACATCAGAATGACCCTGTACAGCCCACGGATGTCCGCCGGTTGGAGCGGCTTTGCTCGAACGATCACCGGGATGGGTTTGCGGTGGGCTAAACGCAAGAACTGATGCGCCATCCCAGTCAGTGCCGCCATGCGTTGGCGTCCTGACGGATCACACTCGTCCGCCTCATCCAAGCCCAATATTGCGTGGGCGATCCTGCACGCCCTCCACATCGTCTCGTCACGTCTCTGCTGCTTTGGGCTGTATTCCGATTCGTCTTCAGGGGCGCGATCAACGGGTTCTTTGGTTGCTGCCAGCAGGCGGCGCACATGGCGATCGCTGATGCCGATATTCTGGCGAATCCATTCGCCGAAAGTGGGCTCGCCGTGCCTGGGGATCCTCCTACCTGCATGCGCGTAGCGGCGACGTGCTTCCAGCAGGTACGGGATAAGACTTCTCAGTTCTTTGCCTACAGATCGCAATCTGATTTCCACATGACGAGTCAGTTCCCCATCGCTCATGGCTTCTGCACTCTTTTCTCCTTCAGACTCGCTCAAGCAAATCACGGGCGAGATCGACGGACAAGCGTCCGGAGGTTGCGACGATGGGACAGCGGAGAGTGTGGTGGTGCAAGTCATGTGGATGCCTTTCTTACTGCTTCTTGGTGTCCAGTGAGATGACCGACTTGACTGCGAGTTCGGCGTAGCCGGCTCTAAATTAGGGCCGCCAAAGTCTTAGGATTATTTCCGCCATTATGCCCGTCGCAAGTTTTTTAAAACTGGAGCAGGCCTGTATGAACTTGTGAGTGCGCGAGGGCCCTGCCCCAACAGTTTGTGAAGGCTGTACTTTTGGGATCTTCGCTGTCACGGGCGAGAGGGCTAAAAACGACAGAGAGGCGAAAACGGACGGTCTGAAATTTCCAGTACCAATGGCAAAACGGCTTGTTCCTTTTTGCAGTCATAACCCCTTTAGAATCAATGCCGTTTGGAAAGTTTTAAATTCTAAAGGACTTAGCCGTTTCCCTCATCTTTTGGATGTTTTGAAAGCGAGATCTTGGTCCTTGGATCGATTTTCGGACTGGACGTAGCGATTTTCTCAGTAGATCGGGGGTGAGTCGGATGGGTGGAGGGGAGGACGCCCCTATAGAAAAAACAAAAAGCAAGAACAAAACAAAGTCAAGATCAACAGCAAGAACAAAATCAAAATATTTCTTTCTCTTGGATGTGGTGCATGACCATCTTGAAATAAATTTCTCTGAACTTTTATTCGGTTCGCTCTGAACCGCCGTATTTGAATGTAGATACAAGTCAGCAAAGTTTGGGTGGGGGAGGCTCCCGCTTCCCCCTTTCGCTTTACTGATTTCGTTTAGCGAAAACCCAACTTACCTCGACGGCTGATTAGAAATCCCGTTCGGCTCAAAGGGAGAGGTGTTTTTGCGGAAAGGTCCGATGAGTCAACAAACTCAGGACACCGAGCCGAACAACGGCCCATACCCGCAAGGTTCAAACGGGAAGGATTACAATCCTCAGCCCGAAATGAAGTCTGGCAATCCCCAGACCAAGAACAAGTCGTCACATCAAGATGCCCCAGAAGACATCTATTCCCCCGAAGCGATGGCTGTAAAGTCTGGCGATACCGTCACCGCCAGCGGCTCCACAGTCGTCAAATTGCCGAAACGCATCACGGTGCAAAAGGCGTCCAAGCAAGCGTACTTCCGTTCCAACCTTGATTTCCACATCAAGACTTCACTTATTCCCCACGAGTCGAGCAAGGCTTATTACTATCCGATTGGCAGCGAAGTGCGTGATGCCCTTTCTGAATTCATTAGGACGGTAGAACTTTTTGGTTGCGTGACGCTGCAGGGCGATTTCTTTTTCTGGCCGCTCTCGGTCTCAGAAATCGAAAATGAGTGGACTGAATCTGCACGTGAGATTCTTGAACTCGCACAGGACGAGTGGGTCGGCTACCGGTCGATGGAAGGTCGTTACGCTCCACGCCATCCCGGTGAGGAACACGGCAATCCGATTTGGCCGGATACCACGATGCAAGATTTACTCTCACGTGCGTTTCGTGGAACCCGCACAATCAAAGACTTGAACCATCGTGTCGTCTTGTCTCTGCTCGGCAAGAGGGCTCGGTAGTGATTACCGTTCCACGGGGATTCGAAGAAATGCTGAGCATCGACTTCGAATTCTCGCAACCAGCCGGTTGCGTCCCGAGAGTCGTGTGCGTTTCGGCGCATGAGATTGTCTCGGGGCGCAAGTTCCGGTTGATGCTCGACCAAGATCCGCCGCCCATTCCGCCGTGGCGAACCGACAAGCGTTGCTTGGTGTTCGGCTATGCCCTGGTGGCCGAGATGTCCTGTTATCTCTCGCTCGGTTGGGAGATGCCGCACTTTCTTCTCGACCTCTTTTTCGAGTTCCGCTGGATCACCAACGATTTTGTGGATCACCGTGGCCTGCTGGATGCCTGCGAGTATTTCAACGCCGCAGTTCCGCCTGATCGCCGCTTGGAGAAGAAGGCGATGCGGGAGTTGGCGATCCACTGGTTCGAGAAGCAACGCACCGGCGAAGAGCGCACGGCAATTCTGAAGTACAACGACGAGGATACGGACGACAACATTGTTCTGCTAGATCGAATGCAGCACCGCATCGACTTTGGCCGTGCCATCACGTTTCGTGGCCAATACGCAAAAGATGTGGCGCAGATGGAGCGCGCCGGAATCCCGATAGACGTTGGCAGCCGCAACACGATCGTGGCCCGCAAGACCGAGATGGAAGTGAAGTTGATCGGGGCGAAACTTAATCAGTATCCCGTTTATGAGTTATTGAAGTCTGGCCAGTACAAATTTGATTTTGGAATGTTCGAGCAGTTTTTGGCGGCACATCATATCTCATGGCCGCGCACTGAATCGGGCCGATTGGAGACTAAAAAGGAAACCTTCGAGACCATGTGCAAAGCCCATCCATTGATGGGCGATCTTTATGAACTTCGCAGCGCTATCACGCAAGTACGATCGGCTCGTGATGTCCCCCGTATCGTGAACGGTAGGGAGATTCGGTTCCTTTCTGTTGGATCTGACAATATCGGGCGCAGCCCATTGAAGCCGCTTTCAACTCTGTCCGGTCGTAATGCTCCATCCACAACTGACTTCAGTTTCAACCTCGCCACGTGCTTGCGGTCGCTGATTGATCCTCGTTGTATGCCAGGTTATGAGCGTGACGGCTACGGTCTGGCATACCTCGATTACGGCCAGCAGGAATTTGCGATACAGGCCCAGCGAAGCAGCGATCCGATGATGATTGCTGCCTATCAATCTGGCGATCCCTATACTTTCTACCCTCAGCAGGCCGGTTACACATTCGATCAGGCGAAGAATCAGCGCGACCAGTTTAAGCGTGCAACGCTCGGAATTGGATACGGGATGGGTGTTGACACCCTCGGCTATTACGTCGGCGTGGACTATGGGAGAGCCGATGAATTGATGGAAGTGCATCAGCGTGTGTTTAAACGCTACTGGCAATGGCAGGAAGACTGCGTGATGGAGCATTGGAGGCAGGTTGTCCCTATGACTGTTCCGTATGACGGCTGGCAGTTCTCAACAGCAGGGGCGAAGAAGGGCACTTGCTACAACTTTTTCATGCAAGGCGGCGGCGCAACCATGCTGCGTGCTGCGACTCGCCAGGTGCATAGCGCCGGCATCACGATCCATGCTCCTGTTCACGATGCGCTGTTGATAGGTGCGCCAGTTCGAGATCTGAATGACGCGGTTGCCACAGCGATGCGGCTTATGAGTGACGCCGGCGAGCGTTGTTTGGAAGGCGTGCTGCGTCCCCGAGTGGACAAGAAACTGATCGTTAACGAACGTTACCACGACAAACGCGGCGCAAAGATGTGGCGGTCGATCTGTGATGTTCTCGGGCTGGTGGATTGATGTGACGGAGGAAAATAGTATGGATTTCGCAAGGATGGAAGCGCAATACGAAACGGAGTGTCCACGGTGTCTCGACTGGATCACTCCAGGTCAAACAATCGTACAAGATCCCGAGCAAGGCTGGTGCCACGCGGTTTGTGAAGGTGACATTGCAAACCCTCGGACAGAAGCGGATACGAACGTTCGGGAAACAATCATTAGATTTGGTGACGACGGAGAAATACTTCGGTGACGGGCCTACCCATCGCCTAGTTCGCCTACACGGGCCGCTCGGCGATTCCAAAACCAGAGACACACGGGTAAGAGAAGGTTGTCAATTTTATAGCGACAGGAGTGATTGCCAAATGATCGACCAAAAATGTGATTTACTGTGTGGGAATAGAGCGACCCGAAGAGTGGGGAAACTGCTCATCTGCGAGAGTTGTGCGACTCAACAGGAAGACCAACACGGTTCTGTCGTGAGCGATGCCCGAGGTAGCGATCGCAGCAAGAAAATCTCCCACGAACAGCACCCGAGCGATGGCAGTGCCCTCCCTGAAGGGGTGATGCCCACCCGAATTGCACACCGTCGGCTCTATAGCAGTGAGGATCTGGCAGTTGCCCGCCGGTTCTTAAGTGGCATGCGCCCGAAAACCTCGTGGGACGAAGATGAACAAGAGTTCATGGCAACGGCGGCTCACCGCTTGTACCGGGTTAATTTCGTCGGCCGTTTCGCCCAGCGAATTGATCGGGCGATCGCCCACTACTATGCGAGGGTCGAAAAGGCTAATCGCTTGGCAGTAGCACGTCACCTCCAAAGAGGTTTTGAATACCGTCCGTAGCCAGCGAGTGCGGCATCACCACGAGTGAGGCTGCGCTGTTGTTTCAGACGCACAAGCACAATTTCACGAAGTTCCGGCAGTGGATCGCATCGATGGCGAATGAGCGTTAGCCACGCACAAGATTACGACCAAACTCGGATGGCAGCGGCGGACTCTGCCGAGAAGGAACGGGACGCACTCAAGTACGACGAAGCCCGCAACAAGAAAATCCAAAACTTCCTCCGAAATTTCCAGATGCAAGCGCACGGCGCTGAGATGCTTCGGCTAGCCTGCATCTACCCCGCCGAGAAAGGTCTGGCAATCTGTGCACCACTCCCACGACGCCATCTTCGCCGTTGCCGGGATGGAGGACGAGCAGTGGGCGGCTGTGGCTGACTTGCAGGAGTGTATGGAGCGTGCCGCAAAAGACCTACTCGGCATCGCCATCCCGAAAGAGTTTTTGCCATGATGTATCCCGACCGTTTCGTGCCGGGCGTCCAACAGTTGGCTCTGGTTGTGTGGGACAAAATGGTGAGAGCACTAGCGACAGCGGAAAGAGAGCCTGAAAGTGGAACAGCCTAAGTGTGAGTTGCTATGCACCAGCAGCCACCCGCAGACTTGGGAAACTATTCGCTTGCGCTAAACCGCAAATCTCGATGCGTTTCCTGAAATCAGAGAGACCGAATTAGTGGATGTGAACATGCTGAGCCCGAACCCATCGCCTCGCCGAGTCCGGCGAGGCGATGGTGAGAAACGTTGTGACATTTTTGTGACGCAACTAGGAAGAAACAGGGGAAAAGACACCAACCGGAAAAGCCGAAAGGCGTTTATTTACTTCGACTCCGACCCTTCAGAGCCGCTTGGGGTGCGAGGGGTCGGCAGTTCAAATCTGCCCGTCCCGACTATTGTTTTCCCATTGTTGTTGCGCTCTTTCGCTTCTTCCTTCTTTCTCGCCTCTGCCTCCCATTTTCCTAATTGATAACAACAGTTGATGGCAGCAGCCAACCCCGAATGGAACTTCAGCACTTCGTGCGGTGTCTTTCTCTCTTGGAGGCTAGCGACCGAGGCGTAACGTTCTCGTGATGCCCAGAGCCTGCCTTAACTCGTGGCAAACAGATGGGTGTGACTGGAGTATCCGAAACTTGTGGCGCTACTCGGACTGGATTGAGCGCCTCGTTTTCGTTGCCCTTGCGCTCATGTTTGCCTACACGGTTTTCGTTCTCATCCGCTTTTCGCGCCATCACTACTTAGCCCGCCTCGAATCCCACGCCTTTGAAGCTGACTCTTGGCCTGCATTTGGAGGAGGCAAAAGAAGGCTTGTTGCGGATTTCAGCCGTGGATTGCGGACTCTGAAAGCAATCACCTTCTCAGCGCCATTTCTTGGACTTGCGGGAACAAGCTACGGGATTCTGGCAGCTCTGTCGTTCGGCGTTGCCATGGAGAAGAATGCCTTCCTGCGCATGATATCTGCAAGAATCGCCGCAACGCTAATCTCGGCTGCCGCAGGAATTCTCGTGGCTATCCCGGCGATCCTGGCCCACAACTTCCTCCGAACGCGCATCGGCCGCTTCTGGCGAGAATGCTCAGTGCCCGAAGGTATGGCTTCGCACGAGGCACCGACCAACCGGCGGCCATTTCGACTTGCCCAGACGCTGCCATTGAAGAAGCGATTCTCAAGCCTGCCTCCATTCGCACTCATTGCGGCACCCGCCCTGGCGAGCGTCGTCGTGATGTTTATGGCCTTTGAACCCTATGAAAGGCCCACGGGGTTGGACGTCGGCATCGCCTCGGATCGCTGCGAGCTTGAGGGTGACGATCGTCCCATCGTTTTGCGCATAACCGACGCAGGCGAACTTTTTATTAATCAAACGCAGGAAGACTGGAACAGTCTGGCAGGTCGTTTGTCCGAGATTTACAGGACGCGAGTCCACCGCACACTTTATCTCCGTGCTGACGACGGCGTTCCCTTTCAGACTGTGGCTGATGCGGTCGACATCGTGGAAAACACTCCTCTCACGGTAGGTCCTCAGACAGGTCTGATGGGAACGGACAAGCTAGACATCACCGTGCGATTGGTGACTCCAAGAGTGATGAACGCTCGTTGCCTAGAGCCCGTCGTAACTGGTTCGCGCAGGCATGTTTCAAAGTAGTAGTTGCAAAATCCTGCTTGACCGTTATGCATTCCCCGGTTGCATTCCCGGCGGTACAATCGTTCGACGCTTATGGCATTGACGCCCGGAACTCGCCTAGGTCCGTACGAGATCACTGCACCTCTCGGTTCGGGCGGCATGGGCGAGGTCTATAAGGCCCGCGACACGCGGCTGGATCGCGTTGTCGCAATCAAGGTTTCCAACGAGCAGTTCTCCGAGCGCTTTGAGCGCGAAGCCCATGCGGTCGCGGCCCTGAACCACTCCAACGTATGCACTCTTCATGATGTCGGGCCGAACTATCTTGTAATGGAGTACATCGAGGGTACTCCGCTCAGGGGACCACTGCCTATGGCGCAGGCCCTGATCTATGCCTCCCAGATTTGCGACGCTCTCGACGCCGCTCACAGAAAAGGAATTACCCACCGCGATCTGAAGCCAGCGAACATTCTGGTCACAAAAACCGGGGTCAAGCTTCTCGATTTCGGCCTCGCCAAAATTGCACAAGGGAAGAATCCACCCAGTGACGCCACGCTGACCATGGCGCTCACCGGGAAGAACGAAATCGTCGGCACGCTCTATTACATGTCACCCGAACAGCTCCAGGCGCAGGCCACCGGCCATGACATCGATGCGTGCAGCGACATCTTCTCGTTCGGACTGGTGCTTTACGAGATGATTACGGGAAAGCGGGCTTTTGATGGTTCATCGCCAGCAAGCGTAATCGCCGCGATCATGGAACGCCCGGCCCCCTCGATCAACGAGGTTGCCCCTCTTGCTCTCGATCGACTGCTCAAACGGTGTTTGGAGAAAGATCCCGAAAACCGCTGGCAGAGCGCTCGCGATATCAAAATCGAGCTGCAGTGGATTTCGCAGGGGTTGACCGACGGTGCTTCCAAAGCTGAATTTTCCGAGCGCCCGCAGTCATCGTTATGGATTGGCGCGGCCGTGTTTTCAACGCTCGTCGCCGTGGCCGCTTCATGGATTGCTTACCGTGTCACACGCCCTCCGGAACTGAAGCCGCTGGTCCGCTTGGAAGTCGATTTAGGCCGTGACGTTCTGCTGGGCGCAATAGGCGGGTCTGACGCTATTATTTCGCCCGACGGCACCCGCATCGCCTACCTCTCTCGCGGCCGCCTGTTCACCCGCAAACTCGATCAGCCCAATGCGACGGAACTCGGTGTCACGCCAGGAGCGACCAGCCCGTTCTTTTCACCCGATGGACAGTGGGTCGGTTTTACGGCCAACGGCAAGCTTAGGAAAATCTCGGTTGAGGGAGGTTCTGAAATTGTGTTGTGTGACACGGGAGCCTCTTTCACCGGCGCTGATTGGGGAGATGATGGCAACATTGTTACAGGTTTTCATCCCAATGCTGGACTGTCGCGCGTCTCCTCCGATGGCGGTACTCCCGTGCCTATCACGCAGCTCCAAGGCGATGATCGGACGCATCGCTGGCCGCAGATCTTGCCCGGGGGCAGGGCCATTCTGTTTACTGTTCACAATGCTCTCAATGGCTACAGCGACGCCCACATCGATGTAGTAACGCTGCCGGACGGCCACCGGAAAACGCTGCAGCGGGGCTCGATGTTTGGCCGCTACATTGCAGCATCTGATGGCCAGGGCTTTCTCACCTATGTCAATCGTGGAACGCTTTTCGCGGTTCGTTTCGATTTAGACAGACTGGAGATGAGAGGCCAAGCCGTGCCCGTTTTGCAGCAGGTCTCTTATGCAGATTCGTTCGGTTCAGCGAAGTTAAGCTTTGCGCGCACTGGGACGCTCGTGTACCGCACCAGCGACATCGACAACTCGCAGATGTCGATCCAGTGGTTGGATACCAGTGGGAAGACGCAACCGCTGCTAAACAAGCCCGGGACATTTCAGCATCCCAAGCTCTCACCCGACGGCGAGCGCCTGGCGGTTAGGAACAACGAACGTGCAGGTGCTGGAATCTGGGTCTATGACCTGCGCCGCGATACGCTGACTCCATTGGCCATGGAGACGACTGCCGCCTACCCCGTCTGGACGCCCGACGGCAAATACGTGGTCTATGGCACTCTGCACGGAATCTTTTCGGTGCGAGCCGACGGCGGCGATAAGCCCAGGCCCTTGACAGAGAACAAGGAGGCTCAGTATCCAGCCTCCTTCACCGGCGATGGCAAAAGGCTTGCTTTCTTTCAACATTCAGCCCAGGAAATGCAAGGGCCGGATATCTGGACCGTCGCCGTGGAGCGGGACGAAAACGGACTAAAGGCAGGAACTCCCGAGGCATTCGTGCAAACGCCAGCTGCAGCGCGTGACCCCAGCTTCTCTCCAGACGGACGTTGGTTGGCATAGTCCTCTGACGAGTCGGGTACCAACCAAGTCTACGTCCGCGCGTTTCCCGACACAGGCGGCCGCTGGCAGATTTCGAGTGATGGGGGAGCCATACCCATCTTCGCTCGGAATGGGAAGGACCTATACTTCTACGATGTGCCGGCTGATCGAATCATGGTGGCGAGCTACTCGGTGAAGAGTGATGTATTCGTGGCGGAGAAGCCGCGAGTGTGGTCCAACCATAGCCTGGCTATGACGCTGAACGGCGGGGTGGCAGCCCAGTACGACATTTCCGCCGATGGAAAGCGCATCGCCGCCGCATTTGCTTCCCCGCAACCGGACTCGGGCCACGTGATCTTCCTCGAGAACTTCGTTGACGAATTGCAACGCAAGATACCCCTTGGCGGAAAATAGAAACCGCGTGGGTGGGTTGTCGGCAACCCTTCCTTTGGGATGACTTCCTGCTTGCCCGTGACGTGACTCGGGAGTAATCGAGCTCATAATGGTGGTAAGAGGCGAGAATGGCACAGCCGCATTTCCCGGCAAATCGCGAAATCGAGATGGTTTTGCTCGCTCTCCAAGTGTTTCAAGTTCTTTTTCTCTGGGTTCACGATTGGATTCCGCTTGGGCGCCTCAACGATGTTGCGGCCGTACGCAGCCTGGATACGAGACGGCGTCTTGTGACTGTGACGCTCATTCAAAGCGTACCGTGGACCATCGGGTTATGCTTTAGCCTGTTGCACTTTGGACGACCATATCCCGACCCGTCCGTTCACGTAATAGAGCCCTACCCATACCAAACTTCAACCATCGCAGGGTGAGCCCGTCAGACGTACCCGGCCAGAAGATCGCTACAGCGGGCGGGAATCGCGCTTTAAAGACCCATTCCGAGCCGGTGCGCGGCGGGGGAACTTGGCGCACTCATGTTTGCTGAAAGCTTCTTTCACCTCGGGAGATGGTCTGTTAGATCGCTTGCGAGGCAGAATCCAGCCGCAAGTGTTGCATCCCCAAGCCGCAAAGGTGCTGTCTTCCAACCACACCAGTTCTCGGGCCATGGCCGCAGAGTTTCTCACACCGTACTATTCGATGTCTACCGATGGGGTACGGAAGTACGGAACAGGCGTTTTGCCTCGATTTGACGCGGTTTTCGGTCACAATCCGGAAACGGACATCCTCCACTTGGATTTCGGCTGCGTCCTTCGCCTGTCGGGATGCAAAGGCGTCTCAGATATGGCTCCGAGAGCGTGGACCGCCTACTAGGCCGAGCAGGGGAATCGCGATGATTGGTGAAAAATCGATAACGCTCATTCACCCCTGGGAACGGGGATCCCGGTCAACGAGCGTTATGGGGATATTTCAAACACCTGTCGCCTTTGCAGAATGAAGCACTCCCGTCGAAACCACATCAATAATGCGACTAAACGCATGGTTGCACGCAGGCGGAAAGCTCTGCGGTTACCGCCAATTGTGGGTCGACCTTAGTCGAGAAGGGAGATTGTGAGGGCGACGCAGCACGCGACCGGAATCGTCCGTTTCGTCATTTACGGCGTCAGTTTGTAGACCGAGCCTTCATCACCGCAGCAATTTGGAAAACCGGTTGTGGTTCCGTAAAGATTTCCGGCAGGATCCATTACGACACCAGCAAATGGAAATTCGGAACGCTTCCCTTCGAATGCGTAGAGAACGGTGAAGACGCCGCTGGCATCAATTTTGTACACCGTCCCGCAGCCGGGCCCGCCGCCTCCGTTGGGATCGCAGCTCAAGTCACCGCCCACGTTCGTGGTCCCGTAAAAAGTGCCGGTGTTCGGGTCGAGTAGCAAGCTTCCTTCAGGGGTGCCTCCGTCGGGGCCTCCGGTAAACGTGTACAGTACGGTCTCATGGCCCGTGGGATCGAGTTTGAAGACGACTCCAGAGTTGCCTGCGCTGGTGGTTCCGTAGAGGTTCCCGTAGCTATCCCGAATGACTCCGCTGGTCGGAAAGGCTCCGTCAGGGCCGTGGAAGTTGTAAAGATTAGTTAGTTTGCCGCTGGGATCGATCTTGAAGACGGTTCCACAGCCTTGGCCGCCGTTGCAGGTCAGGTCTCCGCCCAGCAAGGTGGTGCCGTAAAGGTTACCCGACTGGTCAAGGGACAAGCCCGACGGATTTTCGCCGACTTGATGCTGGAAGGTGTGAAGCACACTGTATTTACCGGTGGGTGTAAGTTTGAAAGCGATTCCGCAACCTGAGTAAGCAGGATCGCACTTCGGATTGCCGAACCTAGCGGTACCGTAGATGTTGCCCGCCGGATCGCGAACAATATTTCCAGCGGGATATGCTCCGCGCTTCCCGCCGGTAAAACTGTAGAGGACGATCTCGTTACCGCTGGTATTCAGCTCGAATAGGGTTCCAATGCCCGAAGTGCCCCCCAGCATGCTAGTTCCAAAAAGGTTGCCGGAGGGATCCCGAACGAGGCCCGCAGTGGGAAATGCCGCGTCAGGAATATCGCTCTTAAAAGCGTAGAGTACGGTTTCGTTGCCGCTGGGATCGATTTTGAAGACCGTTCCACAACCCTGGCCGGGACTGCAGTGCATGTCTCCGCCCTGAAAGGTGGTGCCATAGAGGTTGCCGTCGCCGTCGATGATTACAGGCGCGAGAGCATATCCCCCATCCGATCTGCCGGTGAAATTGTGGAGGCTGGTGTAAGTCTGGCCAGAGGTCTGGTAAGTTGCAAGGGTTAGAAACGCGACGGCGATTATTGGCGCGGCAAGGGCGCGCGTGAAGGTTTGCGAAATCCGACCGGAACGAAGAGTCGTTTTCATGGTGGCATCCTTACTTTTATGGCGTGCGGTGGATAGATGCGAAGGCAACTAAAGTAGTTGCTTATCGGACCGGTCGAGGTGTCACCAGCAGCGAAGCGGATCTCGCGAGCATCCGAGAGCTCTTTGTATGCCAGGGCAGGGGCCCAGCCAAAGTCAAGTCGTTGACTAGGTGTCGATGCCACGGTGGTTCCCGCAGATCCCGATTCTCCCAGCTCGGCACCCAGATCTGCGGAAAACTGGCTTTACGGCTGGCTTGTGATCAGCTATGGCCTGCTCTTCATCGGGCAAATCCGCGCCTGGTGGATACCTTATCTTTTCCGACCGGAACCGGAGC
>Ga0210398_10002646_pt1 | contig 17397 bp, 14 predicted proteins | sample IncBWC4OmetaG_FD_161047 | JGI IMG/M metagenome (GOLD analysis project Ga0210398, IMG submission 161047) | Forest soil microbial communities from Barre Woods Harvard Forest LTER site, Petersham, Massachusetts, United States - Inc-BW-C-4-O | ecosystem: Environmental > Terrestrial > Soil >... | reverse complement strand
TGCCCGGAGCTTACTGGCACAATATGAAGCGCAAACGGGTAAAAGACTGCAGCCGGAATTCACAGAAGCACTTGGTCCTCCTATTGAACCAGTTAGCCATGCGGCATTGCCAACTCGCTCAGAACTCCACGAATTATGGTCGGCGGGTGTACAAGAAGTATTCGGTAAGCATCGTCAGGTGACTGATCAATCTTCTGCCACTAAGCAACACAACTCTTTTGAGATTAATCCGATCAGCATTGTCTTTTCGAGATTACCAATGGTAATACGCAATCGCAGATTCGCCCAGATGACCCAGCAATTGCCATCAGAAACTGTCTAGCGGGTTAATAGTAGCTATTTGCTGACATTAAAGCGGAACTCAACCACGTCGTCGGCCTGCATGATATAGGTCTTTCCTTCAGTGCGGACTTTACCTGCTGCTTTAGCGGCTGCCCATGAGCCGGCTGCAATGAGATCGGGGTAGCTTACAATTTCAGCTGCAATAAAACCACGCTCAAAGTCACCATGGATTACACCCGCGGCTTGAGGTGCCCGGGCACCCTGAGGGATAGTCCAGGCTCGTACCTCTTTTTCTCCTGCCGTGAAATAGCTCTGTAGTCCCAGCCGATCATAGGCAGCATGGATAAGCTGTACGAGCCCTGATTCTGTCTGTCCGTAACTATTCAAGAGTTCGGCAGCATCTGTGTCGTCCAGATCTTTTAGCTCGTCTTCCAGTTTAGCGCAAATAAACAATGCCTGAGCTGGTGCTACCAGTGCCTGCAGTGCGGCATGCCGTTCAGTATCCTGCAAGCCGGCTTCATCAACGTTGAACACATAGATGATTTGCTTCATAGTGAGCAGCTGCAAATCGGCTAATAGGGCCTGGTCAATATCGGTGTATTTCCAGAGTGGATCGCCCTGGTCCAAAATAGTATGCACCCGCTGATACGCTTCCAGCGTTGGTTTTAATTTAGGATTGGCGCGTGCTTCTTTTTCAAACTTTGGCAGCCTTTTAGCAACTGTCTGCAGGTCGGCAAGAACCAGCTCGGTGTTAATAATATCAATATCTTGTTTCGGGTCGTGATGATCGTTTACATGCGTAACGTTGGTATCTTCAAAAGTACGTACTACTTGCACAATGGCATTGCAGGTGCGGATATGGCTGAGGAAGACATTCCCCATACCTTCACCTTCGCTGGCGCCGGCTACCAGACCGGCTATATCCACAAAGGTTACGGTTGCCGGCACAATTTTAGTATTGTCATACAGCTCGGAGAGTTTCGCCAATCGTTTTTCCGGTATTGGTATTGTTCCAGTATTTGGTTCGATAGTAGCAAATGGGTAATTGGCCGCCAGAATATTGTTATTGGTCAAGGCATTAAACAGCGTTGATTTACCAACGTTCGGTAATCCAACGATCCCACAAGAAACGGATGAAGACATTATATTATTCTAACATTGTACCTAGCGTTCAGTGCTTAGTGTAAAATATAGAGTAGAGATAAAATCTTGATCTATCAGAATATTCAATCAATATGACCCACCTATTATCTAAAAAACCCAGCACTAGAAGCCGAGATATTCATATCGCTCGGCGGGATCTCATAAAACACAAACTTGATGCTGGAGGGCGTGACTTTTTAATTGCTTTTAATGAGCCAGCCTTTAAATTTTCTCAGCATGGGCTGCCGGCGGGTGACTTGGACTCCAAGCTGAATGCTCGCTTGCCAAGCTATTTTCTGCCTCTCGTAACAGCTGCTAAAAAACAATCATTTCGGCCAAGACTCTATGTTGTCAGTGGCTTAAACATGGCACTAAAATGGAATGCCCAAAATGAATACCAGAGAAAAGTTATGACCATAGACAACAATCTTAAGATGGATTTCATACAGACTTTCTTTGAGCGGTTTTTCTATGATGATTTCTCGGCAATTGAATATATTGTGTCTCAAGACCCCATTAAGGTGTCGGATGCTAAATTGTTTTCATTGTGGAGAGTCTTAGAACGAAGATATCCGCTTGAAGTAGAAGAGTTGAAGTTAACGCTGGCTAAGTATAAACGCCCAAAGCTTTTTAATGGTAAACAGCTCTCAGAAGAAGCAAAAGAGTTTTTATCATCACAGGATGAAGAGCTAATGAATGCCTTCAAGTATGCCGTATCACACCTTTTTGTCATGGCAGATATTAACTTTGAGGGTAACTATATTCATAACCCCATCGGCTACTTAACCGTTGGCGCCCCAACTGAGAAGGTCTTTAATACTATTCGTGACCTTGCCCTTCGGGTGCTTGAAGATATTGCTGAATTGGTCTTTGAAAGGGAAGTAATTTACAAGGATAATATCCGTTTAATTATTAGTACCCAGACTGGTGCGCCCGCTCCTTATAACGGCTCTTTTGAGTCATTCGGCACTCATAAGCAGAGATTGACAGAAGTAACATATGAAAACGAAGAACCACTTGACTTTTATGATGGTTTTAGCAAGTTAAAACCTGATATGGAGTATATCTACGAATTTATTCCCGAAGAGCAGTACAAAAAGTTCTGGGATAGTTATAAAACTCGTTATTTTGAGCTGAAAAAACGTTACCGCGAAGCTTATAAACTAAATGAAGATTTCTAAATACGTTATAATTTACTGAGCGAAATCTTTTGCAATGGCTTGCTCGATCTTGGTAATTAATGCTTCAGTGCTACCCGTATTAATAAATGTTCGCTGTGCTAATGTACGCCCCAGAGCTACCTCTTTATTATAGTCACTTAATCTCGATCCCATTTCCTCACCCTGCAAGCCTCTTTCCGCTAAACGCTTTTTAATACGGGAAAGGCTATCTTCAATCTGGTAGATAATATAATTTGAATAATACTGAGAAAAGATATCTATTAAAGACGCTCTTAAAATTATAAGCGGTACACGATTGTGCTGAGGCTTGGGTATTTTTGGTGCACCGTACCAATACGGCAGATCAAACATTTGCAAAGTGTGTAAAAATACTCCCTTTGTCTTGGCTGCCTGAAACTCACTTTCTGTAACGAATGCATGCTCTATAGCTTTCGTTTTCTCACCTGAACGCGGGAGTCTGGTTGTCCAAGTCGGTACTAACTCCACCACATGCCGTTTGCTGAGTTGGCGTGCAGCAGTTGATTTGCCGCTGCCAGATGGCCCAATAATTATCAATATAGGGAAACTGTCGCTTGTAAATTGCACAGGGTAATTATACAATGCATCTAAATTAGCATAAGCAGAATAAGTATGCCGAAAAAAACTGGTTCTAACGCAAAACAATTATGGGCTAATCAACTTGTTCTGCTTGCAGGCCTGACAATCCTCGGTTCCTTAATAGCTTACTATGTCCCGCAGCTTTCCAATCCAAGTACCAGCTTCTTTGCTCGCCATCCTAATATTAATTTTCACCAAGTTGCCGCCCTGGTATTGCTACTAGCGCTCAGTGTCATCTATCTAGCATATTTTAGAGTGAAAATGTATTTTTCAACTCGCTGGTTTATTGCAGCTGTTACCTATAATTTCTTATTACTTTTTATTAAGTTCACCTTGTCTATTAATGAGTTTGCCGGGCATAGCACAGCAAGTTTTGGCTCAGTTATATCTACTGCACTACTCATTAGCTTGTTATATATTTTCGCGTTTTTATTACTATATCTGGTTTTTGACGGGAGAATACTCAATAGGTCTCTGCACAAAGCGCTTATCGTATCAAGCGAAGGCAAAATACTACTTGCCATGGGCTTGTTTGTCTGTGCAACGGTGGTACGCATTGTGGCATTTCATTTACCAATACTTTCCAATACTGCAGCCTCAGCCTACTTAGGTGATATTTTTAAAGGTAATGCTGCATTGCTCAACGGGGTACTATTTATCATGAGTATAGCCGCGGTAGAAGCCTATGCGCAGGTCAGAAGACGCGCCGATCTAAAGTATTTTTTTGTTTCCGGTACTGCACTGATACTCGCTTTCCATCTTTGGTGGGCTATATTTATCTATAGGATATACTGATGCTGCTTTTTCCTTTACTAATAGCATCAATCGGCTATGTGCTCATCCCCATTGCTTTTGTGTTTATGCTCAAAAACTATAAGACCAAAGACTGGATTTGGGCAATTTTACTAGTACCCAGTGTCTTTATAGGCATTGGCCCTTTTATAGCATTGGCCTACCTTGTTACTCTCTGTTACAACGAATACAGAAGACATTCTAACCGGCCGGTTGTTGACCGAGTAGTCTATAACCGTGACGGTTCTTATACTGTCTATAAAGCTGATAGTGTGAAGTCTGTCTCTCCAGCCCAATCCGTCTTTAAAATCATAGGCTGGGTCATAGCAGGTATATTTATAGTTTACGGCCTGCTCTTTGTAGGTCTCATGATATTTATGAGTATAGCGTGCAGCGGCAACTCTAAGTGCATGTAGTAACGTGATACATAAGCGCCAAGCAACAAGCCTGAAGTTTTGGGCAGATGTTACCTATCGAATGCTAAGGATACGTACCATTCTCTTGATGATAGTATTTGAGGCCATTGGGTATCAAGCAGTGCAGCCTGATACGTCTCTATCATGGCAATTTGTATTGGCTGCAGTAATGTTTAGTGCACTGTATGTTTGTGCTACTTGTTTTAATGATGCTGCAGACGAGGAAATCGATAAGATTAACTTACCAAATGATATCTCTCGTCCTTTGATGACCACCAATGTAACTGGCCGTCAGCTGCAAGCGCTTGGCCTAGCTGTGCTCGTACTGGCAGTAGTAGTTTCGGTAATAATACGGCCTGACTATCTATTGTTTGTGTTAGCGGGGGCAATACTGAATATTTTTTATTCATTGCCGCCACTCAGACTATCATACCGAGGCATATTTGCTTCTCTCTGGCTTTCATTGAGCTATGTCGTCGTACCTTTCCTGGCCGGTGCGCTGCTTAGGGGCAGTATGACAAGGACTGCCTGGTACATACTGCTCGCCATGTACAGCTTTTTCGTCAGCCGTATCTTATTAAAAGACTTTCGTGATTATAAGGGTGATAAGAAATTTGGCAAATTAAACTTTCTAGTCCGTCACGGACCGAGACTTACTTGTCTGACCTCGGCAAGTGCTTGGCTGGCTGGAGACTTTATAGCAAGTTATAGCTTATATCGAACCCAACCGGTCTTAATATATCTGACCCAGGCGCTCACACTTGTTGCCTTATATGCACTCTATATTCTTGCAAACGAAAAGAAATATAATGCCCAGCTTGCTGCAGTAGCGATTATTGGTAGAATGGGCAATGCACTAGCGCTGGCATTACTTACCGCTCTGACACTGAGAGCATTTCATTACGCTTCTATGCAAAACAATCTACTTATCTTATTAGTAGGAGCCTTTACTGCTGCTACAGCGCTCAATGTTCATTCGCCTAGCTAATTCGGTACTGCTCTATCAAGGCGGTAAATATACGTTGAGCGGTTACGTCTATAGCTAAATCTGCCAATGCAGACTTGGCCTGCATGAAGTATGTTTCGGCAAATACTTGACTGGCTTTCTTGGCGCCACATTTTTCCAAAATAGCGACAACTTTCTTTATAGAGGTACCCGTCAGCTCCTTATTGCCAAAACAGCGCTTTATATATTTCGCCTCTTCGGGCTTTGCTAGTTTGAGGGCTATATAGAAAGGGTAGGTAACTTTGCCTTGTTTAATATCTCGATACTTAGGCCTGTTATTAAATGCTGAGTCATTATTAAAGTAGTCTGAATAATCGTCTATAAGTTGAAAAAATATACCGAATGGCTCGGTGAAGCGGTGAATTTTTTTCTTTTCGTCTGGATTAAGACCGAGCAGTGTTGCCGCGCTTAACATAGGTAGCTGTGTCGTGTAGAGAGCTGCTTTTAACCTATGTGTGACTATAAGCTTTTCTTCCGTAAAATTGACTATATCATTGGTGCTTAATATATCAAGCTGCTGCCCATACCCAACGCCAATGTTTGTATCATGCAGCAGCATAAGCAGGGCAATTTTTTCCTTATCCGTCAGCTTTTTATCTTTAATAATGACTTCGTTGGAGAATGAAAATAACAAATCTCCGGCAAGTAAGGCCATCGTCTCAGGAAGATTTTCTTGCGAAAGATTATCTTGGCGGTAATAGCCGGTAATATTAGGGCCGTCGTAGCGAACGGTATCGCTGTCCATTATGTCGTCGTGAATAAGAAGAAATTGATGATGAAGCTCCAGGGCTACTCCCAGGTTAATCAAGGCCTCAGACTCTTTAGCGTTGCCTCCATAGGCGACATACGTCATATAGAGTAGTTGTGGCCGTATTCTTTTTCCGCCTCTACTAATCAGAGTACGCATTCTTTCCAGTAATATCTTAGCTTCATGATTCGGTGCAGTCTTTTCTTGTGCCTGAAGCCATTCCGTGATGCGCCGTTCAACTATATGCGTAAAACGCTCGAGATCCATTGCCTAATCATAACAAAACGAGGGGCTCCTGCGCCTAATAACTTGCTTGCACGGGATCTATTGCCACACTGCTATTAAATTCTTCAGCATATCGATAATTTCATCGTGCTCGGGTATGTCCCGGTGATCGTAATAATGGTCAGTGCTAATATAGTCGTCAACTACACTGAGACAGTAGAGCTCGTCGCCGGCAATATGCATACGATCAACAGCTGCCACGCTGGCCAGCGGAGTGGCAATAATAAGTTTCTTAATCTCAATAGTCTTTAGGTAGGCTACAGCTAGATCTAGGGAAAAAGGACTTTTAAATCCGTCAGACACCAGTATTATATTGCGTTTCTTCAATAATTTTTTATTGACGACGCTGCCGCGTTTTACGAGTCTGTTCAGATCGTGCATGGTGGTACGTTTCTCTTCTTCAATAAGACTGTAGTATTCACTGGTCATTTCTTCAATTTCGCCTGAGGAGTAGCGACTGTTATAGGCAAAATCGCCGGATGAAGTAATGCCCGCCAAAGCATCTGGTTCACGAGGCAGCTTAATCTCATCACTTAATAAGAGCATGATTATGCACTGCAACTTGCTAGCTATTTGAGCACCGACCATAACGCCGCCGTCATTAAGTGCCAACACTGCGCAATCTTCGTCGCGATATTTGTTTACTATTTTTGCAGCTAGCATTTCGCCGGCTTGCATCCGAGAAGAAAAATACACACCTGTAGTTTACCGTAAAACATTAGCTTTTCTAAGGATATTTTAATTGCCTAGATCAATGAATCTATTTTGCCCACCGCATAAGCCGCTGCCCGTCTACGAGGACACAGCTGTTACTTGCTGCCAAATCTTTTGCGGCAGCCGAGAAGCTGCTGTTTGTGATAACCATAGCCCGGTCGCAGCTATAGTACTGCAACGCAGCTACGGCTTGCCGAACTGCAGCGAGTTTGACGGGTGTATTGTAACGTTTCACTTGAATTCCCCAGACGAGACCCTCTTTTTTAGCGATAATGTCGATACCGAGATCGTAGCGTTCTGTTAATTGGACTTGGCTGTAGCCTTGATGACGGAGCAAGTCGGCTACATAGCGCTCAAATTCAATGCCACTCATGCTGTCTACAGGGGAGTAGGACAAGTGACGCGTTGTGTTACGCTTCGTCAGCTTTCTGAATATTCTCGCAAGAATCACAAGCCCGAGCAACAGAAGGGCTATGCGTATTATTTCTAAAACACTATGCTCTTTAATAAGGCTTTTTGCCGGATGGACGTATGCAGCTGCAGCCACCAGGATCACCAGCACAAAGATAACGTGATCGTTGGTGTCCCGCCTATACTTTTTGCGATTACTTCGCCGTGACCCCGATGTCATGACCGCTTCCTCTTATCGTAATGACTACTGCCTACTTATTAGTTGTGCGGTAGAGCTTAGAGGGCCACCAGTTCCATTTTCCAAGCAAAACCGCTATAGAAGGGACAAATAGCGTACGGACGAAAAAGGTATCAAGCAATATACCAAATGCTATAGAAAAACCAATTTGCTGTACTTCCGACTGACCACCAACAATTCCTAAGACCCCGAATGTGCCAGCTAAAATTAGTCCGGCAGAGGTAACTGTCGTGCCGGTAAAACCTACGGCTTTTGTTATAGCGGACCGCAACGTTACGTCATCGTGAGCCTCTTCACGTATCCGGCTCATTACCAGAATGTTATAGTCCTCGCCAAGTGCCATGCCAAAGATGAATAGCAAAAATGGCAAGAAGAAACTCAAGCCAGAGCTATTGTGGGACAAGTGTACGAACACGATATTTGCAAAACCAAGTGTTGCCAGATATGACAATCCAACCGTTAGGATTAGATACCATGGCGCGACCAGGCTTCTCAGTAAGATCGCCAATAGAATAGCAATAATGATGAGCACAACCGGCACGATTTTATACAAATCATCGGTCGATATATGCGAAATATCGTATATAAAGGTGTCTTGACTGACAATACCGTTATCTACTGCGCCAACGCTAGCGGCGGTGCTGGTAAGTGCGCTTCGTTCGGCAGGAACTGCTTGGGAGGCAGCGGTTGAGCCAGAAGGACCGGCTGAGAGCAGGGCATCGAATTGTATTGTTTTACCGTCGGGACTAATATATTGGGCAATTGAACGGTAAGCCTCATACAACCGAGGCCCTATGTTGGCGTTAGCCGGTGGTATTTCAGGCAAAAGACTTGGCGGACCGAGTTCTCGATATAAAACCGAGATGATTGTGGCATTTAAAACCGCCCCTTCTGAATTTATGGGACCAGAGATTGATTTAAATACTTTGTCAGATGCTAGTTCTTGTTGTGCTTTGGCGACAACACTGAAATTATTCCAGACTGGTTTATTAAACTTTAAGAGCAGGTCCTGGGGGTTATTGCTAGCAGCCGGGAAATGCTCAGTGATGATCTGTGAACCCATAGCAGAGTCACTTTTAGGCGGCGGCCCAGTATTATTGAAGCCTCCTGTTTTATAACCTATCAGTCCTGTAATCAACGAACCAAGTAAAATCGTACCGATAATAAGTGTTATAACCGGATGGGTTATGACCCTATCTGCTACGCGGCCCCACATACCGATTTTTTGTACTTTAGTCGGTTTGTTCTTGATGGGCCAGAATGCTGCTCTGCCAAAAACCGTTAGGAGGGCCGGCAATAAGGTAAGCCCTGCAACAAGCAGTACGCCAATACCGATAGCCAGGGCAGGGCCTAAACCTTTATAAAAACCGAACGATGCAAGCAACAGGCTCAGCAGAGCTGCCGATACGGTTAAAGCGGAGAAGGTTATGACCTTACCGACTTTAGATAACGCCTGTACCACCGCTTCTTTGGGTTCATGTCCTTTTCGTAGCTCTTCCCGTACTCTAAAAACAAGGAATATCCCATAGTCTGTGCCTGCTCCAAGCAGTAAGACAATAAGCAGCAATTGGGTAATTGGTGAAACCTGGACGCCAATTTTTGTTGATTCGGCGATTATTGGGCTGGCTATTACGAGTGATAGTGCCGCGGGGATTAAGGTTATTAACGGTGCCAGGAGTGACCTATAGACGATAAATAGCAGGACGATGATAAACAAGATTATGAAAATCTGAGTATTATTTCTGGCGGAATTATTAGAGTTATTAGAGTCGACGTCTTCGGCTAGTGTCCCTGTTAAATGGAAGCTTAGATTACTAGGACTCTGTACTTTAGAAAAAGTATTGCGAACATCACTAACAAACTGCATGCTACTGGGGCCAAACCCAGAGCTAGAGGTGCCAACCAGTATTTCTTGTACCTCACCATCGTTAGATGTAGCCTGTTCTTTCACCAGACTGATATTCGGCAGTTGCTTAACCTTAGCCGCAACTTGCGTAATAGCTTCCATGTCGGCGCTCGTTAAAGGACCAGAAGAACTTGAGGCAACAATTATTGACGTAGACGAGGTATTCTTCCCCTGGAATGGGGCTGTCAGGTTAGAGGCTTTTTGACTGGGGCTGGAAGACGGTAGAAAGGCAGAGTTATTTGATTTGGTAACGCTGGTAAGAGAGGGCAAATGTGCCGTTAAGATTGGAACTGCTGCAATCCAAGCTATGATTATGAACCAGCGAAACCGAACGGAAAAACGGGCAATTGCCTCAAACATGTATTACCTTTCGACTTTAATATCCACTAGTTTAGTCGTATTAGTGATTTTTTGCACGAGATCGATAAAATTTGCTGCTTCAGTTTTTGTTAAATTGGCAAGTAGGTATTGATCATCACTCGTAAGCTGGTGAAGCAGGGCTGCCCGCACTCGTTTACCGCGAGTGAGGAGTCTAACCATTTTGACGCGGCGGTCAGAATTAATCTCAAAACGTCTGGCTAGTTGCTTTTGCTCCAGACCGTCGATAATACCAGTTATATTAGACGCGTCGCAATTAAAGATATGCCGAAACGTGCCCATTGGCCGCGGCTCTTCCAGTAGGAGCAGGGTAATGGCCTGCATACCGCTTAAATTATATTTAGTGCCAATCTCTAGCAGGCGTTGCTTTGATAGCATCAAAAACTCAACAAGAGCGAGGTATGATTGTTCCAGTGAAAGTTCCTGTGCCATTGTTACAGAATCCGAGCCTTACTTGATTATCTTGATCAAAAAATAGTTGACATAGTCAATTATTGACTATTACAATGAACCAAGTTCAATTGTAGGTGCATACTTACCAAAATTCAAGCTAAGGAGTGTGGGTATATGGCAACAGCAGAAACAGTAGAAAAGAAGCATACCAACCATTGGTTCATCTTGGTATTAGTGGCTTTGGCGCAATTTATGGTGGTACTTGATGTATCAATTGTTAACGTAGCGCTTCCGTCAATCAAAACGGGCTTCCATATGAGCACCGCTAACTTGCAGTGGATCGTTACGGCCTACACATTAACTTTTGGCGGCTTCTTGTTACTCGGTGGCCGGGCAGCTGATTTATTTGGCCGGCGGCGAACCTTTCTAATGGGCACTGTAGCGTTTACACTTTTCTCCTTAGCAGATGGTTTATCTCGCTCAGGCAGTATGTTAATCATTTTTCGGGCCTGTCAGGGTCTATCGGCAGCTTTCATGTCTCCCTCGGCGCTATCCATAGTATTGGTGACATATAGGGAAGGGCATGAGCGTAATGTGGCCTTAAGTGTATGGGGTGCGGTTGCTTCTGGCGGTGCCGCTGTCGGTGTATTGCTCGGAGGAATTTTCACGCAGTATCTTGGCTGGCGTTGGAACTTCTTCATAAATGTACCAGTTGGTATTTTCGTTGTCTTTACTTCTCTTCGTCTTCTCGATAAACATGAATCAGAAGCTGATCACAATAGTCTTGATCTACCCGGCGCTATTTCAGTTACCGCTGGCTTGATGACTCTCGTATATGCTTTGGTCAAAGCGCCGATATATGGATGGACTGACCATCGGACACTTACGTACTTTGGGATTAGCATAGTCTTATTACTGTTCTTTATTTTCAACGAGAAGCGTGCGGCACATCCGCTTATGCCACTACGTATTTTTCGGGTCCGGAATCTATCAGGCGGCGATTCGCTTATGCTATTCATGGCAGCCGGCTTGTTCTCGATCTTCTTTTTCACAACCCTCTATATGCAAGACATCCTCGGCTACTCGCCAGTTAAAACCGGCGTTAGCTTCCTCGTGGTACCAATAGCCATTGCCATAACGGCAACTAACGTACCACGACTTATACAGAAAATAGGCTACCGGCCTATTCTAATTGTGGCGCCGCTCGTTGTATCAGCCGGTTTATTCTGGGTGTCTCATTTACCGGTGCATGGTACCTTCTGGGGTAATATAGCCCCTGGTATGATTCTGCTTGGCTTGGGCATGGGCGCTACTTTTGTCAGCGTAACTATTGCCGCAACCTCTGGGGTAGCAAAACATGAGGCTGGTCTTGCGTCAGGTCTTCTAAATACCTCCCAGCAGATTGGCGGTTCTTTAGGACTGGCAGTCTTAACTGGTGTGGCTACATCAGCCACTAATCGCTACGTACACAACCTTCATACTGCACCTAATCAATTTACAGGAGCTGCAGCTACTGTACATGGATTTCATGAGGGCTATCTTATAGCTTCAACATTCGGTGTCGCTGCTTCACTCATTGCAATATTCGTTATCCGAGCCCAAAAGGCCAAGTCTGATCCGAGCCACGGTGAGGCTGCCGCAGCTCTTTAAGTCCCAGTGGGGTTAACAGATAGCTTGACTCTTGCCGTAGTAAGTCTGAACTGAGTCTTTTGCATGTGGGTCGAACTTTTTATTAGGTACCCAAGTTATTTTAAGGACAGCACGAACTGCGCTTCCAGCAGTATCAACGGCACAATTGTAGGGCGCAGTCACTCCTTCACTAGCATTGACAGGCTTGCCGCCTTTAGGAGCCATGATGGTGACGATATTGCTGCTCTCTTCAAATGTTCCAGCTGAGCCATCACGTGCTTCTTGGGAGACAGTAAACTTGCGAGTTCCGGCAGGAGCGCAGCCAGTCATCTCTGGTTCCCCAAAAGATATTTTATAGTCTGATTTAGAGTTAGTAGCATAACCTTCACGGAATGGGTGAGGTTTTTGCAAAGCTGCACTCTCACACTCCGTTTCTGTTTGTTGTGGTGAGCGGAGACAAATTATAGTGTTATAACCAGGCGCTTCCGGGTTTTTACACTGCAGCGCAGCGGCATCAGCTGCCGATACTGCTGTTTGTGGAACTAAATCCCCAGCTATACCAGCAAACATTGCTACAAGAGATGAGCCAGCCACTGCCAACATTTGGCCAGCGCTCATCTGTCTTCCATAATCCTGCGCAGCTAGATCTGCTGCCCCTTCATACATCGGTCCTGCCATAATCCTAAGCCTCCGTTAAGTATATCCGCACTTATAATATCATTCATGATGCACATTGTCAACACTCTTATGCTTCGATAAGGTTAAATTTTACGTTTCTATTTAGATTGAATTGGAATAAAGGAAGTTAAAATTCACCCCTAGAGTAAAAAGAATTTTTAGGTGTTTACTTATAAGCATAAGGTTTGTACAATTGATAACGAACTGTGTATCTGGGTAAACATATAAAGTAAAAGTGTGTGAATGTGGAAAATGCCAAGAGCTTCCCTGAAAAATCTTATTAAATCCAGAAAAAGCTATGCTCTAGTTGGCTTGATTATACTCATAGTCTTAATAGGGGGTGGTTTATTTTATTTTATTAGGCATAAGAACCAAAGCAGTTTTTCTACCAATAAAAACATTGTATTTAGCATTGACGGTCAGAATTACTCTAAACAAGATGTACAGAAGCTAATCGCCTATCCATTAAGCCAGCATGTCTCTGAGAATATGGCGGCCAAAGAAGCGTTTACGAACTTAAAAGAGATAAAAGCTGCTCAAAAGATAAGGTATGTTCCCTCGACTAGTGCAATAAATGCCCAGAAAAACCTAGTATATACAGCTGTTAAAGCAACTTCCGCTCAGCAATCACAATATAGTAATTGGTTTACGCTTGTAGCTACTCGTAATGCCATAGATGCCTCTATAAACTCGCTGAATACAATAGGCTACGCTGGATATAGTTATGTTTTCTTCTTTGGTCAACATATTCAGTCATCTCCAGACTACACCCCAACTGGTCTGAATAACCCTAAGCTTATTGCTCAAGACAAGGCTTATGCGCAACAACAGGCTAATTATTATCATCAGCAACTTCAGGATAATAAGATGAGTTTGGCTGATGCACTTACAAAATCAGGTGCTTCTATGCAATTACGGGGCCACAGTGTAGGCAATCCAAATTATAATGCAAACTTTACTACTGATGAGAATCTTAAAGTCGCTGTATATCTACCGAGCATAGTGCAGTATATAACAAGCACTAACAAGACTGGCTTGTCGGATGTTAAAATAGGACAAGCACCAAATGCGCCACTCAAATCACATGGTAAAAACGTAAATATGTATTATTACTTTGTCGACTTGACTACTGCTCCTCAAAATACCCCTGTAAGTACGGCGCAATTTAACCAGACTTTAAATAAATTACCGGCTGAATTCCGAGGTTTTTCGTCATGAAGAGACTAATGTCGTTATTGCTATCAAGGAATCTCCGGTTCTCACTCGGGCTTATGGTAGGGGTTTTGGCAGCTATTACACTTTTCTCTTCTGGACACGCTGCTGCCGATTGTGGCATCACTACTGGGGACATACATGATTATGCTGGTTTAACGGTTACCTCGAAGTGGGTAGGCGATGACGGTAACACAAATATATCAAGTAATAATACGGTAACTGTCAGTGAGCATAACGGCACCGGTGCTTCTGATGATATCGGTGGCAATATAGTAATAATGAGTGCCGTGCAGAACTACTATGTGCCAGGAGCACGTTTTACCTCCCAGACTTTTAGTCAGATAGGTGGATGTGGCCCCAGCATGGTGGTGTTACCAGGTGACGGTACCAACGGTTCTCCGAGTACTGAGAGTGGTGTTTCAGACTGGGGACTTGACTGTGACAACAGCAAGCTGGGTACTAATGGCGCTGGTCAGCCTCTGTTTCAGCAATTTGACATAACTGGTAACGGTGTACCAAACGGTGCTCGAGCAGGTGGTTATTGGGGCTATACTATGAATAGTTCTACCCCGGCAGTCACCGCAGCCAGCGGTGCTGGCGCGGCGGCAAATGGTAATACTTTGAATGTGACCATATGGTATACACAGCCGCCTCCTAATAATCCGCCTACTCCCCAGCCTACTCCGACGACTACCGGTGTAACATGTTCTGAGATAACGTATGATAATGGGACAGTAGTCGTTGGTACCAGGTCATATGATATCCAGGCGGACATATATCTAAGCGGTGCCACGCTCTATGGCGGTACCTCTTTCCATGTTAATGATAATTTTCCCATGGACGGGGACCATACAGTCAATCTGATACCAGATGCCCAATCTATTACTATGTCTGTGGTGGAGTTCTATGATCAGGGCGGTAGTATTCACTATGTATTGGGTAGCTATGATGCTAGTGGCCCGCACCCAGTAGCGATATCCAGTGCCGGACCATGTTACTCAGCGAGCTGTACTATGTCTATTGACTCAGGGTTACCAGATAACGATGTTGTTCCAGGGCGTCCGTTCACGGTATATGCCTCCATTACCGACACTAGTGTCCCTTATGATGGTACAAATACTCCAATTCCTTTGCTGCCTACAGCCAATGGTGGTCCAAGCGGTCAGCTTCAATTCCAGAATGCCGATGGAGGGTACTCGAGTTTTTCCCCGGTAGCATTTCCGAGTGGAATTGCTAATAACACGCCACAAAATATATCCTTTACCGCTACTGTTAATGGGGCGGGTACGATGGTAGGAGGTTTGGCGTATGCTGGCAACTTCTTTGTGGGCTCATGCCCGGCACCCATAAACCTTTACCAGCCACCTGTAGTGCCTTATGCAGGAGTAGCCTGTCAGTCTAATATCTCTGGAGCTGCCTATGACCCATATATTCCAGGCTTTCCTATCTATGTAGATATTTATGCTGACGGACCAGCGGGTGGGGGCGGTACATTTATAGGCGAGACTCAGTCAAGTGGTCCAGGCAATACCTTCAGTCTTTCTATGCCTGCATCCTATCAAGACGGGCAAAACCATAGCTTTTACATATATGGCATAGATCCTTGGGGAGTTGAGAATAGTGCGCCCTATGTGGTAAACATGACAGGCTGCGAAGAGTTCCATATAGTACCGGCGTCAAATGGGGCGGCCTTATTGAAACAGACCCCTACGGGCTACGAGGATACCGATGAAGATCCGAATTTCTTTGGCAGTACCAGCGGGGATGTTAGCGAAACGGTGACATATAATGGCAATTCATATTATGGTCCTAATGCTAGCTTCGATCCTGGATTCCCAGGGGTACCGGTGGCCAGCGCTCCCTATACGTATACTAAAAACGGAGCCGTTGTTGCTAGTGGTCAGATCCCCAGCCCTAACGGTAGTGGACGTTTCCTAGATCAGAATTGGGCTGCACCGTTGATTCCGGTTACCGTTACAACTACTTCAGCAGGGGATGTCTATTGTTTGGATGCCGGTGTCATACCAACCGATGGAATTATCCAAAACGATGGTACGATCTTGACTGACAGCGGAGGCCCGGCTACATCGCAGAGCTGTGAAACGGTGCAAAATAAACCCTACTTCAAAGTGTACGGCAGTGGTGTTTTCACTGGAGGATCATTTCAGTCAGTAACCAGTTCATGTACTGGCGGAGGAGAACTAGGCGGCTGGAATAATAATGATACAGGAACTTATCCTGCATCTGGGGATTACGGATCGAGCTCACAATTCAGTGCTGTAGCGCTTGACAACATAGTAGGCTTTGCGAGTGCACAAACGCCTAACTTCCAGAGATTACCCACCGACTTGAGTTTTGCCAATACTATTTCTGGAGACATTAGCCAGGATACCTATAACCCGAACCTTGGCGGTCACTTCGGCTCTACCCAGTGTCTTACAACGGAGACAGCACAAGCGAACGCTACGGCACTACCTTCTACTAGTGTAGGTGCTTTAGCCAGCGGCAGCTATACGACAAGTCCTGGTGCGGCTGGTATAACGCTCAATGCTGGGCAAATAGGTCTCGGGAAAAATGTTTCCATCTTTGTTAATGGGAATGTATACATCACCGGAGCGCCGGGTAGCGGTATAACCTACCAGGACAGTACTGGTGGCTGGACAATCAACTCTGATGGAACTAGCGATGTACCCTCATTTACCTTGGTCGTTACTGGCGGTAGTATCTACATTGATCCAAATATCACTGAACTTGACGGGCTTTATATTGCGCAACCTGTTCCTGCTACTCCAACGACCGACGGCATAATCTATACCTGTGCTCCAGGCATCGGACCTATCTCTGCAGGTTTCCAGGCCAATATGTACAATACCTGTAAGAATCAGCTCACTGTGTATGGTGACTTTGTAGCTGATCAAGTAAAGCTCATGCGTACCCTGGGTTCACTGCGTGATGAAACACCAACTCCTGCCACCGGTGGCGCACCAGCTACTCCACCCAGCACGCCACCTAACCCACGGCCCGTGCCGCTATACAATTACCAATGTAGTACTTCCCTTGGGGCGCTATATTATACTGAGGGCAGTGGCGGCAACACCAATGCTGGCAGCGGTACCGCTAACTGCTTACCGGGTGACACTTCTAACGGCTACTTCTATAATTATCCTGGTACGTTCTATGATACCCCTTGCCAGGAGACTGCTAATCCATCAGCCTACGTATATGTTCAGCCTGCTCAGAGCTGCCCTACCGGCAGTGCTACGCCAGCTGCTTCTGCCGGTAACCCGGCGAAACCAGCAAATGAGACATCCTGTAGCAATGGTATTGGCGCTTTACGGAACTTAAGCTTAGTACCAATAACCTGTGCGGCCGAAGTGTTTGATTT
>Ga0210398_10002641_pt1 | contig 17406 bp, 17 predicted proteins | sample IncBWC4OmetaG_FD_161047 | JGI IMG/M metagenome (GOLD analysis project Ga0210398, IMG submission 161047) | Forest soil microbial communities from Barre Woods Harvard Forest LTER site, Petersham, Massachusetts, United States - Inc-BW-C-4-O | ecosystem: Environmental > Terrestrial > Soil >... | reverse complement strand
CTTGGCCCCGCCCGCGCGTCGCTGAAAGCGCCCACAGCCAGGCGCGCGGCAGCGCAAACGCCGTCAGGGACTGGGTTGCGAATGGTCACGCTGCTTCGTTCTGCACACTTCGGGCGAGTCCGAACTCTTGCAGACGCTGCAGGCGGCCAGGGATAAGAGCAAAATCAAACAGATGAGTTTCTGCATTGCATCCCCCAAAAAACTCAAGGAGAGAATCCGTGATCAAAGTCAGTGTGATGTACCCCAACAAGCCAGGTGCGCGATTCAACCACGAGTACTACCGCGACAAGCACATGCCTCTCGTCAAGAACCGGATGGGCGCCCACTGCAAGTATTACACGGTTGACAAGGGACTCGCGGGCGGCGCCCCCGGCGAACCCGCAACCTACGTCGGCATGTGCCACATTTTCTGCGATTCGGTCGAGGCCTTCCAGGCTGGATTCGGTCCGCACGCGAAAGAGATTCTCGCCGACATCCCCAACTACACGGACCTGACCCCCATCATTCAGATCAGCGAAGTGGTGGTCGACAGATAGCCGGGAAGATTATGCGCAGGCCCGCAGATGCGCGAGCAACCGCTCATTGACGGCGTCCGGGGCTTCCATATTGGCCATATGCCCGGCGCCCGCGACGATGTGCAACGTCGCGCGCGGAATTTCCGCGGCAAGACGCCGGGCGATGGCCTGAAAGTCCGGCAGATCGAGTTCGCCGACCAGCACCAGCGTCGGGCACCGCACGGTCGCCAGAGCCTTGGCCGTGGGTACCGAGGACCTGCGCACGGGGTCGGCGTTCCACCAGTGCCAGGCTGTGTAGCGCTCCACCATGGCCGCAAGTGCGGCCGCGACTTTCGCGTTTCGTTGCGCGGGTGCGAACAGATCGTGCGCCAACCAAAGCTGTTTGGCGGCCTGCACGCCGGCGCTGTCGCCGCGTCTTGCCGCGCTCAAAACGGAGTCCATTTTTTTATTCCAGTCGCCACTCCAGGAGTGTCCCTCAAGAGCCGAGTCGATCAGGGTCAGCGACTTGACCGCGCTCGGATGATCGAGCGCAAATCGCAGCGCCAGCCGGCCGCCGAACGACAGCCCGATGACATGGGCGGGTCGCGCCTCGAGGGAATCGAGCAAGCCGAGAAGGTCGTCGGAGTGGCTGTACGGCGCTTCGGGGACGGTCGAAGCTCCGAATCCGCGCACGTCGTAGCGAATGGCACGAAATTCCCGCTGCAGCGCCGGCCATTGGGCCTCCCACATGGATGCATCGAGGCCGAGACCATGGATGAGCACCACGGGAGAACCTGCGCCTGCGGTGCAATAGCGCAGCCGCCCGCCGTCCGCGCAGACGAAGGTCATATCCTGCATAGCGCGCGCATTGCCGCCGGGATTCGACGTGACCTACACCGGCGACAGAGGTAGAGGCAGCGGCAGCGGCGGCTCCTGTTTCGCGATCTGATGCGCGAGGGGTGCCGCGACTCCGAGTCGATCCGCCGAGGCGGCCGACATCAGCGCGCTCTTGAGGAAGGGATTGGCAATAGCCTGTCCACCGGCCAGGAGTTGTTTCGCGAGCGCGCCGCTCAGGTACTGGTACACCGGCGTCGGAAAAAGGGCCTGGGTAATGAGTCCCGCAAACTGTCTTGGATCGGCGCCCGCGGCCTGAACCACGGTAAGAGCATCACGCAGGCCCTCGACCACGCAGGCCATCAAGAAGCTCGCGGCCGCCTTCACTACATTGGCGGTCGCCGGATCGCTGCCCATCACGTCGACGCGTCCCAGAACCTTGAGAGCGGGGCGGCAACGCTCGATCACGGCCTCATCGCCGGCGACCGCGATGTACAGCTTGCCCGACTGCGCGGCGTCAGGCGGCCCGAAGACCGGCGCGGAGATATAACTCTGTCCGTACTGACGGTGAGCGGAGGTCAGGCGCGCCGCCAGGGTGTCGCTGATGGTGCTCATGCCGGCGTGCACGAGTCCGGGACGCCCCATGGTAAGAAAACGTCCGTTCTGCCAGAAGAGCTGATCCACGGCCTCATCGTCCGACACCATGCTGATGAGCAGGTCCACATCGCAGGCCTCGGCGGGCGTATCGGCGACCAGCACGCCGTCACGCAATAGCGCCTCGGCGCGGCTGCGGGTCCGGTTGAAACCGGTTACGCTGAATCCCGCCTGGGCGAGCCTTCGGGCCATCGGCTGCCCCATGCTTCCCAATCCCAGAATCCCGATGCGCATGGCCTACTTCTGCTCTTCCAAGGGATAGGTGCGTGGGGCGTCAGCCTTCGGTGCGGCGCCGTTGGTGATCTCGGCCGTCGAGGTTGCCGGCATGTCGGCTTGCGGCGCCGGAGAGCCGCGTACGGCCGTGTGGGTGACCTGGGCCAGCCGCTCGAGAAATCGCTGTGCCGTGGCGGGCGCGGCGGGTGCCGCTCCCGAGAATATCTCGGTCGCGGTGACACCACTCTTGCCGTACAAGGCCGCATTGGCCGACTTATCGATCGATATGACGCTGCCATCGAGCGCAATGCCGCCGAACAGGCCGCGCGTGCGCGCGTAGGAATAAATCTCGGCATTGAAGTTCATGTCGGTCGCCGCCGATCCTTGCCGGCCGACCGGTCCCGTGGCCACCGATGCGTCCGCGCCCAAGGTCAGCTTGCCGCCGGCGATCCCCTCGATACCGGTCTTGGTGGTGAATACCAGAATGATGTCGGAGGACTGGGCACCGGCCTGAAAGCCCCAGCTTCCGCCGGTCAACGAAATGAGCGCGGGGTTGCTCCAGGGCGTGGTCAATTTGTCGCGCACGACCAGCACGCCGTTGCCGTGCCGGCCGCCGAATATGAAGGCCACCTTGGTAACGTCGGGAATCACGGCAATGCCGTAAGCTCGGGACAGCAGCGTATCCGGAATCCGCTGATCCGGCATCGCCTGAACCTCTTCGAGCACCTCGGTTGCGGTGAGCAGGCGGCCCTCTTCCCGCGCGGCACCCGCGCGTGCAATATTTACAATTGCGATGCTGGCCAGAATCGCCGCGACGAACAGTGTCGAAGCGGTCTTTTTTCTAATTGGCATCAAGACTCCTCAAGGGTCGGCATATCGCGCCCTATGCTAGGGCGGACCGCCAGCAGACGGGATAGTTCAGTTCCTCAAGCTTACCGCTTGTCAGGCGCCGCGAGAACCCGCGCCGCCTCTTCGTCGCGGTGGTGAGCGCGGTAGTACTCGGCCAGCCGTGCGGTCGCGAGCTGTGTGGCAGGATGTTGCGCACCCGCCAACGCCAACAATTTGGAACGTGCCGCCACGAGCATGGGCTCACCCTGCGCGGCGTCGTTGCGCAAGATCAGCAGCCAACCCAGGCTCGCCTCGCTGCGTGGGGAGCGCCAGCTTTCTGCACCCGCCAGCCCGTTGCTGATGTCGAGCGCGGTGCGCAGCTCGGTTTCGGCGGCCGCCAGCGCGCCGCGTCGCATCAACACTTCGCCGAGCAGCTGGTGCGTCGAAGCGAGATAGAGATGACGCGGGGGCAAGGACTGCGCGTAGACGGCCAGCGCCTGACGGGCGTCGGTCTCGGCGGTCGCAAGATCGTTGACCTTCAGGTACAGGTTCGCCAGGGAGTCGAGGTGGTATCCCACCATATAGTGGTTCGCACCGCGCCAATCCTTGGTGATCTTCAATGCCGCCTTGGTCGCCGCGATGGCGCGCAGCGTGTCGCCTTCCCGGTCGTACAGGGTGCCCAAATTCGCTTCGATCTGCGCGATGCGCGGATTGTTCTCGCCGAATACGCTGGTGTCGATCTGCAGGGCCTCGTTGAGGACCTGTTCGGCCTCGGCGTATTTATCGCGCTGAGTCAGTATGTACCCCAGGGTCGCCAAGGCCACGGCGTTATCCGGATGGTTGCGGCTCAAGGTTGCTTGGTAAATCCCCAAGGCTTCGCGCTGATAATGTTCTGCAAGGGAATAGTCGTCCAACCACACCGCCGCCGCCGCGAGCCCGTTCAGTGCGGCCGCCACTTGCAGATTCTGATCGCCAACCTTCACACGGTAGATATCGAGCGCTCTGCCGAACAATTTAGCGGCGCTCCTCGGATCGCTCTTGGCATCGAGCTCGAAATTGCCGAATTGCACCAAGATGTCCGCAGTCTCCGCCGATTGAGTGTTGCCGCCGCTTTCCGAGAGCGTGACGGCCTGCCCCAAATACGCTTCGGCCGAGTTCAATCGGCCGGCGTCGCTCAAGGCCCGCGCCAAATTCGCCATGGCCACGGCGATGCGCGCATTGTCGACCGGACGTTCCTGCTTGCGGATGGCGACCGCCTGCTCGAACAGGGGGATGGCCCGCTCACTCAGGCCCTGATGGCGGTAGGCAAGACCTATGCTTTCGAGCAGCAGGGCACGCACCTCCGGCTGCAGCGCCTGATTTCCCGAGATGTTTGCCGCGCCCCGGTCCAAGAGGTCTTTGGCGGTCGGGTCTTTGCCTCGAGTATTGAACGGATCGGCCTGCGAGAACACATCCACCAAAAATGCCGATACCTGTTGCGCGCGGTCGCGCTCTTGAGCAGTGGCCTCACGAGCCGTTTCGATGCGGCGATTCTCCCAGAGCATTACGCCCGCGAACAGCGCCAAACCGAGGAACACGGCCGCGATGCCGGTCACGGCCAGTAGATTGCGCCGCAGGAATTTGGAGCTGTGGTAGCGCCAGTCTCCCTGTCTTGCGCGCACCGGCTGGCCGAGCAAATGCCGGTTCAAATCGTCCGCGAAGGCTTCCACGGATGGATAGCGGCGATCCGGCTCCTTGCGCATTGCCATGGCGATGATCGCGTCCAAATCGCCGCTCAGGCGGGCGCGCAGCCGCTGCGGCGAAAGACCGCGGCGATCCGAGATCCGGCTGCGGTCGGCATCTTTTTCGCCGCCCAGCTTGGAGATCACCATCTGGCTGGGCCTTACCGGGTCGTCCATGCAGATGGCGCGCTCCAACTGCAATTGGCTGTAGCTCAGCAACCGATACGGAGAGCGGCCGGTTACGAGCTGGTACAAGAGGACGCCGAGCGCATAGATGTCGGTGGCCGTAGTGATCGGGCGGCCGAGCACTTGTTCGGGAGCGGCGTTTTCGGGGGTGAGGATGCGCTCCTGAAGCCGCGTGACCGGCAGCGTATGCGAGAGACTCTCCGGCGCAAGCAGCTTGGCAATGCCGAAGTCCAGCAACTTAGGCGTGCCCTCGTCCGTGACGAAGATATTGGAGGGCTTGATGTCCCTGTGCACCACCAGATTGCGGTGCGCGTACTGCACCGCGGCGCACACTTGCACGAACAGTTCGAGGCGCTCCCGGATGAACAACGTGCGGCTATCGCAATAGCTGTCGATGGATTCGCCGTCGACGTGCTCCATCACGAGATAGGGAGTTCCGTCCTCGAGATCGCCGCTGTCGATCAGGCGCGCGATCGACGGGTGATCGAGGGTGGCAAGGATGTGCCGCTCGCTGTGCAGCCGATTGCGGAGCCGCGGGTGCAGCGTCGCCTGCTGCAACACCTTGATGGCGACGGTTTGCTGATACTGCGCGTCGTCCCGTTCGCCGCGATACACGGTGCTCATTCCGCCGTGCCCCAGGATGGACACCACGCGGTACGGTCCGATGCGGGTGCCGATCAATCGGTCCCTATGGTCTTCGAGCAGTGCTTCGGCTGCATGTCCGATGACATGCAGCAGCGGATCCTCGCGCCCTCCGTCCGCTTCGAGCAGGGACTCGACCGACGCCCGCAGGTCAAGGTCTTCGCCGCAGGCGCGTGCCAGGTGCGCGGCGCGTTCGCCGGTGCCGGAGTCCACCAGCTGCGCGAACAGCGACTGAACCTGTTGCCAACGTGCCTTTGGCATCATGTGTGCCGAGCCCCGCCGATTTCGTTCAGCAACCAGGCGCGCGCGAGCCGAATGTCGCGATGGACCGTCGCGGCCGACGTGCTGAGCGTCGAGGCGATTTGGTCATAGGTCAAGCCGCCGAAGTAGTGCAACTCGATGACCTGAGCCAGGCGCGGCTCCATTTGCTGGAGTCCCTCCAAGGCGTCGTCGAGTGCGACGACGTCGAAATCCATCGGCGGCAGCACCTCGCCCGTATCTTCGGCGCCAAATTCTCTGACGCCGGAATTGCGTTTGATCCGCATGCGCGACTTCGCGTGGTCGACCAGCACGCGCCGCATGAGACGCGATGCCAGTGCGAAGAAGTGTCCTCGATCCTGCAATGCAACATTGGCCTGAATCAATCGCAGGAAGGCTTCGTGCACCACCGCCGTCGCCTGCAGCGTGTGGCTTTCGCGTTCGTCGCGCATGTAATTGCGCGCCAGCCGCCGTAGTTCTTCGTATACCAGCGGTGTCAATTGCTCCAACGCCTGCGGGTGGCCCGCGCGCCACTCCGTCAGTAGCTGGGTGAAATTGAGCGGTGCTTGCATCGTCTCGTTCTTACCGGCGCGGATCGCCGCACCGTTTCAGGGTTTCCCCTAATCATACAATGCCCCGGCGGGTGAGGGGATTCTCGTCTCGATGTCGCCTTTTACCTGTGCAGGTTGACGTACCACGCCGACTTGCGTTGTAGCGCTTATCAACACATTCGGAGCAATAATCATGAAAGTAAGTCTAGTCGCTTTGGTCGCCGGCTGCGCAGTTGCAAGTTCCGCTTTCGCCGTGATGGACTCGCCGCCGACGGCTCCCCCGCACGCCGCGGTGATGGACTCGCCGCCGACGGCTCCCCCGCACGCCGCGGTGATGGACTCCCCGCCGACGGCTCCGCCGCATGCTGCGGTGATGGACTCCCCGCCGACGGCTCCGCCGCACGCTGCGGTGATGGACTCCCCGCCGACGGCTCCGCCGCACGCTGCGGTGATGGATTCCCCGCCGACGGCTCCGCCGCACGCTGCGGTGATGGATTCCCCGCCGACGGCTCCGCCGCATCAAGCCTAGTCGCCCGGGAGCAATGGGAATGTATCGTCGTAAAGTAGTGGTGGCGGCCGCCGCGGTGTTCGCCATCGGTGCCGCGTTCGCGGCTCAACCCACATCGTTGCGCGCGGATTGGGGTGAAGGTGGGCCGCGACAGGGGTCGCTCTGGGTGCCAGGCACGAATGCGCTGATGTCGGCCCATGAGGAGGGGATGTCGATCCTGGCACCCCCGAGATAGGCCCATCGGCGCCGCGCTTCAGGTTCGGGGCTCCGTGATAACGGAGCCTCGAGCTTGTCGGCTGCGGTAAACTCGCAGGGTCAATCCTCAAGCGGTGCCCCCTTGTCCAACATCATTGTCATTGCCCATCGCGGCGCCAGCGGCGAGCGCCCCGAACACACCCTGGAGTCTTATCGGCTGGCCATCGAGGAGGGTGCGGATTACATCGAACCCGATCTGGTCATGACCGGCGACGGCGTGCTCATTGCACGGCATGAGAACGAGATCGGCGGCACTACCGACGTCGCCCGCCATCCGCAGTTCGCAGCTCGCCGCCGCACACAGGTCATCGACGGCGAATCGATGACCGGTTGGTTCACCGAAGACTTCACTCTGGCCGAGATCAAGACGCTGCGCGCGCGGGAGCGCTTACCTGAATTGCGGCCGCAGAACTCTGCCTTCGACGGACTATTCGCGGTCCCGACATTCGATGAAATCCTGCAGTTGGCGGCCGACGTCAATCGACGCCGCAGTGGCGCCAATCGGATCGGGGTCTACCCGGAAACCAAGCACCCGGCGCATTTCGCCGGGATCGGTCTGCCGTTGGAACAGCCGGTCCTCGATGCGCTGCAGCGCCACGACTATGCCGCCGCGGGCAGTCCGGTGTTCATCCAGTCGTTCGATCCGCACAATCTGCGGCAATTGCGCGGCATGACCCGATTGCCGCTGGTGCAGCTTCTGGAGCACGAACTCGGGGACTTGGGCGTGATTGCACAGTATGCCGACGCGATCGGCATCGCCAAGTCGTTGGCGAGCGAGTCGGGCATACGCGCCGCACATGCCGTGAATCTCAAAGTGCATGTGTGGACCTTTCGCGCCGAGAATGAATTCCTTCCCGAGGATTTGCGGTCGGGGAGTTCGGCGGCGGCGCACGGAGATCTCGAGGCCGAGATCCGGCGGTTCTTCGACCGCGGCATTGACGGTTTCTTCGTCGACTTTCCGGCGATCGGAGTGCGCGTGCGGGACGCCTACATCTCGGGGGTCCAGCCCTTGCACCAGCCGCTCACGGACACCAGTTTGCCGGGAAAGAGGCTGCAGGGGCGGTAGTTGTTGCCGGGGGAGCCCTGCAGCTGCAGGCAATTCTCGCAATTGGATCCCTGCGCGTAGGTGGGGTATTTCTTGAGGTCCACTTGGGAGACGTTCTCGACGTAACCCAAGGCGACCGCGGTCGGATCCTTCACATCCAGCCGCTTGAGTTCATCGCTCCGGGATCGGCGCGCGAACAGACCGGCCGACGCGGCGGCCACACTCAAATTCTTGACGAGCAAGCGGCGGGTCACTTTCATGAGGGGTCCGGTTCAGAAGAACATCGAAATATAGAATTGGTACACCATGGCATCGAAAGCATACAGGGGCTCGGTGCCGGGTTGATAGCCGCCGCCGGCGGGAGTGTCGTTGTAGTACTTGATGTTTCTAAAGTCGCTGTATTTGAACGTAATTCGGGTCACGTCAAAGCTCGCCGTGGCGCGCTTGAAGATGAGAAACCCCTCGGGCGCGAAGGCGTAGGTCACCTTTCCATCGAAGGTATTGTTGGTCGATGCCGCCAGATTCTGGTCGCGGGCCTCGAAGTTCTGAGAGCCGGCGAAGGGAAACAGGTCGCTGTAGAACGTCGCGGCATTCTGGCTGTAATGTCGTACACGCCCTTCGAAAATCCACTTGTTCGAGACGGGCTGGGTGTAGTCCAGCTCGATGGTGTTCGCGCGGATTCCCCAGGTATCGCTGAAATACCGATACGACACGGAGGCGGCCGCACGATAGGGCAGGTAGTACTTGGCTCGCGTCTCCACCGCCGTGCTGGTGTGGGTATTGGGATAAACCTGGGTGCCGAGTGAATATCCCAACGGGACCAGGGGGTCCAGGAAGCGGATGGATCGGTACGGATTGCTGAGCAGGCCCTGGTCGGTGATGACCTCCACGGTCACACCCGCAATCAGGTTCCTGGTGACGATCTGCGACACACCGCCTTCGAAGCTGCGGCTGGTCGCATGTCCCAGCCAGGAAATGACCGGCGCATTGGCGGTGCCGTTGTTCTCGCCCACCGTGTTGTGGCTGTAGGTGAACCCCAGCGACACCGTGGTCAGATCGCCGAACATGTCCTGACTCAGGGAGGCGTGCGTCGTATTGGAGATGTAGTCGCGCTCGGTGCTGTTCGTATACGACACGTTGTACTGGGTCTTGTCGTGGATGTAGTCGACCGAGAGACTCTTCTGCTTGCGTTCGTCCTTGATGACGCTCGCCTGGCTCAATACGTCGATGGAGGCGCCGCTCACCTTGTCGACGAAGTAGTTCGCCTCCACGGCGAAGTTTTCGGAGAACTTCTTGCGCACCAGCACCGACTCGCCGGTGATGTCCATCCCGCCGCCCTTGTAGGTGCTGTAGAAGAGATCGGCGCGGTCGTCGGGCAGCACGGCCGCGCCGGCGACGCATATGAGCGATAGGGCGGCGAGTGCGGCAAGGCGGCTCAAGTGGCGCGGAACGAGCGTCATATCGATGGCGAGCCCAAGCTCCTAGTTGCAGCCGCAGCCGCCGCCGGCCGTACCGGTGGCGCCCCGCGATCCTTCGCGGGATTCATAGACATGATCCAAATAGGCGCCGGAGATGGCATCGCGATCCCACGACATGATGGGATCCGCCAGCCGGTCGCGCTCATAGGGCTTGACCCAGGGCTGGATGCTGCAAGCCTCGAGCAACAACAGCCCCCCGACGACGACGACAAGCTTCAATGAGGCACGCATGGCTATTCGCGGATCAGCTGGCGAATGCGGTCTTGGTACTCGTTCTCGTCGCCCGGCCGATAACCGCGGTGGATGTAGCGGATCTCTCCCTTGCGATCGATGATCACGGAACTCGGCATTTCATCGACGTGATACGCCTTGCTCACCTGGTTCGCCGGGTCGAGCAGTACCGGGAAGCTCACCGGTTTGCGGGCGAGAAGGTCCTTGACCGGGGGCGTGTCCTTGTCGACATTGACGCCGATCAGGGTGAAGCCGGCCGGCTTGTACTTCTTGTACATCTGGTCGAGAAGAGGCATTTCCTGCTGGCAGGGCCCGCACCAGGTCGCCCAGAAATTCACCATGACCACCTGGCCCTTGTACTGGCTCAAGGCGCCCTGTTGTCCGCTGAGCGAGGTGAGTGTGAACGCGGGGGCGGGCCCCGACGCATCGCCGCTCGCGGCGAATGCCGTCGACGCGACGACGATGGCCGCCATCGCACAGCGTTTGAAAAGTCTCATCGTTGAAAGTTGCATGATCTACCTCCTGATCAGTAGAAAACGGTTAACCCGAGAGTCGCTTCGATGTTGTCCACATTCTTGGTTCGGCCGGTCAAATCCGTCTCAAAAATGTGGTCTCTCACATCCAAGTGCAGGGCGAGCCAATCTGTTATCAGAAGGCGCTCGCCTACTCCGAAATTCAGCGCAAATTGATCCTTGTCGGCGAACTTCACGTCGCCCATGCCGACCGTCACATAGAGGGCCGAATTGAATGCACGACCCCGACCGAGAAAGATCTCGCCGGGAAGTACGTTGTAGCCCACGTCCAAGTCGTAGTACGTGAATTGCCTCCCAGACTCGCTGACAATCGTGATATCGGGAAATTCGTCCTCGAGGCTGGTGGTGCCGGCCTTGGAGCGGGCGAGATACCCTTCCAGGAAGATGTCCTCCGATACGTGGTACGCCGCCCGCACGCCGTAGACGGGATTGGTGCCGAAGTCCTGGATACTGAGAGCGCCGAAGTAGGCTCCCACCTCGAAGTCCTTGGCCTTGATTTTCGGAGTCTTGACTTCCCTGCGGTTGACCTGGGGCTCGATGATGGACGGCTCGGCCTGGGGCTCCTCGGCAACGATTGGAGCCGGGCCCTTCTCGCCACGATGGAACCAGCCGCAGCCGGACAGCAGCGCCGCCGCTAGAAGAACACTGCTAAGCCGAATTTCCATTCTTCCGGTTCCTCATTCTGATTTTGGTTCGTGAACACGACGTACTTGCGCCAGTCCGCCCGCCACATGAAGCGCCGGGTGATGAAGCCGCGCGCACCCAGGGACACATAGGCCATCTGATTGCTGGTCTGCAGCGGCTTCGGCGGTACCTTGTCGTCGATGTACTGATATCCGCTGCCGATGCCCGCGGTGGGCGAAAACCATCGCCACTCGGGGATGAAGGTGTGGCGCAGGCCGATGCTCGCAACATAGCGGTTATCGATGGTCCCCAAGGCCTGCTGCAACACCGCTTCCACGTCGAGACTGTCCGTGAGGCCGAAATCGAGCCAGGCGGTGACCAGATTCTGATGGTTGAAGACCCCGTAGCCCGCTCCCAGCTCCCAGCGGTGGGTGGTGAATTCTGGGTAGGGTGGTATGGGCGCGGGGTCCCCCGAGGCGAGCTTGGTGAGTGCCAGTTCCGAGCGCCGGGCCCAGCCCTCCTGGCCGCCCGACGCGCGCACCTTGAACCAATCGGTGCGGCTGTAGAGCACAGTGACGAATTCGTCGCGCCCCACCACATAGACCACGGGATAGCCGCGGCCCGGGCCGCTGTGCATCTCCAGGTAGGGCGCGGCAACGACGACTTCAAGCAGTTGTTCCTTCGCGTGGACCAGACCGACATTGAACGCCTGCAGCGATAGCAGTAGCGCGAGCAGGCGTCGCATCAGCTCAATTCGCAACCGGCGCGACGAATGGATCGTTGTAATACTGCGCGCCAATGTCCAGCCATTCTGCGATCAAACGCAACTCCGCCGTCGTTAAGAATCCCGTGTGGTCAAGAACAGGGTCGTTATAGGTTCCGTCGAACATCCTCAAGAATTTAACCGCCGAGCCGCTCGCACTGCCGGCCGCCATCGGCGGGGCCAATGACACCGGCACCATGATGGTCGTCGGCGCTCCCGTGACCGGGTTCGGCGGACCGGGTGCCGGCACCAGTAGGTCCTGCAACACCCCCATATTAAGCGTCTGCTCATTATGTGCAAACAGCAGTTCCTCGTACGAGGTGGTGACGGTGGCGTCGACGCTGGACGCGCTGTCGGTCAGGTCCAGCTGCCCGGCGGGCACCTGGGCGGCGTTGGCATTGGCGGTATTGACCGGATTGTGACAAAGCACGCAGGTGTGGTCGGTGAGCACCGCGCCGGTGGTCGGGTCAGTGGTCTGCCTGGTGAAGTTCCAGATCGGCTGAATGTTGTAGTTGGTAGTGCCGCCGGTGGCCGTTGCATCGGGATAGTGAATGGTGCTGCGGCAGAGCGGATCCCACGTCGCGCAATGGGCGTTGCTCGGCTTCGGCGTGGTCAGATTGGCGTACAGATAAGAGAAGGGCGCATCGGGCGCCCGTACGGCGGGGTTGGTCCACACATCTGAGTAGATTACATCGATGGTGGGTAATTCCGAGCAGGGAGTGGTCGCCCCGCTCGGGGTCAGGTCGTTGGCGCAAGTGTTCCACGCCCGCGTGTCCGCCATGGTATCGCCGGGATTGGCGGCCGACAGGCTCGCCACGGTATTCGGGAATGGTGCGCCCGCGGCCGTGGCTCCGGCGTAGGCCGACTGGGTCAGGCCCGAACGGCCGTGGGAAGGGGTGGTCTTGCTGCCGACGGTATGGCAGCCGTTGCAGGTCTTGGTCTCTCCCGGGATCAATTGCATCCAGCTGGGGTGCAGCGGGCCGATGCGCCGCGCGTTCGCGTCGAGCACATCGACGGTGAACGGCACGTTGGCGGGCAATTGGATTTTCACGGAGCCGTCCGGCTCCACCGGCGCGTAGGCGAGGATTTCGCGCATGCCCATGCCTGCCGGCCCGAAGGCCGAGGCGTTGATCTTGCGCACCGTTTTGTCGGGGATTTCAACCGCCTTTTCGATTCTCACGAAGCGTGCCGGGCGCTGGGCCGCCGTGGCCTGCTTGGGGTCGGCCAGGGCGGCGATATTCGGGAAGGCGCCGTTGGTCTCGGCGGACACCTCGTCGATGCCGTCGAAGTCGTAGACGCTGCGGATGACCAAAATGCCGAGCCCGCCGTTGGAATTGTTGGCCAGATTGGCGGCGGCGCCCGTGGGCACCACGTCCGGAATGAAGGTCGGAACCGGGTTGCGCGCCTGCATGATGACCGGTTCAACGATGACCAAGCCCGCCTCGGCGCCGAGGATGGGGCTCAGCGTTCCCTGATCCATGTCATAGATCCAGATCGTGTATTGCGGCGATGCCATTTGCACATTGGCGCCCGTGGTGTTGCTGGCCGTGCAGATGACGGTCGCGGGCGGTGTCTGGGTATTATCCACCACCAGGCACGGCGCCCAGCTGACGAGCATCCGATTGGTGCCGTCGTACAAGGGGTAGGCGGAGGCGAAGCGGCCGCCCATGGAAGGCAGGTTCGCATCGGTGGTGACACCCAGCGTGGTCGCGCTGCTCTGCGCCGTGCCCGCCGCTCCGTTGGGGGTCGACGGTTGGGTGATCTCAACGAAGTTCTGGGCGTCTATTTGCACGATGTCGCCGCCCAGCTGCGTACCCAGAAACGGCCGCACGATGGCGATCAGCTTGCCATCGGCCCGCTGCCGGGCGTTCAGGAACTGGATTACGTTATTGTTCGTGCCGGCGATGTTGGCGCCCGTAGCATGACTGTTCTCGCCGTAGAAGAGCTCCAATCCCGTGCCGTCGGGATTGGTGCGGTACAGGCTGATCTCATCGCCGTTGATGGATTCGTAGCGCGAAAACACGATCTGACCGTTGGACAGGATCGACGGCGCGAAATCGTGATTGGTGTTCATGCTGATCTGATGAATGCCGGTGCCGTCGGCGTTCATGACATGCAGCAAGAATATCGGCTCCTTGCGATCGTCGGTCTGCGCCGGGTATTGCGGGCGGCCCTCGTCGATCAGAATGGCTTGGGTCGCCGCCTGTCGGGTCGAGGAGAACACGATGCGGCCGTCGGGCAGGTAGTGCGCGCCCACGTCATGGCCGGCGGTGGTGTTGTCGTTGGTGAGCTGGGTCACCGTCTTCGCCACGGCATCGTATTGATAGATCTTCCAGGTCGGCTGGGTGACATCCGTGTTCGGCTTGTTGGGGTTCAGGGGCAGGCGCAGAGAGAACACGAGCTTGGTGCCGTCGGGCGATACATCGAGATCCCGCACGTCACCCTTGCCCATGGTGATCGAGGCGGTGATATTCGTCTCGACCGAGCCGGGGCTGGCCTGTTCGCGGATGTATAGATCGCCGCCGGTGGTGGAAGTGATCAGGTCGCGCACGTCGATGTCGGTATTCGTGTTGGTCGCGGTCGGGGCGGGCGGCGCCGGGCGCTTCACATAAGCCAGAGGGAAATTCAAAGTGCCGGGATCCTGGGCCTGTACCCCCGCGAGGCCCGGGGCGTGTCCGCTGACTCCGCTTTCGCAGGCGACCATGAACAGGATGGGCAGCAACAGTGCCGCCGTCTTGAGGCAACCGTGACGCAGTTCACGAGTGGGCAATGTGTTCATGGTGTCGGATACCTATGTTCAATCATCGGTCGGCGATCAGTGTTGCATGCTCGAGTGCCGTCATTGAACTTAATTACTCTGAAAACCGCATCTTCGTTCGATGCGCGTACGCAATCTGTTAACGCACTCACAGAAGAACTTCACTGCATCCGTTTCTCTGTGCATCCAGGAGCGGATGTTCGCAAATTAGGCCGAAGGATATAGGCGGACAGTAGTCAGTCGAGATGTCGCGAATCACCGACGTCGTGCGGATGAGACATTACTGGACGCCGCAACCACTCGGTATATTTGCGCCACGTCGAAACCACAACTCACGCCAGTGGATGTGCATATGAAGTACGGGATAGCAAAGCCAGAGATGAACCGGATGCACGGTGTGCGGCGCGCGGTGCGCGCGAGCGCTCTGCTCGGCGCACTTGCATTGCTCGGCACGCAGGCCTTCGCGGCCGGCCCCAACGCGGATCAGGCGACGCGGATATACAACCGCATCGCCGGGGTGCCGCCTTCGGCTTCGCAGCTCGCACTAATGATGGCGGCCGCGGATCCGGTTACGGCGGCGCTGATCGCCACCCAGGACCCGGCCTTCTACAACAACACCATCCGCAACATGGCGATGCCCTGGACCAACCGGGACCAGACGGTGTTCGCACCGCTCAACGACTACGTCGCGACGGTGATCGGCATGGTGCATGACGATGTCCCGTTCAACACCCTGCTCACCGCCAACATTCTATATATAGCCGATTCCGGCGCCGGCGTGCCGGCCTACTCGCCGGCGAACAACGACATGTACGAGGCGCTCGACGCCGACGGCGCCGACCTGTCGACGCACCTGGTTCAGACCGCCCAGTCGGCTGCGACGGGCATACCGGCGACGGCCGTCGCCGGCGTCTTGACCACCCGCGCCGCGGCAAACGCCTTCTTCATGGACGGCACCAACCGCCGCATGTTTCGCTTCACCATGCTGAATCACCTCTGCAACGACATGCAGACCGTCATGGACATCACCCGGCCGCCCGATCGGATACGCCAGGACGTGACCCGCAGCCCCGGCGGTGTGAGCACTCTGTTCCTGACCAACTGCATCGGCTGCCACAGCGGCATGGACCCCATGGCCCAGGCCTTCGCGTACTACCAGTACAACTACACCGTCGCCACCGACCCGACCGGCGCTCTCGCCGGACAACTCGTGTACACGGCCGGGCAGGTGCAGCCCAAGTACCACATCAACAACACCAACTTCCCCCAAGGCTTCTCGACGCCGGACGATAGCTGGAACAACCGCTGGCGCGCCGGACCGAACGAGGTTCTGGGGTGGAGCTCCACTCTTCCGGGCAGCGGCAGCGGCGCCCAGTCTCTCGGCCTAGAGCTCGAGAGCAGCGCAGCATTCACCAGCTGCCAGGTCACCCGGGTGTTCAAGCAGGTGTGCCTGCGCGCGCCCAACTCCCAGGCCGACTTCACCCAAGTTTCCTCGATGATCGCATCGTTCCAATCGCATCAATACAAGTTGCGCCAGCCGTTCGCTGAGGCTGCCGCCTACTGCATGGGGAATTGAGCATGAACGCCACACGAATTACCGGATTGCTCGCCCTGGCCGCGTCCTTCGCGCTGAGCGCATGCGGCGGCGGCGGCGCGCCCACCACGGCTGCGGCGGCTACCGCGCCGACCAGCAGTACCGTGGACGCCTATACGGGACCGGCACCGGCAACGGCCGACGTCCAGGCCTTCGAAGTGAATTTCTGGAACAACGTGCGCGTGCAGAACCGTTGCGGCCAATGCCATAACGCCACCTCACCGGCACAGATGCCGAACTTCGCCCGCAGCGACGATGTGAACCTGGCGTATGCGCAGGCCAATACCGTCGTCAACCTGGCACAGCCCGCCACATCGCTTATCGTCACCAAGGTGAGCGGCGGCCACAACTGCTGGCTGGCCGACCCTCAAGCCTGCGGCACGATCTTGACCACCTGGATCAGCAACTGGGCCGGTGCAACCGGAGCGAGCTCCGCCACGCAGGTCTCGTTGGTGGCGCCCCCGGTGATGACCGTCGGGCAGAGCTTGAATTTCCCCAATGACGGCGGGGCCGATTACGGAGCGACGGTTTACACGCTCACCAGCAAGTACTGCGTGCGCTGCCATTCGACCACCGCGAGCTCGGCCACGGAGCAATCGCCCTATTTCGCCGATCCGACCCTCGCGGTCGCGTATCCTGCCGCGATTCCGAAGATCGACTTCACCGGTTGTACTCCGACCAACGCGGCGAACTTTGCGACGGCCTGCGGCATCAATTCGCGCTTCTATCAACGCCTGCTCACCGACAACCACAACTGTTGGGACAATTGCGCGTCCGATGCGGCGCAGATGCTGACGCAGATTCAGGATTTCGCCAAAATGCTGACTCCGGCCAATATCAATTCCGCGTTGGTCATCAGCAACGCGCTGACCCTGGCCAACGGCACGGTCGCGAGCGGCGCGAACCGCTACGATGCGGATACCATCGCAAAGTACGAATTTCAGACCGGCAGCGGCTATACCGCGTATGACACCAGCGGCATCGACCCCGCGGCCGACCTGACCATCTCGGGCAATGTGCTGTGGGCCGGCGGCTGGGGCATCAATGTGGGTGCCGGCGGCAAAGCGCAGGCGAGCACCTCGTCGAGCGCGAAGCTCTTCAACATGATTCAGGCGACCGGCGAGTTCTCGATCGAGGCCTGGGTTGCGCCCGCGCTGGTCGCGGTCGACAACTCCTACATGGTCACCTATTCGGGCGGCGACACCACGCGCAACTTCACGCTCGGCCAGACCAATC
>Ga0210398_10002640_pt1 | contig 17408 bp, 17 predicted proteins | sample IncBWC4OmetaG_FD_161047 | JGI IMG/M metagenome (GOLD analysis project Ga0210398, IMG submission 161047) | Forest soil microbial communities from Barre Woods Harvard Forest LTER site, Petersham, Massachusetts, United States - Inc-BW-C-4-O | ecosystem: Environmental > Terrestrial > Soil >... | reverse complement strand
TGCTGACATATGAAAACCTCTAAACCGTAGCAGCGCTCGAACGCGCTTGCAGAGTACTTTCGTGCCACTTAGATGACCGTTGTGGCGTCGATCCGCAAACGAGAGTTTCTCAGCCCCGATTTAGAATTTCTCATCCGATGAACGACAACCTGCCGCCGCTTTCGGCGCTGCGCGCCTTCGAGGCCGCCGCTCGTCATATGAGCTTCAGCAAAGCGGCCGAGGAGCTGTTTGTCACCCCGGCCGCGATCAGCCATCAAATCCATACCCTCGAGCAGGATCTCGGGGTCAGGCTGTTCCACCGGCTGAACCGGTCGATCGAGCTGAGTGCATCGGGGCGGGTGCTGTTGCCCGGCCTTGTTGAAGCCTTTGCCGAGATCCGCGCCTCGGTCCGCCGGCTGCGCGCGCATAACGACACCGGCAGCTTGACGATGACGGCGTCGCCCTCTTTTGCCGCCAAATGGCTGGTATTGCGGCTGCACCGGTTTCAAGAGCGCTGCGCCGAGATCGACGTGCGGATATCCGCCACCGACGAGGTCGTCGATCTGACCAAAGGCGATTTCGACATCGCGATCCGCTATGGCAGCGGGCATTACCCGGGGCTCGATGTCGAGCTGCTGTTTACCAACGAGGTGTTCCCGGCATGCGGCCCGCAATTGCTGGCAAAGGGGCCGCCGCTGCGCACCCCGGATGATTTGCGTCATCACGCGCTGATCCACGACCAGGCGATCGAGCGCGACCCGCTGGTGCCGACCTGGCCGATGTGGCTCAAGGCCGCCGGCGTCAAGGACGTGCCGCCCACCGCCGGTCTCAGCTTCAACAATATGAGTTTGGCGCTCGACGCGGCGATCGCCGGCCACGGCGTCGTGCTCGCCTACAGCACGATTGCCGCCGCCGACATCGCCGCCGGCCGGCTTGTCCGGCTGTTCTCGTTGGCGCTGCCCGACCAGTTCGCCTACTATATCGTGACCGCGCTCGGCGCCCTCGAACGCCCTAAGGTCCGCGCCTTCCGCGACTGGCTGCGCGAAGAAGCCGACCGCCAGCCGCAGTCGCTGGCCGCTGCCGTAGCCGACTGACGCGGCAGGCAGTCTCGGTCAAATCCAGGCGAGCGAGCGATCGATTTCAACCGGAAGACGAGCGCCGCGGGCGGGGCGCATGCTTCAAATTTTCCATTCCCTTGATGATCGCCGAGCCCAGCCGGACGATCGGCAGGTTCGATTCCTGCTTTGCCGAGACAAAGGCGTCCCGGATTGTCCCCCAGGCCAGCCAGGTCAAGCCGGCCAGAAACAACAGCAAAATTCCAAATGGATTAAAAACATGACCGGCGCCCAGCGCATCATCCCAAAAGGCAACGACCGCGAGGAGGAATACTATAGCGGTGGCAACGACTCTGGCGATCATGCCTACCTCTTTCCCGAACCGAAACCGGGGTCAGCGACGGCCGCCGGCTCGGAACGCGTCAATCAACTGCCGAAACGATAACCGAACATCATCGAGGCGTAAATGAAGCAGCTCGCGCTGGCCGAATGTTTCGGCGCGACGATTACCACCCGACCTGGACGGGTCGCCGCGGCCGGCTGTCGACCCGGCGCCCTAATTTCGCGGGGTGCGCAACCACGCGGTTTCGCCCGGCGGATTTTGCCTCGTAGAGAGCGTCGTCGGCCCGTTTGAGGAGCTGGTCGCGATTCCCACCGGCGATTGTTGTTGTGGCGCCGATGCTGACGGTTATCGGCAGGCGTTCGCCGTCGGGACCGAGGACAAACGGCTCGCTCGCGACCGCCAGCCGCAGCCGGTCGGCGACAGCGGCGGCGACCGCGAGACTGGTCTCCGGCATGACCACCGCGAATTCCTCGCCCCCGAGCCGGGCGACAAGATCGACGCTGCGCACGCTGTCTAACGCGCGGGCCGCGATCTGGCGCAGCACATTGTCCCCGGCGGCATGGCCGCTTGTGTCGTTGACCCGCTTGAAATGGTCGATGTCGAATATCAGCAGCGCTATCCCGACACCGTCGCCGTTGACCCGCGCCATCAGCTCGTCGAGATGAGCGAACAGGTAGCGGCGATTGTACAAGCCGGTAAGCTCGTCGGTCAGCGCCAACGACAGGCTTCGACGGTAATTCTCATCAAGGCGGTTTTGCAGTTCCTTGCGGCGAATTTGGATGTTGGTGCGCGCCATTAGCTCGTTGCGGTCGATCGGCCGCACCAGATAGTCGTTGGCGCCGAGGTCGAGACCTCTGGCGAGGCGCGGCAGATCGCACTCGGCCGCGATCAGCAGTATCGGCAATTGCCGAAATAGATCGCTTGCCCGGCACTGCGAGACAAAGCGCAGCGTGTCGCTTTCCGGTGCCGTGAGGCTGGCGATAACCAAATCGGTCTCGCCGCCGAGCCTCGTCTGGGCCTCGGCGCAGCTTGCGACCGAAGCTACCCGGTGCGCGATCGCTAAAGTTTCCGCCATCTTGGCCGCGGCGAACCGGTCCTCTTCGATGATCAGGATCTGCGCGGGCCCATGGCCCAGCTCCGTTGTCGCCTCGCTCCCGCCAAAGCGGCCGCAGATCTCATCGCGCAGCCGCCATTCCTCCATCATCCGCTTCAGCCGGACGAGCGAGCGCACGCGGGCGAAAAGAGCGATGTCGGCGACCGGCTTGGTCAGGAAATCGTCGGCCCCGGCTTCCAAGCCGCGCAACCGGTTGGCGGCGTCCGACAACGCCGTCACCATGACGACCGGAAGATCGGCGGTACGCGGGTTGGCCTTTAACCGGCGGCAAACCTCAAAGCCGTCCATGCGCGGCATCATAACGTCGAGCAGGATTACATCGGGCAGTTCCGCTGCGGCGATCTCTAAAGCCGAACGCCCGTTGAACGCGGTCAGCACGTCAAAATATTCGGCCGAAAGCTTTGCCTCCAGTAACTTCACGTTGATGTCCAAGTCGTCGACGACCAACACTCGCCCAGACATGAGGGGTGCTTACCCTGCGAAAATTACGGACGAAAGCGCAACATTAGGAAAGAAAGCGCTCGACGGTTTGCAGAAAGCTGACGATCGAGATCGGTTTTGCGATGTAATCTTCACAGCCGCCATCGCGCATTTTCTCCCTGTCGCCCTTCATTGCAAACGCGGTCACGGCGATAACCGGGATCAGCTTCAATTCCTCGTCTTCCTTTATCCATCGGGTGACCTCGAGGCCGGATATCTCGGGCAGCTGGATGTCCATCAGGATCAAATCCGGGCGATGCCGGCGCGCCAATGCCAGCACCTCGGCGCCATCCTTTGTTTGCAAGGTATCGTAGCCGTGTGCCATCAGAAGATCATTAAACAGCTTCATATTGAGTTCGTTGTCTTCGACGATCAACACTTTCTGCCGGCGCGGCGGTTTGCCGCTCGTTTGCGGTCGTGGAATTGTGCCGGTCATGCTTCGCGGGCCTCGCAAAAGAGGGTCCAGCAGCGGTGGAGCCGTTGCTCACGACGACAGCCCCACTCCCCGTTCGGTGGCTGTTCGACCTGTGCGCTTTTACGGACCGCGATTTAAGAATTGATGAGCGTTGCAAATGGTTCACTCTTTCGTTGAACAGGCCGGTCCGATGACAAAGCAATTTCGTATTGGCATCGATCTCGGGGGGAGCAAGGTCGAAGGTGCGGCGATCGACGCCTTGGGCATGGTGCGTCTGCGCCGCCGGATCCCGACCCCGGCCGGGGATTATCGTGCGACGATCGCCGCGATCGTTTCGGTCGTCGCGGACATCGAGCGGCAGATCGGCATCGAGCAGCAGGGCGGCACTCCGGCATCGGTCGGGATCGGCATGCCGGGAGCGATTTCGCCGGCGACGGGCTTGGTCAAGAACGCAAACTCCACCTGGCTGAACGGCCGCCCGTTGCCGCAAGATCTCGAAGCAGCGCTCGGCCGGCCGGTGCGCCTTGCCAACGACGCGAATTGCTTTGCCCTCTCCGAAGCGACCGACGGGGCCGCGGCGAACTGTCGGATCGTGTTCGGGGTGATCCTCGGAACCGGCGTGGGCGGCGGGATCGTCGCCGACCGGCGGCTCCTCGCCGGCGCCAATGCGATCGCCGGCGAGTGGGGGCACAACCCGCTGCCCTGGCCGCTGCCCGGCGAACTGCCCGGTCCCGCCTGCTATTGCGGGCGCTCGGGGTGCATCGAGACTTTCCTGTCGGGCCCGGGCATGGCCGCCGATCATCGCCGCCATACCGCGGAGATCTTGGGCTCGGCGGAGATCGCCCGCGGCGCCGAGAACGGCGACACCAACTGCCGCGCGACCCTCGACCGCTATATCGACCGGCTCGCGCGCGGCCTCGCCGCGGTCATCAACCTCGTCGACCCCGATGCGATCGTCCTCGGCGGCGGGTTGTCGGCGATCGGCGCTCTATATGACGGGGTGCCGCGGCGCTGGGGCAAATATGTCTTTTCCGACCGGGTCGAGACCCGGCTGCTCGCACCCCGGCACGGCGATGCGAGCGGCGTGCGCGGAGCGGCCTGGCTGTGGCCGGCGGAGCCCGCGAAGTGACGACGCTATGCCGCGATTGCAGCCGGCTCTATGCGCGGCCTCCGCCCGATGGCCGCTGCGAGCAATGTGCCTCGCCGCGGCTCGTCAGCCACGAGAGGCTCGCCGACCTCGCGATCGCGCATGTCGATTGCGATGCCTTCTACGCCACGGTCGAGAAGCGCGATCGGCCGGAACTCGCCGATCGGCCGGTGATCGTCGGCGGCGGCAAACGCGGCGTCGTGCTCGCCTGCTGCTATGTTGCCAGGCTTTACGGGGTGCGCTCGGCGATGCCGATGTTCAAGGCTTTGGCCGCATGCCCCGACGCCGAGGTGATCCGGCCGAACATGGCGAAGTATCGCGAGGTCGGCCGTGCGGCGCGCGGCGAAATGCGCGACCTGACCCCGCTGGTCGAGCCGGTGTCGATCGACGAGGCCTTTCTCGACCTCGGCGGCACCGAGGCGCTGCACGGCGCGGTACCGGCCCAATTGCTCGCGACCCTCGCCCGCCGGGTCGAGGCGACGCTCGGCATTACCTTGTCGATCGGGCTCAGCGACAGCAAATTTCTCGCCAAAATCGCGTCCGATCTCGACAAGCCGCGCGGCTTTGCCGTCTTGGCGCGCGATGATGCGCCGGCTTTTTTCGCCGACCAGCCGGTGTCGCTGCTGTGGGGCGTGGGACGGGCGCTGCAGCGCCGGCTCGCCGCCGACGGGATTGTCGTGATCGGCCAGCTCGCCGCCCTCGGCGAGCGCGAGCTGGCGGCTCGCTATGGCCGGATCGGCGCCCATCTTGCCCGCCTGGCCCAGGGTATCGACGACCGCGCCGTCCTCGCCCATACCTCGGCCCGCTCGATTTCCGCGGAAACCACGCTCGCCCAAGACGAGGCCGCGGCGGCGGCGCTCGCGCACATCCTGTGGCCGCTCTGCGAACGTGTCTCGGCGCAATTGAAAGAGGCGTCGCTCGCCGCCGGCTCGGTTACGCTCAAGCTCAAAACCGGCGATTTTCGGCTGCGCACGCGTTCGCGCCGCCTTGCCGATCCGACCCAGCTCGCACAAACCATGTTCAGCGTCGCCTCGCCGCTGCTTGCGGCCGAAGCCGACGGTGCCACCTTCTTCCGGCTGATCGGGATCGGCGCCGATATGCTCGTCGACGCCCGCGAGGCCGATTTGCCGACCCTGTTCGACGACGAGCTGGGTCGCCCGCGGCGGCTCGAACGGGCGGTCGACGCCATTCGCGACCGGCTCGGCGCCAATGCGCTGCGCCACGGCCGCGGGTTGGGCCCAACCGCGATCCCCGCCGACAGCGCCTCCCGCACTGGACGGCGCAACCGCGATTAGGCTCAGCCGCGGTCCAAGGCGAATGACGCGGTCAACAGCTCGGCTTGCCCAAAGCCTCGATGTCGTCGAGTTTCGCCTGGATCGAATAATCGCCGTAATCGATGACCATGTCGCGCGAGACGCCGTTGTCGAGCAGGTCCATGCCGAGTTCGTAATCCGGCTCCTCGGCTTTGGCGTCGACCGGAAAGAAGGCCAGCCGGATGTACCAGCCGGGTCGTTCGAGCAGCGGGCTGAGCTTAACCGAGACCGGGTCGGCGGTGACCTTGGCGGCGATCACCGCGGAGACCTGAACCGCATTTTCATCGGTGGCGCCGTCGAACACCTGGCGGGTGAGGAAGGTCGCGCCGGCCTTGGCCTTGTCGATCAGCAAGATCGTATGCGCGCTCGGGAACAACACGCCCGGCGCCAATTTCAGGGTTTGCGCCCGAGGTTTTGTAAATATGGCGACGCCGCCCTTTCCCGGTCCGTCGAGCCGCGCCTCGCCGCGAATCTCCTGGTCGAGTTCGCCGTTGCGCGTCTGCCGCTGGTTAAAGCGATAGCGCAGCCCGTCCTTTGATTCCCAGGTTACGAAAGTCGAGGTGACGTCCACGTCCTGGCTCTCGGCATAGCGCATTTTCAACCGGTAGCGCTGCTCGATCGTCCAGCCGTTGCAGGTCTCGCCCCATTCGTAGTCCATCGCACCGGTCGCGCCGACGACCCCCGAATCGCCGCGCGTCGCACCCAGGGTCATGGTGTAAAGGGCACGGTGCGGTGCGATTTCCGCCGCCCCCAGCGGCTGCGGTAGCGACAGGGCAAGCCCGATCGAAAACACGATGAGGCAGACGGCGCGGGCGGTCATCGGCACAACGTTCTCCTGGCGGCCAAACGCCGCGGCGCGGGCCAATCCTTGATCATCCTGCGCTCCCGGTAGCGCGCGAATAAATTATAGCCGCCCGCCGGGAAGCGCGCGAGATCGGCGGCAGCGCCCGAGCTTCGACCGGCGGATCAGGATCTCGGCCCCTTTTCGGAGGGCGGGATCACGCGCAGATGCAGCTCGCCTAGCCGCTCGGCCGGGACTGGGGCCGGGGCCTGCATCAATAGGTCCTGGGCCTGCTGGTTCATCGGAAAAGCGACTATTTCTCGGATGTTCGGCGTGTCCGCCAGCAGCATGACGATGCGGTCGATGCCCGGCGCCGAGCCGCCATGCGGCGGCGCGCCGTATTTGAAGGCGTTGAGCATGCCGCCAAAGCGGGCCTCGACCTCGGCCGCGGAATAGCCGGCGATCTCGAAGGCCTTGTACATGATGTCGGGGCGATGGTTGCGGATCGCCCCCGAGGACAATTCGACCCCGTTGCACACGATGTCGTACTGGAAGGCGACGATGTCGAGCGGGTCCTGTTGTTCGAGCGCTTTAAGCCCGCCTTGCGGCATCGAAAACGGGTTGTGGCTGAACTCGATCTGCCCGCTCTCCTCGTTCAGCTCGTACATCGGAAAATCGACGATCCAGCAGAATTCGAAGACGCCATCGCGGGTCAGCCCAAGCTCCCGGCCGAGCCGCAGCCGGGCGGCGCCGGCAAACGGCACAAATTGCCGCGGCGCGCCGCAGACAAAGAACACCGCGTCGCCGTCGCCGAGCGCGAGATCGCGGCGCAAGGCGTCGGTCGGTTCCGGCCCGAGATTGCGGGCCACCGGGCCGACGCCCTCGCCATTGCGAAAAAAAATGTAGGCAAGCCCAGGCTGGCCTTCGGATTGCGCCCAGGAGTTCATCTGGTCGCAAAAGGCGCGGCTGCCGCCGGTCGGCGCCGGGATCGCCCAGACGCGGATTTCGCGATCCGATTCGATTAGATTGGCGAAGACCCTGAACCCGGAGCCGCGAAAATGCGCGGTCGCGTCGCGCATCTCGATCGGGTTGCGCAGATCGGGCTTGTCGGTGCCGTAGCGTTGGACCGCGTCCTTATGGGCGATGCGCGGGAACGGTGGCGGGGTGACCGGGCGGCCGCCGCCGAATTCCTCGAAAATGCCGCGCAGCACCGGCTCGATCGCGGCGAACACGTCCTCCTGAGTGACGTAGGACATCTCGAAATCGAGCTGGTAGAACTCGCCCGGCGAGCGGTCGGCGCGGCCCGCCTCGTCGCGAAAGCAAGGTGCAATCTGGAAGTAGCGGTCGAACCCGGCGACCATCAGCAATTGCTTGAATTGCTGCGGCGCCTGCGGCAGCGCGTAGAACTTGCCGGGATGCAGCCGGCTCGGCACCAGATAGTCGCGGGCCCCCTCGGGCGAACTCGCGGTCAGGATCGGCGTCTGAAATTCGCTGAAACCCTGGGCGATCATCCGCTGGCGGATCGACGCGATGACTTGCGCGCGCAGCATGATGTTGGCGTGAACCCGCTCGCGCCGCAGATCGAGAAAGCGGTAGGCGAGCCGCATCTCCTCGGGGTAGTCGGCCTCGCTGTTGACCGGGAACGGCAGCGGCTCGGCCTGCGACTGGATTTCGATTTCGTCGATCGCCAGTTCTATCTCGCCGGTGTCGAGCCTGGGGTTGACGGTGTCGGCCGAACGAGCGGCGACCGAGCCGGTCAGGGTCACGACACTTTCGAGGCGCAGCGCGTCGGCGGCCGCAAACAGCGGCGAGGAGGCGTCGATCACGCATTGCGTGACCCCGTAATGGTCGCGCAGGTCGACGAACAGCAGGTGGCCATGGTCCCGCTTGCGATGAACCCACCCCGACAGCCGGGCCGGGCGGCCGGCGTCGGCAAGGCGCAGCTCCCCGCAGGTATGGCTCCGATAGGCGTGCATGGGCGACAAATAGTCCGGATCGGGGTTGCGAACGAGGGTACACGGCATGGAAAGCCGATCCTTGTCAAGGCGACCCCCCGAGGCGGAGCCCGCTCGCGCGGGTGCGATTTGTCTCCCCTCGGGCGAGCGTATATGGTAGCGGCTCTGCAGCGAGGGCCGGCCGGGGCTAGTGCGTGAGCGAAATCTTCCGCGAGATCGACGAGGAGCTTCGTCGCGACAATTTCCTAAAGCTGTGGTCGCGCTACGGACGCTATGTGATCGCGATCGCGGTTCTGGCGCTGGCCGTCGCGGGTGGGATCGCCGCCTGGCGCGCCCACCAGCTCAGCGAACGGCAGGCGCAATCCGCCCGCTTTGCCAGCGCCCTGGCGCTGGCTCGGGCCGACAAGAACGGCGATGCCGCCACGGTGTTCGCGACCATCGCCAAAGAAGGCGGCGGTTATTCCATCCTTGCGTCTTTCGAGAACGCGGCGTTGCTGGCCAAGGCGGGCGATCGTGCGAAAGCGGCCGCCGCCTACGACCGGATCGCCGGGTCGAACGGGCTCGGTCCGACGTTTCGCGACTTGGCCGTCCTGCTTTCGGTGATGCAGGAGACCCCCGACGCCAACCCCAAATCGGCGATTGCCCGGCTGGCGCCGTTGACCGCGGCGGGCAGCCCGTGGCGCTCGACCGCGCTCGAGCTGACCGCGGCGGCGCAGCTGAAGCTCGGCGACAAAAAGGCAGCACTCGAAATCTACAAGGGTCTTGCCGACGATCTGACGGCGCCGCGCAGCCTGCGCGCTCGCGCCGCCGAAATGGCGGCGGCGCTGGCCTCCTAGCCCCTCTACCCATCAGCGCCCCCTACCCCTCAGCGTCTCTGTCCCATCAGCCGATGTTTCGACCCGCGGTTGTCGCCCTTGTGCTCGTCGGCTTGACGCTCGCCGGCTGCAGCTTGTTTTCGACCAAAAAGCAGCCGCTGCCCGGCGAGCGCATCTCGGTGCTCAGTCTCGACCGCCAGCTCAAGCCCGATCAGGCGCTCGCCAAGATCGCGATCAGCCTGCCACGGCCGGTGGTCAACCCAGACTGGCCCCAGCCCGGCGGCTATCCCAACCACGCAATGCAGCACCTGGCGTTGCCGGCGAATTTGCGGCAGGCCTGGAAAACCAGCGTCGGCGAGGGATCGTCGCGCTATACCCAGGTCCTCGCCCAGCCGATCGTCGCCGACGGCCGGGTTTACGCGATGGATGGCGGCTCCGTGGTCGGCGCCTTTGACGCATCGAACGGCAACGAGGTCTGGCGGCTCGACGTCAAGCCCTCCGACAACCTCGGAAACGGCTTTGGCGGCGGGATCGCCTATTGGAAAGGCCGGCTTTTTGTCGCGACCGGCTACGCTCGCGTGCTCGCTCTTGATCCGAAGAACGGCAAGGTGATCTGGAAAACCGGTGTCGGCGCGCCGGTGCGCAGCGGTCCGACGGTGGCCGACGGGCGCGTCTATGCCGTGACTGTCGAGAACGAGCTCGTGGCACTCGCGGCCGATGACGGGCGGCGGCTGTGGAGCCATAACGGCATCCCGGAGACCGCGGGCCTGGTCGGCAGCGCCAGCCCGGCGGTTGAAGGCGAGGTCGTCGTGGTCGGCTATTCGTCCGGCGAGGTTTTTGCGCTCACCGTCGAGAACGGCCGCCCTTTGTGGTCCGACAGTCTGACATCGACGGGTGCGGTCGACGCGGTTTCCGCCCTCGCCGACATTCGCGGCCGGCCCGTCATCGACCGCGGCCGGGTCTTTGCGGTGAGCCACGCCGGGCGCATGGTCGCGATCGATCTGCGCAGCGGCGAGCGGGTCTGGGACCAGGGGATCGGCTCGAGCCACGGCGCTTGGGTCGCCGGCGATTACCTCTACGTATTGTCCAACGACAACGAACTCGTCTGTTTGACGCGAGACGAGGGCAAGGTGCGCTGGCTGCGTCAGCTGCCAAGCTACGAGAACGAGAAGGACAAGGAAGACCCGATCACCTGGACCGGGCCGATATTGGGCGGCGACCGGCTGATCGTGGTGTCCTCCGACGGGTGGGCATTGTCGGTCTCGCCCTATACCGGGGAGCCCTTGGGGCGCGAGGAAATGCCGGGCAACGCCTTTGTCGACCCGGTCATCGCCAACAACACGCTCTATATATTGACCGATAACGGCGAACTTTCCGCCTATCGCTGACCGATCGCGACTTTCCGAGGCGCCGCCCGATGAGCTTTGCCGTCGCCATCCTCGGCCGCCCCAATGTCGGCAAATCGACCCTGTTCAATCGGCTCTGCGGCCGCCGCGCGGCGCTGGTCGACGACACCCCCGGGCTGACCCGCGATCGCCGCGAGGGCGAAGCCCATATCGCCGATCTCGGTTTTCGCGCGATCGATACCGCCGGGCTCGAAGAGGCGGCGCCGGCCTCGCTCGCCGGCCGCATGCAGGCGCAGACCGGGCGCGCGCTCGCCGACGCCGACGTGGCGCTGCTTGTCATCGACGCGCGTGACGGCGTGACCGAGGCCGACTGCCACTTCGCCGCCTGGCTGCGGCGATCGGGCAAACCGGTGGTGCTGGTCGCCAACAAGACCGAAGGCCGCGCGACCCTCGCCGGGGTCGGCGAAGCCTACCGGCTCGGCCTCGGCGACCCGGTGCCGATCTCGGCCGAGCACGGCGAGGGGCTGGCCGGGCTTTACGAGCGGCTGGCGCCGTTTTGCCGCGGTGACGAGATAGCGCGGGATACGGTCGAGGACACGTCGAAACGGCCGCTGCATCTCGCCATCGTCGGCCGCCCGAATGTCGGCAAATCGACCCTGGTCAATCGCCTGATCGGCGAGGACCGGCTGCTGACCGGTCCCGAGGCCGGGATCACGCGCGATGCGATCGCGATCGATTGGGCGTGGTGTGGCCGCCTGATCCGCCTCGCCGACACCGCCGGCATTCGCCGCCGGCCGCATGTCGAAGGCAAAATCGAGCAGCTTTCGGTCGCCGATGCGCTGCGCACGATCCGCTTTGCCGAAACCGTGGTTCTTGTCGTCGACGCTTTGCAGCCGCTCGAGCGCCAGGACCTGACGATCGCCCGGCTCGTCGCCGAGGAGGGGCGCGCGCTGGTGCTGGCGGCGACCAAATGGGACGCGGTTCCCGACCGGGCCGCCGCGCTGAAGGCGTTGCGCGAGCGGCTGGCGATATCGCTGCCGCAACTGCACGGCGTGTTCCCGGTGCCGGTCTCGGGGCTGACCGGTTATGGCCTCGACGCGATGATGGACGCTGTCATCACCGCCGACGCCGTATGGAACAAGCGCGTTCCGACCGCCGATCTCAACCGCTGGCTCGCCGCGGTGCAGGAGCGCCACCCCCCGCCGCTCGCCGCCGGCCGCCGGCTGCGCCTGCGCTATATGACCCAGGTCAACACCCGCCCGCCGAGCTTTGCGCTGTTCGCCTCGAAACCCGCCGAGCTTCCCGATTCGTATCGGCGGTACCTCGTAAACGCGTTGCGCGCGGCGTTCGAGCTGCCCGGCACACCGATCCGGCTGATGCTGCGCCAGGGCAAAAACCCATACGACGCGCGGTGATCGCGCCCGTCCGTCCACCGCCGCGAAATCGCGGCGCCCACCTCCGCCGGCGGGGTTGCGCTGTCTCGCGGCTTCTGTATTTCTATCAACAGGCGATTTTTTCGGGAGGCGACAAGAAATGTTGAAGACGGCTACGGTCTTGATCCTTTTCGGTCTCGTTGCGGCGCTGCCGGCACAGGCGCAAACCGCGTCTCCCCATCCCGCCGCCAGGGCCTCCTCCCACGCGGCTGCTGCGGCGTCGCCAAATCTCGCCAGTGACCAGTTTTCCTCGGAGGCGGCGGCCAAGGCGCATTGTCCCGCGGACGCGATTGTCTGGGCCAATCTCGGCAGCTCAAAGGCCTATCACCCGAGCGGCGACAGGTATTACGGAAAGACCAAGCACGGCGCTTACATGTGTCAAAAAGACGCCGACCAGGCGGGCTTTCATGCCGCCGGCCGCCGCGGCGGCAAAGCTGCCGCGAAAAAGGCGAGCGCCAAGACGACCCACTGACGACGAACCGCTACCGGCTAGCGCGGTTTTTCGATCGCATTGAAACCGTCGTTGCCCGCGCGGAGGAGAGAGCTGATGGCGCCATCCGATCGGATTATCCTCTGACGTCGGTGTCGCGAACCACCGGCCGGCAACCTGGACACCACGGCTGGGATCGCAACCGAAACCGCTGGGGATAGCTCGGACGGGGCTACGGGTTCGGTTGCGAAAAGCCCCGGTGGGTCGGCCGAAACGGGCACGGGACCAATCGGCGATCGCGTACAACCTTCGGGCGACAGTTCGTCGCGGCCGACAGAGACTCGATCCGAGCCGGGCGATAGAAAATGCGGCAGGCCATCAGAACCATCGGGATTGTTGTTCAGATGACCGTCGCGCTGTGGGCGGCCGAGGGCTCGGCGGCCGACCAGTCGAGCGTCGGCCTGCCAGAGGTGAATGTCACGGCGCCGCCGATCACCCCCCAATATAAAAAATGGAGCCCCTATCTCGGCAACATGCGGGTCGAAGAAAATAAATGGCCTACTATTCCGTGCACCGGATCGCGGATCGCCGCCGCGGCTGCCGGAACATGCAAGACCGGGCCGCAAATGAGCCCGGCGGCGCTCGGTACGCCGCAAGGAGCGTCGTCGGTCCAAATATCGAATTGCAGCATCGCTCATGACTTGGTCATGACCGACCTCGGCAACATTCGGGTTGAAGCCGACGTCCAGACCTTCGACCCGGATTATGTCAGCGGCATCGGTTTTCAGCATCGCGCCTGCTTTGTCGAGACCGGCTACAGCGACCTGCGCCAAGACTTTCCCGACATGAACCAGATGACGAGAAGCGGTCTCAACTGGCGGGATTTCACCGAAGCCGGCGATGTCAGCATCATGAAATTCGCGCTTGGCCCAAGCGACTGCCGGGCGTTCGAAAAGCGCGGCCCGCGCTGGGGCGGGGGCTATGTCTGGGTGATGCATGCCAGCTTTTGCCGTGTCGACGGCCGCCCGGTCGACCCCGCCGACCTCGATCGCGTGCTCGCCGCGTTGCAGGTACGGCAATATGAAGCGCGCGGCAATCTCCGTTCGGCGCCGCCATAGACCTCGATAAGCGACAACCGCAAAAAATTGTCGCAGGCGTAGCGTAGCCAGGCGGCATCGGTACTTTTGGGCGGCTGCGCCTACAACCAACACGGTCATGCCCGGCACAAGGCCAGTAATTGTGATAATCAGACCGGAATACGTTAACTTTTGTTCAACTTAAGCACGCCTTGCCCGGACTTGATCCGGGCATCCACGTCTTGGAAACCGAGAGGACTGAACCTCGAAGAACGAGATGGCTGAGCCCAAAGAGGGCGTGGATAGCCACGACGATAAGCCGTTGCTGTCACCGATCGGCGATCAACTCGATTGCCTCCCGCGGCCTCCCCCTCTTTTCGCCGATCACGGGTGAGGCGGGCGGCATTCGAGCGATTGGAGACACCGCGAGGGATTGCCGGTACCTTCCGGCACGATAAACCGCCAAGGCGAGGGCTGCGATGTCGGGAGATGTCATTCGTATTCCAACGGCGGACGGGCGCGAACTCGGCGCTTATCTCGCCGTGCCGCGGGCCGGCAGCGGGCCGGGGATCGTGCTGCTGCACACCGCCTTCGGCCTCGACCGGCATATGCGAGACATGGCCGACCTCTATGCCGAGGAAGGCTATGTGGTGATCTGCCCCGACCTCTATTGGCGCATCGAGCCGGGGTTGGATCTCGGCCAAGACGAGGCGGGCCGGCAGCGGATGCTCGGGCTTTACCAGAAATTCGACCATGCCGCCGCGCTCGACGACATCGCCCGGTCCGTATCGGCGCTGCGCGCCCGCAGTGAATGCACCGGCAAGGTCGCGGCGATCGGGTTCTGCCTCGGCGGGGGCCTTGCTTATCATGCCGCGGCCCAATCGAGCGTCGATTGCGCGGTTGCCTATTATGGTGCCGGCATCGACGCGGAACCCGATCTCGCCAACCGGATAACCTGCCCGCTAGTCCTGCATTTCGCCGAGAACGACGATTTCGTCCCGGCCGCCGCGGTTGCCCGAGTGAAGGAGGCGTTTGCCCGCCGCCCCGACATTCAGATCTATACTTATCCGGGGACAAAGCACGGCTTCAACCGCCCGGACGGCGGCGATTACGACAAACCGGCGGCCAGGCTCGCGCATTCGCGCTCGATCGCCCTGCTGCGGCGGGTGATCGGGCCGCGTTACGATCTCGAAGCGCTGTGGGAGGCGCATACGCGTTACGAGTTCGAAACCCGCGATGTCGCGGCGACGATGGCGACGATGGTCGGCGACCCCTATGTCAACCACGTCCCGGTCATGACCGGCGGGGTCGGTCAGCGCGACCTCGCGCGCTTCTACGCCAATCACTTCATCCCGAAATGCCCGGCCGACATCGCGATGGTGCCGGTCTCGCGCACCATTGGCGGCGACCGCATCGTCGACGAAATGGTGGTGTCGTTCACCCACGACGTCGAGATCGACTGGATGCTGCCCGGCGTGGCGCCGACCGGGCGGCGGGTCGAGGTGCCGCTCGTGGCGGTCGTCGGCTTTCGCGGCGGCAAGCTCTACCACGAGCACATCTATTGGGATCAGGCGAGCGTATTGGTGCAGATCGGCGTCCTCGATCCCAAAGGATTGCCGGTCGCCGGGGTCGAGACCGCCAAAAAACTGCTCGACGAAACCCTCCCCTCCAACACCCTGATGAAGCGCTGGCCCGAGAGCGCCCCGCGAGCCGAATGAGGCTTCCATTTCCTCTTGGAGAAGTCCGCCGCGATGCGTAGTTAGTATTTGCATGACGAGCGCGGAGGTTCTCCGCTTGCTTCTGGCGGAAGGGTGGCGTGAGGTTGCGCGGAGAGGGAGCCATATTCAGCTTAAACACCCGCACCGCGCCGGTCGGGTCACCGTGCCCCATCCGAGAAAGGATCTCCCGATCGGCACCGTCAAGAGCATCGAGCGGCAAGCCGGCACAGAACTCGTGGGTAGAATGAAGTGACCAGCTACATCGCATTGATCCGCAAGGATACGGACAGCGATTTCGGCGTCGAGTTCCCCGATTTCCCGGGTTGCGTCAGCGCTGGCGCGACATTTGAAGAGGCGCGGCGGATGGCGCAGGAAGCTTTGGAACTGCACGTCCACGGCATGCGCGAGGACGGTGACGAGCTGCCATCCCCGTCGTCTTTGGACGCGATAATAGCCGGTCCCGGCAACACCGACGCCGAAGCGTTTTTCTTTGTCCGCCTGACCGAAGGCGCCGAGCGCGGCGTCAGCGCCGAGCCCAAGCGGCGCCGCCGATAGACCTGCCAGACGGTCTCGTCCACTTCGCCGAGAACGCGCTCGCGGACGCGCCGTCATCCATCAGCGGAACTGCGGCGGCAATTTGCCGTTTGGCGGCGGAGAAACAAGCAGCGCATAGGTTCTCCTGCGACGCTGCTTTTGAAGGAGAGCGACCGATGGCGGCGATTCCCGACAACTACCTCGATCTCGTGCAGCAGAAAAAAGCGTTTGCCAACCTCGCCACGATGATGCCTGACGGCACGCCGCAAGTGACGCCGATTTGGATCGACTATGCCGACGGCAAAATCCGCATGAACACCGCCAAGGGGCGGACGAAGGCGCGCAACCTGAAGGCTGGCGTTCCGGTCGCGTTGTCGATCATGGATCCCGACAATCCCTATCGCTATGTGCAGATCCGCGGCCGGGTCACCTCCGCCCAAGAAAACGGCGCCGACGCGCATATCGATGCGCTTGCCAAGAAGTATCTCGACAAGGACAAGTATCCGTTCCGCCAGCCGGGCGAAGTGCGCATCATGTACGAGATCGAGCCGCTGTCGGTTTCCGGCATGGGCTGAAATCCTGGGCGCTTGCTGGATCAGCGCCGGTTGTAGAGCCCTCGCCGATGCTGCCGCCATCCCGCCGTCGCGGTCGCACTGTCATTCCCGCAGCAGAAGCGGCGCCAGCACCTCCGGATCGGACAGCATCGGGTAATGGCCGGTGTCGATATCGAGATATTTGGCGCCGAGCGTTTCGGCGGTGCGGCGCTGGTGCGCCTCCCCCGGGTTGGGGGCGCGGCGGCAGCGGATCACGATCGCCTTCCACGGCTGCGACCAGAAGCTCTTCAACGACACGGCGTCTTCCATCGCGGCGATCGGATGCGGCGTATAGCGGGCCAGCGCGAAGGCGCGCGCCGCCGGGTCGAGGCCGGCGAAGCTGCGATTTTCGGCATCCTCGCGCGACGGCCCGACCGAGAGCGCGGTGGTGACCCGCGGGGTCGGCCGGTTGACGATCTGCGAGACCCGTTCGCCGTCGAGGAGCGCCAGCGCATCGACAAAGACCAGCCGGCCAATCCGCTCGCGCGCGAGTTCCGCCGCCCGGCACAGCACCATCCCGCCGGAGCTGGTGCCGGCCAGCACGACATCGTTCAGATCCTCGTAAAACAGCAGCTCGGCGATCTCGGCGGCCTGGGTCTCGACGGTGATCCCCGGCCGCAGCGCATGCCGCCGCTCGGCGCAGCCGTCGAGCGAGGGCGCATGGACGAGATGCCCCGCTGCCCTGAGGCGCGCCGCCGTCGGCTGCCAAATCCAGCCGCCCTGATAGGCCCCGTGGATCAGCACATATGTCGCCATGTCATTCTCCTTGGTCGATTTTAACACCGGTGGACCCGGCCTAGCCGCGCGGCGCCGCCCCCGACCCACTAGCGCATGATCCGATCAGGTGGGGCCGCCCCCTCACCCGGTGCGAGTAGGGCTCA
>Ga0210398_10002639_pt1 | contig 17409 bp, 17 predicted proteins | sample IncBWC4OmetaG_FD_161047 | JGI IMG/M metagenome (GOLD analysis project Ga0210398, IMG submission 161047) | Forest soil microbial communities from Barre Woods Harvard Forest LTER site, Petersham, Massachusetts, United States - Inc-BW-C-4-O | ecosystem: Environmental > Terrestrial > Soil >... | reverse complement strand
AATTGAATCCGATGGGCTTGAACAGCACTGCGAGCCATGCGCCCAAATGTCCCGCAATACTGTATTGAATCGCGGGCCCGGTCGCTCCCGGCGGCGGCGCGGGGAAGGAACTTAAGGCCCAGAGTATGACCATCAACGCGAGAATGATGGTGCCGACGCGGCTCATGAAAATTTCAACGCGCTGCCACAGACCAATGCCTAAATTGCGCAAATTCGGCCAGTGATACGCCGGTAGTTCCAGCATGAGCGATTGAAAGCCGCCGCGCCGCCCTAAACGTTTGAGCACGAATGCCACCGCCATCGCGCTGACCACGCCGATGACATACAGCGCGAACAGCACCACGCCCTGCAATTCCATGCCGCCCCAGATGGTGCGCCGTGGAATGAATGCCCCGATTATCAAAGCGTAGACCGGCAGGCGCGCGGAACAAGTCATCAGCGGCGCAATCATGATGGTGGCCAGGCGGTCGCGAGGATTTTGGATGGTGCGCGTCGCCATGATCCCGGGTATGGCGCAGGCAAAACTCGAGAGCAACGGAATGAAGGCGCGGCCGGACAGGCCGACGCTGCCCATGACGCGATCGAGCAGGAAGGCGGCGCGCGGCAGATAGCCGGAATCCTCGAGCACCAAAATAAAAAAGAACAGGATGATGATTTGCGGCAAAAACACCAGCACGCTGCCGACCCCGGCCAGCACGCCGTTGATGAGCAAATCCTTGATCAGGCTGTTGGGCAGTTCCGATCCCAGCCAATTGCCGAACCAAGCGATGCCGAGTTTAATTTCGTCCATGGGCACCTGCGCCCAGGCAAACACCGCTTGAAACACCAGGAACAGGATCACCGCTAAAATCACCGGCCCGAGCAGCGGATGCAGTACCAGTGCATCCAGCCGATCGCTCAACGTAACGCCTTCGAGTCCGTCGGCGCCCACCTTCCCTAAGATTCGGCGCACTTCCGCGTGATCGTGCTCCAAATCTCCTCTGCTCAAGGGTTGCCAGGCCGCGGCCGGCCTCACGTGTTCGGGCATGGCGATGGAATCGAGCATCTTGATCAGGGCTTTGACACCGGTCGTTTTGACGCCGACCGTCTCCACCACCGGCACGCCCAATTCGACTGCCAGTTTTGCGGCATCGATGACAATGCCCTTGCGGCGCGCAATATCGGTCATGTTGAGCGCCACGACCATGGGCAGCCCCAAGCGCTTCAAGCTCAACACCAAACGCAAATTCTGGCGCAGGTTGGTCGCATCCGTCACGCAGACCACAAAATCGGGCGCGCTTTCGCCGGCGCGCCGCCCCAGGAGCACGTCGGCGGTGACTTGTTCATCGGGGGTCAAGGGATCGAGGCTGTAGGCGCCGGGCAAATCCAGGATACGGATCCGGGCGCCCGACGGCGTGAGCAGCGAGCCTTCTTTGCGTTCGACGGTGACGCCGGCGTAATTGGCGACCTTCTGGCGGCTTCCGGTCAGAATATTGAACAGCGCAGTCTTGCCGCAGTTGGGATTTCCAACCAAGGCGATAAGAGGACTCGGAACGCTGCGCGCGAGGTCCATGGAGTCAGCAGCCGGTCCTAGGGGAGCTGCGGCTGCTCCGGACACACGCGGATACAGGCGGCCTCGAAGAGTCTCAGGGCAAAGGTGCTTGTCCCGATGCGCACGGCGATCGGCGCCCGCGCCAACAGCCCCCGGGCGACAATGCGCACCGCCTCGCCGGGGAGAAACCCTAGCTCAGCCAAGCGCCGGCTCACCTCAGCGGGTGCCTTGGAATCGGCCCCGGCGACGGAAACCACGCGTGCCGAGGCTCCCGGCGCCAGCTCCGCGAGCGGAATTTCGGCGCTAACCGCGGGTACCAGGGACATGGGGAGTGCGTCCAACATGAACGCAATTCTACATGAGAATCGTTCCCATTACTATTACGGAGTCACATTCCTGCCCGAAAGCGCGGGCGGTTCCTGATAGTCTTAGAGTCCTTGGAAACATCGGAGGCGTATGAAATGCCTACGCTTTTTGAGAAGATCATCGCCGGCGACCTGCCGGCGACCGTGCTCTACCGCGACCCGCGCGTGATTGCGTTTTTGGACATTCGTCCGGCGGCGCCGGTGCATATACTCATTGTCCCGAACAAACCCATACCCACAGTCAATGATATTGCCGACGAGGATGAAGCGCTGATCGGCCACATGTTCATCGTGGCGCGCGATCTTGCACGACAGCAAGGCATCGCCGAGAGCGGCTATCGGCTGATCATCAATTGCAATGCACATGGCGGCCAGGAGGTGTATCACTTGCATGTGCATCTTTTGGGCGGACGGCCTCTTGGGCCAATGGTGGCGCGAGCTTAGATGCGAAAATAAAGAGGATCAGTGATGAAGAAGAAAAAGGCCGTGCGCGCCAAAAAAAGGCCGTCGATCAGCGCCGCGAAGTCCACGCGCGCCATGAAAGCGCGAGAAATTTCTCGCCCCAGTCCACGCAGCGCGCCGCGCCGCGAACTGTACCCCGCGCTCGAGCCCTATCGGCACGGCCACTTACGCGTCTCGGACATTCACGAGATCTACTACGAGGAAAGCGGCAATCCCTTAGGCAAGCCGGCGGTCTTCCTGCACGGCGGTCCTGGCGCAGGATCGGACAAACGCGCGCGGCAATTCTTCGACCCGCGCCATTATCGCATCGTGGTGTTCGATCAGCGCGGTTGCGGTCGCAGCCGACCGAGCGCCAGTCTCATCGAGAATACGACCTGGCACCTGGTCGCGGATATCGAGCGCCTGCGCAAACATTTGAATATCGAGCGCTGGCTGGTATTCGGCGGATCTTGGGGCAGCACGCTGGCGCTCGCTTACGCGGAAGCGCATCCGGAGCGCGTCAGTGAAATCGTGTTGCGCGGAATATTCTTGCTGCGCTACGCTGAGATTCGCTGGTTCTATCAGCACGGTGCCTCCGAAATATTTCCGGACGCCTGGGAAGCCTATCGCGACGCGATCCCGCTCGATGAGCGCGATGATTATTTGAGCGCGTACCACAAGCGCCTGACCGGCACGGATCAGCGCGTCGCCTTGACCGCGGCTCGCGCCTGGTCCGTGTGGGAGGCCGCCTGCAGCTTTCTCTACAGCAATGTCGATAACATCAAGAAATGGGGCGAAGACCAATTCGCGCTGTCGGTCGCGCGAATCGAATGTCATTATTTCGTGAATCGCGGCTTTTTGCGCAGCGAGAGCCAACTAATCGACGATGTACCGCGCATACGAAATATTCCGACGACCATCGTGCAGGGCCGCTATGACGTCGTCTGCCCAGCCACGAGCGCGTGGGATTTGCATCGTGCGTGGCCCGAGGCGGACATGAGGATCGTGCCCGACGCGGGCCACTCCGCATTCGAATCCGGTAACACTCACGAGCTGGTGCTCGCCACCGATCGATACCGCAGCCGGTAGGCTCCTGGGGGAACACAAGTGTCTGAACTGGCATACATCGGCTTGGCGCGCGCGACAGACGCGCGCGAAATTGCGGAAATGTCCCGCGATCTCATTGAGCAGGGGTTGACCTGGTCATGGACACCGGCGCGAGTGCAGCATTTTATTTCCGGTCCGGAGTCCTCAGTCGTGGTCGCGCGCCGCGAACAGCGGATTGCGGCGTTCGCCATCATGCATTTCGGCGACGACGTCGCGCATTTGAATCTGCTCGCGGTCGCGCCGGAACATCGTCGCCAGGGCCTAGGATCCCAGCTCATGGACTGGCTTACCCGTACCGCCATGGAAGCCGGTGTATTTCGCATCAACCTGGAATTGCGTACTCACAACGAGGCGGCACGAATTTTCTACGGGCGATTGGGCTTTGATCAGCTCGGCATCGTCCAAGGCTACTATCAAGGCCGGGAAGCGGCGCTGCGCATGTCGCGGCACCTGGCAAAAACCTAAGAAGACGCGGAACGCGCCGCCCCATTCTTGAAATCCCCGTCCGGATTGGCCGCCTGCGCGGCCCGCTTGGGCTTCCCCAACGGGAAGACCACCGTCACCCGGCAACCGCGGCCGGGGCCGGTATCCACCGTCATTTCACCGGCGGCGTCCCGCACCCGGTCGGCCACACTCCATAAGCCGAAGCCGTGCGCACGGGGCTCGAACAGGCTCAACTGCCATTCGAATCCCGAGCCGCGGTCCTCCACGACGGCGCGCAATTCATCCGTGTTGCGCGTCACCGTAACCGAAGCGATCTGCACGCCGGAGTGCTTGACGACGTTGCGCAGCAACTCGCGGATGACTTTGAAGACCAGCACGCGCAAATCGATGTCGATGGATGCATCGTCCGCGGTCACGTTCAGATCGACCTGCAGATTGTCTTTGCTGCGCATATAGACACTGAGCCACTTGAGCGCCGGCTCCAACCCCAATTCATACAATCCCGGCGGACTCAAATCGGCGATGACTCGTTGCGCGATGGCCTGTACTTCGCGCACGGTGTTGGTCGCCTCGCTGAGCAATAGCCGGATCTCCGGCGGCGAACGCGCCACCAGTGCATCCAGCGTCATCGACAAGCCAACCAGCTGCTGGCCGATGCCATCGTGCAGATCCACCGCAGTGGCGCGGCGCGCGCGCTCTTCGGCGCCCACCAATTCACGTGCGTAAAGCTTCAGGCGATCCTGATTCTGGCGCAGCCGTTCGTTCAGATCGACCAGCTCGGTGACATCGCGTGCGACGCCCCAAACTCGCACCAGGTAGCCCTGCTCGATCACGCCGCGAAATCCCGTGATGTACGTGCGCGGGTGGGAGTTGACCGTCACCGAGAACTGCATCCCCTCCATCGAGTAGCCCTGATGCGATGCGGCGCCCAAGTGCTGGATGAACACCGCAAACCAGGGCATGTCGGCGCGCCACTGGCGCGTTTCGGCCTCGGACACGCCCATTTCGCGGTTCATGCGCAAGTAGGTCAGATTGCTTTCGGCGACGTAGGCGTGGGTTTGCAGCCACGCGATCTGATCATCGACCGGAAGGTGCGGGTCCATCGGCGAGGACAGCTCAACGCGCCACACGGCTTCGGAGCTGTGTTCTATGAAATTACGGTAGCGCTCCTCGCTGGTATGCAACAGCTGATAGGCGTTTCTCTTCTCGAGCAGCACGACCGTGAGCAGGAAATTGATCACGACCAGGGTCGCGAGATACAGCTGCACGGCGCCCACGCGTACGAAGGGACTCGGATCGCCGGCAAAAGGCCCCAGCCCCTGGCTCGCAAAGTAAGACACCAAAACGGCGGTCGCCGCCGCGAGGATGGTCGACCAGCGCGGCGGCATGCGAAAGGCCGCGACCACCACGAACGCCAAGAGCACGAAGGGCATATCCAGGATCGTGGTGACGCCGCCCGGCGGCGCGGAAAATACCCAACTGGTCATGGCCAGCATCGCAAACCCGATCAGCATCATTTCGACGGCCGGCCCCGCCGGCGCCGAATGCTGGCGGGCGTGAAAGCGCACCGCCCAGCCCATGACGATCGGCGCGGTGGCTAAGGATCCCAGCCAGTTGCCCGCCCACCAGATCTGACATTCGCGCACATATTCGGGGGTACCGAAAGTTCGAGTAGTGGCATACCCACCCACGAGCGCGCTGGCTGCGGCGCCGACGGCAATTGCGGCAATGAACAGCAGCACATTGCGCATCCGCGGCGCTCTTGGGGTTTCGATGAGCCGCGACGCGACAAACGCACCGACCATGCCGTCGATCGAATTGGCAATGGCAAACGGCACATAAGTGACGAAACGGAAGTGCTCGGCAGTCATGGCGCTGGCCGACAGTTCGATCGTCAGCTGTATCGCGATTATAAAAATCCAATTGCGGCGGGGCGAAAGCCACAAAGCCATGAACAAAAGGCCCGCAGCCGGCCACATGATCGTCAGCGCTTCAGTATTCTCGTGCAGCCTCAGGCCGAGCAGCACCAGCAACAAATACAGCGCGGCAAAGACGGCGAGAGACCGGGCGCCTTTGGCAATACCGTCGCGCGTGAAATCCCACTCGAGCCCTGGTGGCCGCTCTGCGGGCGCGGTCGACGTCGGCACTTTCAAGACCTCCTTGTTCTTGTTGGAAGATGATTGTGCGCCAGTTTGTTGCAATACTACAAACCATCCATGGCTGCTAAAAACACCACGCAATTGTTCGGTACGACCCGACGGCAAGTCGCAAGGATCGGACAGGGGAGCTGGAAAATCGAAGCTTCGGCCGCCGCCGGCGCCATTGCGGCGTTGCGCCGCGGACTCGATCTAGGCCTGACGCATATCGATACCGCGGAAATGTACGGTTCCGGCCTGTCGGAACGACTCATCGGCCAAGCCATCGAAGGCCGGCGCGACGAGGTGTTCCTGGTTTCCAAAGTGCTGCCCAATCATGCTTCTCAAAAAGGCACCCTCGCCGCCTGCGAGAAATCCTTGGCGCATCTCTCCACTGACCGGCTCGACTGCTTCTTGCTGCATTGGCGCGGCAGCGTTCCGCTGGAAGAAACCATCGCCGCATTCGAGACGCTGGTCCGGCAGGGCAAAATCCTGGCATGGGGTGTCAGCAATTTTGACGTGCAGGACCTAGCCGAGGTTGCTGCGATCGCCGGTCCCGGCCATCCGGCCTGCAATCAAGTTCTCTATCACCTTAAGGAGCGCGCGATTGAGCATGCGGTGCTGCCTTGGTGTGCCAAGCAGGGTAGCGCCGTGGTTGCCTACACGCCTTTCGGCCAGTCGCCGGGAATTTTCGAGGGCGAATCCAAGGCCGGACGGGTGTTGCGTGAAATTGCCGATTCACACGGCGCCACGCCCCGCCAGGTGGCCCTGCGATTCTTACTGCGCCGGCCGGAGACCTTCGTCATCCCGAAGGCCTCGGAAATCGCGCACGTGGAAGAGAACGCGGGAACCTACGACGTGGATCTCGATGATTCCGACATCGCCAAGATCGATGCGGCGTTTCCGCTCGGCAAGGCGCCGCGCGGACTGCCAATGATTTGAGACTCGTCCTCCAGCACCGTGAGATTGAGCGTCTTGCTTGAGCGGCCCGGGGCGACCGGAAGCTTCGAGGCACTGCTGTCTTTCGTGCCTCGAAGCTTCCCGTCTCCCCAGGCCATCCGAGCCGGTCCATCTCACAGTGCCGAGGAGGTCTAGCGCAGGATTTGCCGCCCCACCGCATCAATGCTCGAAGTACCGGTCAGCGCCAACGTCACGCGCAGTTCATTGCGCATGATGTCGAGCGCCCGGATTACACCCGCTTCCCCCGCCGCCGATAAGGCATACAGGAACGCTTTGCCAATCAGCGCGCCTCTCGCGCCGAGAGCGAGTGCCTTGGCGATGTCTTGGCCGGAACGCACGCCGCCGTCGAACATCACTTCGCAGCGTCCGCCGACAGCGTCGACAATCTCACTTAAGACGGAGATCGACGACGGCGCACCATCCAGCTGGCGCCCGCCATGATTGGACACGACAATCGCGTCCGCGCCGGCCGCCACCGCCAGTCGTGCATCTTCGGCGTCCAGCACGCCTTTCAGTATCAGCTTCCCCGGCCAGCGGCTGCGCACCCACTCCACATCGCGCCAATTCGCCGATGGGTCGAATTGCGTCGCGGTCCACTCGGCCAGAGTATTGATGCCGCTGGAGCCGCCGATCCGGCCAACCAAATTGCCGAACGTGCGCCGCTTGCCGAACAGCACGCGCAACGCCCAGGTGGGCTTGGTCGCGATATCCCAGGCATTGCGCAGTGTCAATTGGGGTGGAATGGTCAGCCCGTTGCGCGGATCGCGGCGACGTTCGCCGATGACCTGCAAATCGAGAGTGAGCATCAACGCCGAACATCGGGCGGCTGCGGCGCGGTCGATCAGCTCTTGATTGAAGCCGCGATCTCGCATCAGATATTGCTGAAACCAGAAGGGTTCCTTGGTCGCTTCGCGAACATCCTCGATCGAACAGATCGACATGGTGCTGAGGCAAAAAGGAATGCCGCAGGCCGCCGCCGCCCGCGCGCCCAGTATTTCACCGTCGGCATGGAACAGTCCCGCGAGACCAGTGGGTCCGATCGCGAGAGGCATGGAGACCGGGGAGCCGAGCAGTGTCGAGGCGAGCGATATTTTCGACACATCAACCATGACTCGCTGTCGAAAACTCATCGCGTCGAGATCCGCGGCGTTGCGTCGAATGGTGCGCTCGTCATACGAGCCACCGTCAGCGTAATCGAAAATCGCTTTCGGGATTCTGCGCTGGGCGAGCCGGCGAAAATCCTCGATGCTCAAAATGACTGCCATGTCGGCGAGTGTACGGGCGCGTACGGCCGCACAGCAATACGGCACGGCCCGGTCTTGCCCGGGCCGTGCACTCAAATCATTTTACAGGGAAAGCCAAACGTCGATGCCGCCATGCTTGGTGCAGGCGCGATTCCGATCTTTCGTGCTTGTGAAAAAGCCGTCATGGCAGCGAGCTGAGGAGCGGGGATGATCGTGTCGGTACTGCTGAACCTGGTCATCACCATTCCTGTGATCATCATTATTCTTGTGATCGTCCCGATGATCGTCGGCCTTCATGACCTTATGTTCATCCGGCTTGCGATCGTCCGGGCGATCCTGCGCGCTGACCAGGACAGGCGTCAGGGCCGTCATCGCAATAGCCGTCATTGTGAGCAATGCTGGTTTCCAAAAATGCTGGCGCATGTCGCTTTCCTCGATCTTGGATTGGGAGTCGCATGCTACGGCCGCTCCAACCAGGCCGCAATGGCGCGCCGCTGCAAAGGTCTGTCGGCGCGAGCCTACGCGTGGCGGGCGGAAAGTACCCATCCAACCCGATGTTAGCTAAGCTTCGTGGGTCCTTCAGGAGATCCATCTTGCTGACAAGAACGTTTTGGCGCGGCGTCGCGCTGGCTTGGATGCTCTGCCCAGGCATCGGCGCAGCAGCCGGCGGCACGACAGCGGTCGGCGCCGCGGCGGCGGGCGCGGGAAATGTGGATAGCGCGCGTCTCGAGGCGGCGGACTCCGAGCCGCAGAACTGGTTCACGGGCGGGCGCGACAAGGACGGCACGTACTTTTCACCCTTGACCGCGATCGACACGGGCAACGTGAAGCAGCTGGGATTTGCCTGGAGCTACGATCTGGGCGAGCCGCAGCGCGGCCAAGAGGCGACACCGCTCGTGATCGACGGCGTCATGTACACCTCGGGAACCTGGGGTTATGTCTACGCCGTGAATGCCGCCACCGGGAAAGAGCTGTGGCGCTACGATCCTAAGGCCGATTTCTTCATGGGTAGAAATCCCTGCTGCGATCTGGTCAATCGCGGCGTCGCCGTGTGGAAGGGCAAGGTGTTCGTCGCCTCCGTGGACGGACGCCTGCATGCGCTCGACGCGGCAACCGGCAAGAAGCTCTGGGAAGCCGACACCATCGTCGATCGCAAGCTGCCGTATTCGAGCACCGGCGCGCCGCAAATTGCCGGCAGCGTGGTCGTCATCGGCAACAGCGGCGCGGACATGGGGCACGGCGCCGTGCGCGGCTACATATCGGCGTACGATTTGGAAACCGGCGCACTCAAATGGCGTTTCTTCACAGTGCCGCCGGCAGTGGGCCAGCCTTACGAAAATCCGGAGTTGGCTGCGGCGGACAAGACCTGGGATCCGCAGCGCAAGCCTGAATTCAAAGGTGGCGCGACCGCCTGGGATGGCTTTGCCTACGACGCCAAGCTCAACTTGTTGTACTTCGGCACGGCCAATGCCGCTCCTTACGACCTTCGTCAGTTAGGACCCAAGCAACTCGACAGCCTTTACGCCACGTGCATCATCGCGGTCGATGCATCGACGGGGCGCATGGCGTGGTACTACCAGGAAACACCGCACGACAGCTGGGACTACGACGCGGTTCAAAAGATGGTGCTTGCAGACATCACGATCGATGGCCAGCCCCGCTCGGTCATCATGCAGGCCTCCAAGAACGCCTTCTTTTATGTGCTGGATCGCAAGACCGGGAAATTGCTGTCCGCCAAAAGCTACGCATTCATGAATTGGGCCACCCACGTGGATATGAAGACCGGCAGACCCGTGACCACACCGCAGTCCGATTGGTACAACACGGCCAAGCTCACGTATCCGTCTTGGTTTGGCGCGCACACTTGGAATCCGATGTCATACAGCCCGCGCACGCGGCTTGTTTATATTCCTGTGATCGACGTTCCCACGATCTGGGTCGACCTGCTGCACAACGGCAGCAAGCTCAAATATGTGGAGGGCTTCTTCACGGTTCAGGGCATTATTCCCGACGACACCTACGATGCGAAGGATTCCACTCGCTTGTTCGGTCCGGTGCCGGATGAGCAGGCGGTCAAGGCGGCTCGTCATGTCAAACCGGTACGAGAATTGATTCTTGCCTGGGATCCGGTCGCGGAAAAGAAGGTGTGGGAACACGAGACCTCCTCCGGAATCCGCGGCTACGACGGTGGTGTGATGTCGACCGCGGGAAATCTGGTATTTCAGGGCCGCGGCAGCGGCGAGTTGTGGATCTATGCGGCCGACACGGGCAAAGTGCTCAAGGTTTTGAAAACCGGGAGCCACATCATGGCCGCGCCGATGACCTATGCGATCAACGGCGAGCAATATGTTGCGCTTCAAGTGGGCTACGGGGGCACCTCGATCACCGTAGCCCCCATTCCGCCGAGCAGCGCCGCTCTCAAGTATCAAAATACCAATCGCATTATCGCTTTCAAATTGGGCGGCGGCGCGGCGCCGATGCCGCCGGTGCGAGTCGAACCGCTCTTCCCCAAGCCTCCCGAACAAAAGGCGACTCGAGCGCAGATCGACGCGGGCGAAGTGACTTTCATCGAGCAGTGCACGCGTTGCCATCAACTGGGGCCCAGCACCACGCCCGATCTTCGCAAGCTCAACGACGGGCTGCACATGCAATTCAAGGACATCTTGTTGCGTGGCGTGCTCGCGCCGGCCGGCATGGAACGCTTCAACGACATCTTGAGCGACAAAGATGCCGACAATGTGCATGCCTACTTGATCGAGCAAAGCTGGATCGCCTACCGCGCACAGGAAAGCGCAGCCGCGCATAAATAGCCATGCTGCAGCCTGGACTCATGATGGATCGGCCTTTGCTGATCTCTTCAATCCTCGAACACGCCGAGGCGCAACACGGCCAGATGCAAATTGTTTCGCGGGAGACCCAAGGACCGGTGTTTCGCTACACGTTTGCGGAGTGCGGCGCGCGCGTCAAAAGGCTCGCGAACGCCCTCTTCGATCTCGGTCTGCCGGCGGGCACGGCGGTCGGCTCTCTCGCCTGGAACAATCACCGTCACGTCGAGATTTATTATGCGGTGTCCGGCAGCGGTCTGGTCATCCACACCTGCAATCCGCGCCTGCATCTCGAGCAGCTGATTTACATCGTCAATCATGCGGAAGATCGGGTGTTTTTCTTCGATTGCACTTTCGCGCCGTTGATCGAGAAAATTGCCGCGCTCTGCCCGAATATCGAGGCCTGGATCTGCATGACCGATGCGGAAAACATGCCTGCGCTCGAGACGATCGCCAACGTGTATTGCTACGAGACATTGATCGCAGTGCAGGAGCCCGAGTTCGACTGGCCTCAGTTCGATGAACGCGCGAGGGCCGCGATCTGCTACACCTCCGGCACCACAGGCAATCCCAAGGGCGCGTTGTATTCTCATCGCGCCATCGTCCTCGACGCCATGACCATCTGCATGCCTGGAATGCTCGGCCTGTCGCCGCGAGAATGCATGCTGCCGGTCGTGCCGATGTTTCATATCAATGGATGGTGTGCGCTGTACGGATGCCTCATCGGCGGCGCGAAATTGGTTCTGCCGGGACCGCGCCTGGATGGCCCGGGGTTATACGAAATGATGGAAAACGAGCAAGTGACGGTGAGCGCGGGGGTGCCGACGGTATGGCTTGCGCTCCTGCAATACGCTGAACAGCACAACCTAAAATTCTCGAGCCTCAACCGGGTGCTGTCCGGCGGCTCCGCCGTGCCGCTCGCCCTGATCGCGAAGTTCGACGAGCGCTTCGGCATCGAGGTAAGACAGGGTTGGGGAATGACCGAAACCACGGCGGCAGCGACCATCAGCTGCTTGACGCGGGAGCAGCTGCAGTTGACACCGGCAGAGCGCCACGTGGCTGCCGCCAATTGCGGCAAGACCGTGTTCGGCATCGACATTAAAGTCGTCGCCGAAGATGGCACGACCTTGCCTCGGGACGGCACGTCGCAGGGCGAGCTCATGGTGCGAGGTCAGTGGATCGTCAGCGGCTATTTCAAAAATGCGGTCTCGCCGCTGCGCGACGGGTGGTTTCCCACCGGCGATATTGCAACGATTGATCCCAGCGGCGTGCTGCAGATACGCGACCGCGCCAAGGATCTGATCAAGACCGGCGGCGAGTGGATCAGCTCGATTGATTTGGAAAATACCGCCATCGCGCACCCGGCCGTGGCGGCGGCGGCCGTCATCGGCGTCAAACATCCGAAGTGGCAGGAACGTCCCCTGCTCTTCATCGTTCGCAAACCTGGACACACCCTGGAAACCGGCGAGATCCTTGGCTTTCTCACCGAACGCATGGCGAAGTGGTGGGTGCCGGAGGACGTCATCTTCCTGGAGTCCCTGCCGGTCGGGGGCACGGGCAAGGTACAGAAGGCGCTACTGCGGGAAAAATATGGGAATGTTTTCGATTAAGCGGAGGTCGTTCATGAAAAATCAGCTTCTCACCGCCGCGTTCAGCCTGGCGCTATTGCCGCTACTTACGCGGGCCGCGGACGATCCGCCGGCGGACTCGTCCCTGGCGAGGGATCAGGCCAAAGCGCTGAGCGAGACCGTGAAGCACGACGCCAAAGTGGTCGCCGATGCCGCCAAGCATGGGGCCAAGCAGGTGGCTACGACGGCCCAGCAGGTCGCGCATGAGGTGGCGGCGGCATCCAAGGAAGGCGCCCAGCAGGTCGCGGCGACCGCCAAAAAGGGCGCCGAAAGAGCCAAGGCGGCCGTCAACGGCGAAAAGGCCCCCAATCCGCCGGCCAAGCCTGCGAAAGCGGCGCCGACGACTCCGGACAAAACGCCGCCCTCATAGAATTCTCGCTGCGGCTGCATCCAATTGAACGGTGAGATGCATCTTATATGCACCAATCGCAGTTCTTCTGGAGAACCCCATGTCTATCAGCTTCGGTCCATACCTTCTCGGCGTCGCGTTCTGGATGTTCATCGGAGCCATCTGCGTCGCGGGAATCATTGCCGACTACCAGAAACAGCGCATGAACGTCGACCTGCTGCGCAGCCTCGTCGAGAAGGGCCAGGCACTCGATCCGGCCGTGGTGACCAAACTGATATCGCCCGACGCCTTCGATAAACGCGTAGATCCCACCGATCTTAAGCTGGGTGGAATCATTGTCACCGCCGCGGGTGTCGGCGTATTTTTGATGTCTTTCTTTATCGCCCGGGTCGCGCTCGTTGCCCTATATCCGATCATGGCCGGCGGCATCGTGACGATTTGCGTCGGCATCGGCCTTCTCATCGGCGCGAAGGTCGTGGCCGATGCGCGCGCGCGGGAGCGCCTGGGCAAGTCGGCGCCGTGACGGCATCGTTGCCGGCCGGCGCGTGGGCCGCGGCGAACGAGATTTCGATCGTGTTATTGGCGATGAACGGAGATGACGCGGCCTACGGCGAGTTGGTGCGCCGCAGACAGGATGCGATCAGAAATCTATTGCGGCGCCTGACACGCGAGGCGTCGCTCGCGGATGATCTTGCGCAGCAGACGTTCGTCCACGGCTGGCAATCGATTCGGCATCTCAAATCGCCCGGCGCGTTCGGCGCTTGGTTGCGCAAGCTCGCTGTGAATTTCTGGCTGCAACATGCACGCAGCGCAAAGCCGGAAGTGGCGCTGGATATGGACTTGCGCGCCGAACATCCGGTTTCAACCGTGTCTCGGCAGTTGGACCTTGACGCGGCGCTGGCGCAACTTCCGCGCGACGTGCGCCTCTGCATCGTGCTCGCCTACAACGAGGGCATGACCCATGGCGAGATCAGCCAGATCGCCTCAATTCCCTTGGGAACGGTAAAATCACACATCACACGCGGCTCCGCGCGACTGCGCGAGTTGCTCCATGCCTACGGTGACACGCATGTCCAATGAACATGACCCGCTCCGAGCCCTCTTTGCCGAGGCGCACAAAACTCTGCCCAGCGCGGAATTCATACAGACCTTTCTGACGCGAATGGAGCGCGCGCGCCGCATCCAAAGCATGCGGCGCATCGCCTTAGGTATAGGCGTGGGTGTTCTCGCGGCATGGATCATGCCCTCGGTGCTGGCAAGCACCGCCGCCGTAATGCACGCCGTCGGCGAGCAGTCGCGCCCTTACGGCGACCTCCTCACTTCGCCGGCAGGATGGGCGGTCTCAATGCTGATCGGCTTGCTCGTGCTGCGTCGGACGGGTGCGTTACGCCGCCGCTAGGCGGCGCAACGCGGTGTCCTTAGCCTAGCGCGTACAAATATTCCACAAAGGATGCGACCGCACCATCCAAGCCCTGAATTTTCGGATTGGTCGACTCGATCAAGTAGTATTCATCGGGGGCATGCGCACCGGTGCCGTGACCCAGGCCGAAGTGACCCGCAGCCAAGCTCAAGGGGGCATCGGTAAACACATACCCAGGCCATGATCCCGCGGAGCGCGGCCATAACTGCGGATCGAGTCCGAGCTTGCGATAGGTGGCGAGCTGAGTCTTGATGAGTTTGCTGTCGGGATCGGTCTGAGTCGGGTTGTAGCCGCCGCTCATGTTCACTTCAATGTCACTGAAACCATGTTTGGCCAAGTGCGCCTTCAACTTCGCCAGCGTATCGGCGGCGGTCATGTCCGGCACGAGGCGCATGTCGATTTTCGCGACGGCCTTGTGCGGCAGTACGGTCTTGCCGCCGGGACCCGTGTAGCCGGCGACCAGCCCCTCGATATTGATGGTGGGGCGCGACTCCAGCAGCATCAGCGAGTCCACCCAACTCTTATCGTGTACCCAGTGCTGCACGCCCAGCGTCTTCTTCACGGTGCTCTCGGCGGTCTTGGCGGCATGCTCCTTGATCATCTGATCTTGCGCGGCGCTGAGGGCCTTCGCCTTCTCGAAGAATCCTTCGACCGCAGGCGTGTGTCCGTCTTTCTCCACGAGCGTGTTCAGCGCCTGGACGAGATGCCAGGTGGGAGAATCCACCTGCGCCTCGAGGCTCGAATGCACATCATGGGCAGGGCCGCGGCCCCATTTTTCGCCGCTCGAAATCAATTCCAGCTCGACCACACCCTTCGCACCGAGGGAGACTTGAACCCCGCCGTCGCGATCCTGGCCGGCCTCGGGCATGAATACGCCCACGCACTTCTTCAGCTCAGCCATGACCTCAGGACTTCTGACGACTTCCTGGAAGTGCGGTGAAGCAATCTCTTCCTCCCCCTCGCAGACCAGCACCAAATTAACCGGTAGTTTCTTGCCGGCCGCTTTGAATGCCATCAAGGCACTGAGGAAGGAATTTTCCGGCCCTTTTTGATTGACTGCGCCGCGTCCCATGCAGACCGTGCCTAGTCCTTCCCTCTGCACCAGCCGCGCCTCGAGCGGCGGAGAGCTCCACTCCTCGGGCACGAATTGCTTCACGTCATACATGAAATAAATGGCCATGGTCGTGCGCGCGCCGGCGTCGATCTTGCCGAACACGCCGGGCTTGCCCGAAGTGGGTATGAGTTTCACGCCGGTGAACCCGGCATCTTGTGCGAGCTTCACCATGTACTCGGGGCCCTGCGGATAGTTCCTATTTTCGGCGGCGATCGAGGGCAGAGCGATCCACTCCTGCAACCGCTTGATGTTCGCGGCATGCATTGTAGGAATCTGCGCGAGGACTGACGCCTTGTCGGAATCATTTGATGATGCGGCCAACACGCCGATTGGGACTGCGGCGAGGGCAGCGCCGGAAACTGCGCCTTGCACAAAATCACGCCTGCTGAACTCAGGCTTCTGGTCGTTGGCCATTCGCTTCTCTCCTGTGTGAGCGATTCATATGTGGGGGGAGAAGAATACCAGCACGGCCCGCGATTCACATAACGCCGACCCTAAACAGCGTGCAAATGATTTCGGTAATACGCGCCGCGCTCGGCATAGTTTGCTGCGACCTTGAGTAATTCTTCCCGCTCTTCTGCGCTGAGATGACGCACGACTTTGGCGGGCGCGCCGAAAATCAAACAGCCGTCGGCAAAGACTTTGCGCTCCGTGATGAGCGCTCCTGCGCCGATCAGACATCCCTTGCCGATGACAGCGCCGTTCAACACGATCGCCTGAATACCAATCAGGGTTCCCTCACCCACGGTGCAACCATGCATCATCGCCTGGTGTCCAATCGATACGTCGGCGCCCACGGTGAGCGGAAATCCCGGGTCGGTGTGCAAGACCGCGGAATCCTGCACGTTGCTGCCGGCGCCGATGCTGATGGTTTCGTTATCGCCTCGAATGGTGGCGCCAAACCACACCGTGGCATGCTCCGCAAGAATGACTTTGCCGATTACCGCGGCATTCGGCGCCACGTAGGCGCTCGCGGCCAATACAGGCGCATCCTGTCCCAATCTATAGATGCTCATGCCCGGTCGCTTCGTTCAAGGCCGCTGAGGTCCGACACCCAAGGCAGGGCCGAACGGCACCAGATTTGCCGTTTTGCGGGCAGCGTCGCGCGTTGGCTCATCGTTCCCACACGCAATGCATAAGTTTGCGGATCTTGTGCGTCGGCTGAATAAATCGATGTGCCGCAATTGGCACAAAAGGCCTGGGCTCTTTTATTGCCGCTATCCGCTGTCTTGATATAGATCTTCGGCGTCCCTGCCAAAAATACCAAGCTTGCGGCGGATGCCGGCGCGCTGACCCGATACGCGGTCCCGGTCAGGGTCTGGCAATCGGTGCAATGATAGACGCTCACCTTGTCGGGATCGATCTCCGCCTCATAGCAAATCTGTCCGCAGTGACACTGGCCATCAACCTTCATAGGAGCCTCCAATCAGTTCTCACATCATCCTGCCGAGCGCCGGTCGCGCGCAACACCCGCGCAGCAAGCTATGATCTCGCACCATGGGTGAGTACGAGTTGCAAAATCCAGTCCCCGAGCCTGCCCCCGCGAAACCACAGCAGTTCTCGCTGACATTGCTGATGCAGTTGTGGACATTGAGAAGGGGAATACCCAACTTCAATCCTACAAATTTCGCCCTGATTGCTTTGAGTCTCCTCTGGCTGTTGCTGTGGGTGGCGATTGATTGGTGGGAAGCGCTGCCGGATCCCCAATTTCTGATTGCCGGTGTGCCGCTATTTCCCTGGTATGCGCTGGCCATACTGGCTTTGGCGGCGTTGCTGCGCGGCCAATCCAGCCCCAAGCCCGCCTTTGCGCAGGCATTGTTGCTGTCATTGGGGTTGGTGCCGCCAC
>Ga0210398_10002638_pt1 | contig 17410 bp, 16 predicted proteins | sample IncBWC4OmetaG_FD_161047 | JGI IMG/M metagenome (GOLD analysis project Ga0210398, IMG submission 161047) | Forest soil microbial communities from Barre Woods Harvard Forest LTER site, Petersham, Massachusetts, United States - Inc-BW-C-4-O | ecosystem: Environmental > Terrestrial > Soil >... | reverse complement strand
AGCCTCCTTGGATGTTTCTGAATCAGCCGCTTCTGCTGAGTTCAGCACTTGTACACCAAATGCTCCTCAACCAGCGACTTATCCATCCAAACAAGTGACGTTCCTGATGCTGGATAAACTGACTCAATCTCACTTTGCCGATCCAAAACACAAAAGGCCCCAGGCATTCGCCGGGAGCCCTTCACGCGACACCTTCGACAGCGATTACACTTGAGCGGGAACCGGCTTTGCCGCTTCCGAGTTGAGGCTCGCGTTGGTGCCGGAATTCACCTGCTGTTTCGGGTCATTACCTGGCTTGCGAATGTCGATGCCGCCCTTGAAGAACGCGCCATCCTCAATCGAAATCCGCTGCGCCGTCACGTCCCCGGTCAGCGAACCTTCGCTGCGAATGTCCACGCGATCGCTCGCGCTCATATTGCCGCGCACCTTGCCGAGGACAACAATCTCGCGCGCCGTGATGTTCGCCGCGACCTGTCCGTTCCGGCCCACCGTCACGCGGTTGCCTGCCAGATTGATCGCGCCTTCCACCTTGCCGTCGATATAAAGCGATTCCGAACCGCTCACTTCGCCCTTCACCACCAGGCTTTTGCCAATGGTTGCCTGATCGCCGGACGAAGCAGGCTGCGCGCTGGCTGTCGGAGTACGGACCGCCGGTTCAAAACTGGGGGTGGCAGGCGCCGCCGGACGAACCGGTTCGTTGGTGGGCGTCTGCGAAGAGCTGCTGGGCTGATTCGGTTTCCACATCGTGTTAACTTTTCCTCTCTTCTTCTGCTTGCTCCACTGGACCAGCGGCGCCGTGGGAAACTTTCGCCCATCGCAGCGCCCCTCATCCCGCAGGGCTTGAATTACGTCGATCCCTCTTTGACCAGGCCCTCGTCAGGCCTGTTCGCCAACAGCCAATCCGCACAATCGGCGTTATGACTCGATCTTATACACCCTCACGGAAAAAATGCACCCTCCCTGTGAATCTTTTCGTCAATGCGGGAAACTCTTGAGTCACATGGAACAGCTGAGAAGCAGACAGCTGCCCCTGCCGTACCATGTTCCTGTGACCGACCGCGAACTCATCCGCCACATCGAGCGATCCCCCGGACAGCGAGCCGGATACAAGCAGCTCGTCCGCGAGTTCTCGCTCGGCGGAGGACGCGAGCGCCGTCTGCTCCTCGAACACCTCGCCCGCCTCACCGCCGCCGGCCATCTCGTCAAGACCGATCGCGAGCAATGGGCCATTCCCAAAGCTCCCGCAAAATCCGGATATCAGGCCAGCAACCTCGTCGCCGGGCGCCTCGACCTGCACCGCGACGGCTTCGGTTTCGTCCGCCCCGCGCAGGGCGACCGCCTCGACGACATCTTCATCCCGCCCAACGAAACCCACGACGCCATGCAGGGCGACCAGGTCCTCGTCGAACTCGCTCCTTCCCGAAATGACGGACGCAAGCTCGGTCGCATCGTCCGCGTGCTCACCCGCCGCAACGCGACCGTCATTGGCACTTTCCACTACGCGCGCGAAGGTCGCGGACGTGAGAATTTCGGCGACAACTACGTCACGCCCTTCGACGACCGGATGAACCAGCCCATCCTCATTCCCTTCGACGCGCCTCTTCCCCATCTGCCCACGGCCGCCGCCAACCCGCACCGCGTCCTTGGACAAGAAGCCGCCCACGCCATCCGTAACTATGACAGCGACAATCTCGAAGGCCTCGTCGTCGATGTTGAAATCACCGCCTGGCCTACTCCCACACGCCCCGCCCGCGGCAAGATTCTCGAAGTCCTAGGCCACGAAAACGACTTCGGTATCGATGTCGAGATGGTCATCCGCAAGCATCATCTACCGCGCATCTTCCCCGATAACGTCCTCGCCGAAGCCCGCGCTGTTGCGCATCTCGACACCGACGTCATCGCAGCCCGTCGCGACTTCCGCGATCTGCCCATCGTTACCATCGACGGCGAAACCGCGCGCGACTTCGACGATGCGGTTTTAGTCGAACACGACTCCGCAACCGGCCACTGGCATCTCCAGGTTCACATCGCCGACGTGGCCCACTACGTCACGCCAGGCACCGCGCTCGACCTCGAAGCCCGCTTGCGCGGCAACTCCGTCTATTTCCCCGACCGCGCCATCCCCATGCTCCCGCAGGAGCTTTCCACCAACATCTGCAGCCTTCGCCCCGGCGAAGACCGCCTTGTCCTGTCGTGTCTCATGAACATCGACGCGAGTGGCAACGTCCTCGACTACGAAGTCACCGAAGGCGTCATCCGCTCCGCTCGCCGCATGACCTACACGCAGGTCTACGCCATCCTTGACGGCAACCAGGCCACCCGCGCCGAATTCGCCGACATCGTCCCCGCCTTCGAACGCATGAAGCAGCTCGCCGAAATCCTCAACCACAAGCGCGACCGCCGCGGCTCCATCGACTTCGATCTGCCTGAGCCCATCATCGAGTTCGACGAGTTCGGAGCCATGAAGTCGGTCACCCGATCCACGCGCAACTGGGCCCACCGTCTCATCGAGGAGTTCATGCTCTCGGCCAACGAATCCGTGGCTTCATGGATCGAGACCCTCGGCGTGCCTTCCCTCTACCGCATCCACGAAAAACCCGAACCGCGCCGCATCGTCGAGTTCGAAGACATCGCCGCGTCCTTTGGATATTCGCTCGGCATCGGCAACCTCCCCGTCCGCAAGTTCCAGACGAAAGGCGAGCGCCGCGAGCATCAACGCCGCGACAGCGGACGTGGCCGCTCCAATCCCCGCCAGCACGAAGTCCCCGAAGACATCCCCGTCACACCACGCATGTACCAGAAGTTGACCGCGAAGATTGCTGGCAAACCCGAGGAGCGGATCCTTTCCTACCTCATGCTGCGCTCGCTCAAGCAGGCCCGCTACAGCGAGAAGAATGAGGGACACTTCGCGCTCGCGGCGCCCTGTTACACCCACTTCACCTCGCCCATCCGCCGCTATCCCGACCTCATCGTTCACCGCGTGGCAAAATCACTGCTCAATGCCGGAGTGAGCGGCCACGGCCACCTCGTCCCCGGCGAACCTCACGCCAAAAGCCTGCACTCGCGCACTCACTCCAACAAACAAAACGATGTCATCCTGAGCGGAGCGCGGAGCGCGGAGTCGAAGGACCTGCTTTTCGACTCTATCCCGGAAACCGATCTCTCCCTCATCGCCACCGAATGCAGCGAATCCGAACGCCGAGCAGCCGACGCCGAACGCGAGCTCGTCGAGTGGAAAAAGATGAAGTTCATGCGCGACCGGGTCGGAGAAGACTTCGACGCCATGATCCTTAGCGTCACCAAGTACGGACTCTTCGTCGAACTCGGCGACCTCTTCATCGAAGGCCTCGTGCCCATCCAGAGCCTGGGTGCGCTCGACTACGACTACTACACCTTCCGCGAAAACACCCGCGAGATCATCGGCGAACGCTGGGGCCGCCGCTTCCGCATCGGCCAGCGCGTCCGCGTCATCCTCGACCGCATCGACGCCGTCCAGAAGCGCCTGCAATTCGCCATCCTGCTAAGCGAAGAAGAGCAGCCATCAGCCCTGAACCCCAAACCCACAACACGCTCAGGCAACACAAAGCAAAAGAGCAAAAAGAAGACCAACACGATTCCAGCCTTCGCCGCCAACATAGCAGGCGCAGCAAAAAAGAAATTTAAAGCAAAAAAGGGAAAGAAAAGCATGCAGCGCCAGGCGGCCACGCCCCACCCATTCCCCAAGAAAATCAAAAAGGCAAAGCGGCGAAAGTGACAAGCCTCAAACTTACTTATTCCATAACAAGTTTGCATTAGTGCCGCGAGCCAACGGCCACGCCCTGTGAGTGCTCACCTCGATCAGCACCACCATCGGCAAGCTCCTCGTGGCTTGCGCTTCGGCAACGAGAAACTTCCCGTTCGGCGACAAAATCTGCGCATATAAAGCTACTTGATCATTGGATTGGAGTAAATGGAGGTTTGTTCCGTCTACGTTCACCTCGTAAATGGCCGTCCGATCATTAAGCTTCTGTTCAAAAGCAATAGCCTGCCCATCAGGGAACCACGACGGATTCACGGGTGGATAGTTCACCTCGGTAATCTTGTGGACTTCGGTACCGTCCGCGTTGACCACCCATATCGATACATTGGTTCCCCCATCAGAGCGAGTGAACAAAATGCCCTTTCCGTCAGGCGACCATTTCGGATGGCTACCTGACGTAATCGACTTTGGGTTCTGTCCATCGCTGTCCATCACGCGAATTGTAGAAGTATGATCGCCAAACTCAACAAACACGATCCGGAGGCCATCTGGCGACCATTGCGGAAAGCATTCGCCTGCATGCTTAACGTTTGTGATCTGTTTTCGGCCGGAACCATCCGCGTTGATCACATACATCGGGCCATAACCGCGGCCATCGCCAGCGCGTTCACAATAGGCAATTCTTGCGCCATCAGGTGAAATAGCAGGAAATTCCCCGAGCACCAAATGCCTCGATTTTGAGTTGTAGGAGTCCAGGACATAGACCTCACCTAAGGGGAGGATCTTTTCCCGAGGCAGCATCTCTTGGCACCTGGAACGCGAGTTTGCTGATCACTGCTGGTACAGGAGCCGGCGGCTGGGAGGCATCTTGCCCAAAAGCCGATAGCGAAGAGCAAAGTGCGAATAAGGAAAATGTTGTAAGTGACAAATAGGCATGTCTAGACATGGGCCTCATTATTCCATGTGTTCTAGGTTGAAAAAAGCATCGCTAAGTTGCCGAAAAGTCGCAGGGATAGGCGCGCATTCAGCCTGGCAAAACCTGTACCCTGTAGTCATATGGCGCGACATCCCATCCTCATCGTCCACGGCGGACCCTGGGCCATCCCCGACGACACGCTCGAGGCTCACGAGTAGGGCGTCTTCAATCCCCTCGGAGTTTCGACCCGAGTCCCTATAGTATTTCCACCATGCGTAAGCTCGTGCTTCTCGCTCTCAGCCTCACCCTACCTGCCGTCGCCCAGCAAAAACTCTCCGCGCCTCAACTCATCGATCTCGCCAGCGCACACAGCCCAACCCTGCCGCAGGCCATCACCTCCACCTTCGACGCCAAAGACCTCAAAGAAGGCACCGCCTGGGCAGGCTACGGACCCGACTTCTTCTTCGCCACCGAAGCGCCTGCGCAACCAACGCTGGTCATCGATGATGCTCCCGCAACGGGCACACAGATGCAGCCCCTCACCGGCTCCAACCTCTGGTACGGAGTCGCGCACGTCGAGCCCATCGGCACTCTCCATTCTTTCCACTACCTCGTCAACGGAGCACTCTTCGGTGGCCGTCTTGATCTTCCCGCCTTCGGTCCGCTCTCCTATCTGCAGCCGGGAGTGCCCTCCGGCACACTCTCCCCCAAAATCATCCACACCAGCAAAATCTATGACGGCATGAAGAGTGAGTACTGGATCTATGTGCCTGCGCAATATGATCCAAAAACTCCCGCCGCGCTTATGGTCTTTCAGGATGGCGAATGGTACACCGATCGCAACGGCAACAACCCCGCGCTGAACGTCATCGACAACCTGATCGCGCAGAAGAAAATCCCCGTCATGATCTGCGTCTTCATCAATCCCGGAGACATCAGCGCCTCGCCCAGCACACCGACCTACAACTTCGTGAAAGCCTACTCCGACCAGTGGCATCGCACTCTCAAGGACTCCATGCGCAGCACACTCTACGACACGGTCAGCGATCGCTATGCGCGTTTTCTGCGCGACGAGGTGCTCGCCGACGTTGCAGCAAAATACAACATCCGCAAGGACGCCTACAGCCACGCCATCACTGGACTCTCCTCGGGCGGCATCTGCTCCTTCAACGCCGCCTGGCAGACGCCCGACCAATTCAGCCGCGTCATCTCCTGGATCGGCAGTTTCACCAGCATCCAGTGGAAAGAAGTCGTTACCATTCCCGACGGCGGCCAGGACTATCCCGAAAAGATTCTTCGCGAACCTCACCGCAACCTGCGCGTGTGGCTGCAGGACGGCGCGAACGACATGGAGAACGACCGCTACGGAAGCTGGCCGCTCGCGAACATCCGCATGGCGAACGCCCTCAAGCTCAAGGGCTACGACTTCCATTTCAGCTTCGGCAAGGGCACGCACAATTCCGGCCACGGCGCAGCCGAATTTCCCGAGGAGATGACCTGGCTCTGGCGCGATTACGACCCGTCGAAAACCGAGCAGACCTACGAAATGGAGCCCTCCGAGAAATCAAAGCCGCTCTTCCGCTTCTCGGTCGTCAACCGAAAGAGCGAGTAACGCGCGCGTATACTCAAGAGTCCGGCTATGTCACACACTCCAATCCTTATCGTTCACGGCGGAGCCTGGGCCATCCCCGACGACATGCTCGAGGCCCACGAGCAAGGCGTCTTTGACGCGCTGCAGACCGGCTATTCGCTGCTCGAACTCGGAGCCTCTGCCACCGACGCCGTCGAAGCCGCCGTCACCAAACTCGAAGATGACACCACCTTCGACGCCGGGCGCGGCAGCTTTCTCACCCGCGACGGGCGCGTCCAGCTTGATGCTCTCCTCATGGATGGAGGCACGATGCGCGCCGGCGGAGTCGCCTGCGTCGAGCGCCTGCGCAATCCCATTCAGGCCGCGCGCCTGGTGCTCGACAGGAGCCCGCACATCTACTTCGTTGGCCAGGGCGCCGAAGAATTCGCCGCCGCCCACGGCATGCCACTTATCGACAACTCCGAGCTTGTCCTCGACCGCGAACGCGAGCGCCTCGCCCTGGCTCAATCGAATGAGCGCGCCGGACTCCCCGACCTCACCTTTGCCGGCCCCACCTTCGCCGACGACAAATCTCCCGAGACCGCCGCTCCGCCCCTCGACTCCCATGACACCGTCGGAGCCGTCGCCCTCGACCAACACGGCAATATTGCCGCCGGCACTTCCACTGGAGGCACGCTCAACAAAGATCCCGGCCGCGTCGGCGATTCATCGCTCATCGGCTGTGGTTGCTACGCCGACAACCAGAGCGCCGCCGTTTCGCTCACCGGCTGGGGCGAACCCATCATGAAGCTGGTTCTGGGCAAGTGGGCCACCGATCGCGTCCAGTTGGGCCGGTCACCCGAGCAGGTTGCTCCCGAAGCCATCTCCTATCTGCACAAACGCCTCGGGGGGCACGGCGGCATCATCCTGCTCGGCCGCGATGGCCGATACGGCCTCGCCCACAACACTCCCCGTATGGCCTGGGGCATCTGCACCCCCGACGGGCCCCGCACTGGCACCCGTATCGAGTAAAGGCCCGGCACGAACAACAATCATCGCGTTCGATCTCGCAGCAATCAGTATGGATAAGCTCACGCTCTTTGGATTATTCGCCGTAACGTCAATGCTCGTCTTTTACGCGCTTGAGAAACGCAGCCATTGGTTCATCCTGGCATTTGCCGCTTCGTGCGTCTTGGCTTCAACCTACGGATTCCTGCAGGGAGCATGGCCCTTCGGCCTGGTCGAAGGCGTATGGTCACTTGTCGCACTGCGACGCTGGTGGATGAGCCGGAACTAAACTAGCGCGGGCCGCAGCCCCAGTTCCGTCGTACGCCTTCCTGCTTCCTGCGCCCTGTTCTCTGAGCCCTGTCCTTCAGCGATAATCGTTCTATGCTCGTGCTCGCTTCCTCGTCGCCGCGCCGCAGAGAATTGCTCACGCAGGCCGGCTACACCTTCACCGTCGCTCCCGCGCATATCCCGGAAGATCCCCTGTCCGGCGAATCGCCCATCGCCTACGTCGTCCGCCTCGCCCGGGAAAAAGCCGAAGCCGTCTGCGCGCAACTTACTCCGAACGAAAACGAACCCATCCTCGTTCTCGGAGCCGACACCACGGTCGTCGCGCCCAACGGAGAGATCCTCGGCAAGCCCGTCGACGCGACCGACGCCGCGCGCATGCTCCGCCTGCTCGCCGGAGCCACCCATCAGGTCATCACCGGCGTCGCACTGGTCACGCAGGCGGGCATCGAAACCGCCGCCGAAGTCACCTACGTCACCATGCTTACCTTGTCCGAGGAGGAAATCGCCGCCTATATCGCCACCGGCGAGCCCTCCGACAAGGCGGGAGCCTACGCCATCCAGGGCCGTGCCGCCCGCTGGATCCCGCGCATCCACGGGTGCTATTTCAATGTAGTCGGATTGCCCCTGGCGCTGGTCTCGAGCTTAATCGAAGGCGCTGACAGACATGGGGACAAAACTGTTATCCCCGAAACCGCGGCAGCTTCATCCATTTGAGCTTCCTCTCCAGCTTCTCGAACGAGGGATCGGCGGACACAACCGTGGCATCGTACTCGATTGCCAGCGCCGCCGCGAAGCTGTCTGCATAGCCCAGCTTGTATCTGTACTTGAGGATCGACGCCTGTACCGTCCGATCGAAATCTGCTTCGGCAATCGAAATTGCCTGCTGCAGTTGTCGAATCATCTGGAGGGCTCTTTCTTCTGGCTCTGATTTCAGGAGTGTGTAGAGGACTTCGCCCAAATTAACAGCGGACATCATGAGATGGCTCGCACCTGCCTTCGCCTCAACGAAGAGTGCCGTCATCTTTTCATTGCCACCCGGAGCCTCCGGATCCAGGTACCGAAGCACAGCATTAGCGTCGAGAATATAGTGCTTCACGCCGATCTTCCCGCTCACGTTCTTTCCGCCGTTCCTCGATGAGCATCCTTTCCAGGCCCTTACCCTTAAGGGACCCCTGCAGAGCAAGAACGGCGGCAAAAGGATCGGGCTCCAGGACCAGATGGCCACCTTCCTCCCGAAAAGCCACTACAGTTCCTTCTTTTAACCGGAATTTTTTTCGCAGAGCGGCAGGAATCACTATCTGCCCTTTGGAACTGATAACCGCAGTCGCAGCCATTTTGGCTTACCTCCTGGTAAGACATATCTTACTATCAGGTAAGCCAACGAGTGCCGATGGCATTGGTAGTCTTTGGTTTTGCGTACCAAAACGGAACTGGCGCACTTACACAGGCCGTTACGACTTCCCTGCCGTTCCCTTCTCCGCCTCGGAGCTCTCCGCCGCTTTCGCAGCAGGTACCCGCGGAGTCATGAGAATCAGACCCATCACCGTCAGCAACGATACCGCCAGCAGCCCGTACTCTACTAATCTCAGCATGGCACTCACCCTTCCGGTTCGCACAGCATCGCAGCCAGCAGCGCCGTTCGCGGCGCCAAATCCTTCAATACGACCGATTCGTGTACCGCATGAGCGCCTTCGCCTACGGCGCCCATCCCATCCAGCGTCGGAACTCCCAGCGCCGATGTGAAATTCCCATCTGAGCCGCCGCCCGTCGCCGCTTCCTGCAGATCAAAACCCATCACCCCGGCAAGAGTTGCCGCCCGCCGGAAAAGGGCCACCGTCCCCCGCGTCCTTTCCATCGGAGGCCGGTTCAGTCCGCCCTCCACTTTTAATGCGCAAGCGCGGTCAAAAACGTGCAACCGGCGGAAGCGTTTATCGATTCGAGTCGCATCGGCCAGTTTCGCGACACGCACATCCACCTCGGCCCAGGCCTCGGCCGCTATCACATTAGACCGGGTTCCACCCTGAATAGTTCCAACGTTTACCGTGGTGCCACGGCTCAGGTCAGTAAACCCTTGGATGACCCCCACCTGCCGCGCCAGTTCCGCGATTGCCGAGTGTCCTTTCTCGAAATCCACTCCGCTGTGGGCCGCCACACCCGTTATACGAATCGTATAACCCGCAATCCCCTTGCGAGCCGCCTTGTAAGCCCCGGCGATACCCTGCGCCGGCTCCAACACGAAGACCGCCTCGCACTCGCGCGCCAGCTTTTCCGTCAGCTGACGCGACACGGTGCTTCCGATTTCTTCATCGCTCACCAACAGTAGTATGACTGGCCGAACCAAAGATCCGGCCTGCAGGAGATTCTCCAGCGCCGTCAATGCCATCGCCACGCCAGCCTTCATATCCAGTGTGCCGGGACCCCACGCGCGTCCCTTCTCTACCTTGAACGGCATCTGCTTTAGGGTGCCGAGCGGCCACACCGTATCCAGATGCCCCAGGATCAGGACCGGCTTCAATCCTCGCTTGCCTCGGCCAAATCGCGCCTCCAAAAGGTCACCAAACTCACGCTGCCGATGCCGCCGAACGCGCCCGCCGATCTCCGTGCACATCCTCGCTGCCAGGTCTACGCAGCGATCCACCGCCGCCTTGTTGTCGCTCGGGGACTCAACTTCGACAAGGTCTCGCATCAGCCCGAGAATCTGGTTTTCCCGGCTGCGCATGTTCTGCTGCAACTTTACCGCATGGTAACTTATTGATTTATTGAGCATTATCGTTCTCGCCAACCGTGCCCCCAATCGAACCCTAAAGCTGCGCGGAATTTCCTGAGAAGTGTGGCAAATTTACCACGATGAAACTTCTTTTCTCACCAGTTAGTCTATGCCTTCGTGCCCAGTAGCCGTATCAGGATTTGGGACGAGGTCTGGCGTTTTGATAGAAAGCAGTCATTTTGAACAGACGATAGCCGCCCCCATCGAATTCTCTGGCGTCGGCTTGCACAGCGGAGCGCCCGTTTTTATGCGCCTGCTGCCCGCGCCCGGCGGCTGCGGCATTCTCTTCCGTCGAACCGACCTCGACAACTTCGAAATCCCCGCCACCGGACGCAATGTCGCCAAGGTCAGCTACGCCACCAACCTTATGCGCCAGGGTGTGCTTATCTCCACCACCGAGCATCTACTCTCGGCGCTCATCGGCACCGGCGTCGACAACGTCATCGTGGAGCTTGATAATCTCGAGCTTCCCATCCTCGACGGCAGCGCCCTGCCCTACATCGAAGCCTTCCGCGATATCGGCCTCAAAATCCAGCGCCGCCGCCGCGAATACCTCCGCATCCGCAAGACTGTCGAGGTCCACGAGGGCGAGAAGTTCATCGGAGTCTATCCCGGCGAGGGGTACAGTGTCTCCTACAAGATCGACTTCCCGTCACCCATCGGACGACAGGGTTTTGTGGTCGATCTCGCCACCCGCGACTACGGCGCGCAGATCGCGCCCGCTCGCACCTTCGGCTTCAAAGAGGACGAGGAGAAGCTGCGCAACATGGGACTCATCCGCGGCGTCTCCGAATCCAATGCCATCATCCTCAATGGCAAAGGAGTCATTAACGGCCCTCTGCGCTTCAACGACGAGTTCGTTCGCCACAAGGTCCTCGACCTCATCGGCGACCTGGCTCTCGCCGGCCACCACATTCTGGGCCACGTCGTAGCCGAGCGCGCCGGCCATGCCATGCACACCGCGCTGGTCGCGCGCCTTCTGAAGGATCGCTCAGCCTGGGAACTGGTCACCCTAGGTCAGCAGAAGCAAAAGCTCAAATCCAGGATTTCCGCCCGCACTCCTGCTCTCGTAACCGCCTGATCCGTACCCCTCATACGCTGCCCTTACACAAACACCAGGCACTGCGGCTTCACGATCGGAAACTCCTTGCCTGTCTCGCCCAGCAGACCCGTCTTCGTATCCCGCCGCACCACCGAGATCGTGTCCGAATCCTGGTTCGCCACCAGCATCCACCGCTCCGTCGGATCGAGCGCAAAATGCCGCGGCGTCTTGCCGCCATATTTGCTCGACCCCAGCTTCGTCAGCTTGCCCGTCGCCGGATCCACCTTGAAGCTCACCAGCACATCGTCGAAACGGTCACAGGCATATGCAAATCGTCCGGCCCGATCAATCACAATCTCCGAACCGTGAGGTTTTTTTCCTGTGTATCCCTCTGGAATCAGGCTGACCGTCTGCATTGTTGTCAGCGATCCGGCCTGCGGATCCCACCGCAGCGCCGCGACCTCTGAGGACAGTTCCAGCACGCAGTACGCCCACTTGCCGTTCGGATGAAACCGCAGCGCCCTCGGCCCCGCACCCGGCTCCGACTTCCACTCTGGCGGATCATGCGCAGTCAGCTTCGCCGTCGCCGCATCGAGCGTATAGATGTGAATACAGTCCAGCCCCAGATCATTCACCAGCAGATATCTGTTGTCCGGAGTCACCGTCACGCGATGCGCATGCGCCATCTCCTGTTCAGCCCTCGGCCCATGCCCGCTGTACTGAAAATCCGACACCGCATCCGTCAGTCCGCCATCGGCCTTCACATGAAACGACGCCGCGCTGCCGCCCGAATAATTTGCGCAAAACACCGCCTGCCCCGTCCTGTCTACGGCAACATGACACGTCCCCGTTCCCTTCGCCGACACCGCATTGATCGCCGTCAACTTCCCAGCTTTCGCATCCACGACGAAGCTGCTCACGCCGCCGCCCTTCACCCCGTGGAAGCTGTCGACCTCGTTGGCCGCATACATGAATTTCGCATCCGGCGACAGCGCCAGAAACGTCGGACTCGGCGTCTCCGCAGCCAGCCCGATCAGCGTAATCTCGCCCTTCTCCGCGTTCCACTTGTAGGCATAGATCCCCTTGCTCGAATCCTTGCTCTGCGTGCCCACAAACAGCGTGGCGGGCGAAGCCGTGAGGCTGACGTCAGCCGAGGCCGCCTCTGCCCACCATGCCCGCGCCGCCAGCGGCGCAACCGCCAGCCCTTGAAGAACCTTCCGCCGATCCACTTTCGAAGTCATCCGAACATCATCTACCATACGTACGGAACTCCGCTACCGCTTTGATACCCGGCAAAGTCTCATCACCATAGCGAGAACCGCATCTTATGATGAAATGCCTGGCTGCAGTCATGGCTTTCGTGATGTTAGGAACTGGCGCGCCATCGAGACCCGGTTCGTCAAACCCCGCGCAAGCGTTGGCGAAGCCCTATGCGCAGTTTGGTTTTGATGCCTTACGGGAGCTTGCTGCGAAGCATCAGGACGGCAACGTCTTCATCTCGCCTACCAGCATCGCCGTCGCTCTGGCCATGACTTCAAACGGCGCGAACGGAGCCACCCGCGACGCAATCCTGGCAACGCTGCACTCGGATCCCCACGCCTTCGACACGTTCAATGCCGCCAATCGCGCTCTGGCCCAGCAGATGGGAACGACCACCGCCGTCCAGCTCTCCATGGCGAATGCTTTGTGGCTGCAACAGGGATTCGCTGTAAATCCATCCTTTAATCAAGTCCTGCAGGCGAACTACAACGCCCAGGCTCAAAATGTGGACTTTCACAATCCAGCTTCAACTCAGACGATCAACGCGTGGGTCGCGAAGCACACCAACGACCGGATTCCGAAGCTTCTTGATCAGATCGATCCCGCAACCGTCGTCATCCTCACCAACGCCATCGCCTTCAAAGGCAAGTGGACTCTGCCCTTCGATCCGAAAGAGACGCAATCGCACACTTTCAAGACCCCAACTGGCGCGCGCGAAGTCCCGATGATGAAACACAACGCGAAATACGCCTACGCCAGTGCCGATGGGGTCGAAGCTATCTGCCTGCCCTATACCGACAGAACCTTTGCCATGTATGTCGTATTGCCGCAGGATGCAGCCCGGATGCAATCCTTCCTCCAGCAACTGACGCCGGAGGCATTCACCAGCCTGGTCACATCGCTGCAACCGCGTGAAGGCGCGATCGAGTTGCCGCGTTTCACCATTAAGTACGAAGTCACGCTGAATACAATTCTCGCGAAGCTCGGTATGGGAATTGCCTTCAGCAGCGGTGCGAATTTCAGGGGCATCAACGAGACAAAGCCTCTCGCGATCAGCGAAGTGCGCCACGCCTCGTTCCTGAGCATCGACGAGGAAGGCACCGAGGCCGCCGCAGCCACCAGCGTCGGCATCCGCACACTGGCTATGAGAGTCGAGCCGCCGCCCTTCCACATGGTCGTCGATCATCCCTTCTTCGTGGCCATCCGCGACGAGCGCAATGGACAAATCCTCTTTACCGGCATCGTCAGCGAGCCTGTTAAGTAGCTGATCTTTCGTTGGTAGGAACTCCTTCCCTTGGTCGCCTGAAATCGCGCGTCGTGGCAGAATGGTGAGCCATGAAGAAATACAAATTCACCGCCAAAATCATTGCCGGCGACGGCGGCGGGACCGGTGTGCTCTTTCCCTACGACACAGAGAAGGAGTTCGCCACGAAGGGCAGGGTGCCGATCCACGCTACCTTCGACGGCGTTGCATACACCGGCTCGCTCATCAAGTATGGATTTCCGCAGCACACGCTACATCTGCCCAAGGCCATCCGCGAGCAGCTCGGCAAAGCACCCGGAGACAACATCGAAGTCGTTGTCTGGAAGGATGAGGCCGAGCGTACCCTCGAGGTTCCCGCCGAATTCGCCGCCTTGCTGAAGAAAGAGGGTCTGCTGCCCATCTTCGACAAGCTCAGCTACACCCACCGCAAGGAATACTGCCGCTGGATCAGCGAAGCCAAAAAGGAAGAAACCCGCTCCCGCCGCCTCGCGAAGGCAGTCGAGATGCTAAGAAGCGGGATCAAAACACCCGGATAAAGGAGAGACGTCCTCCACCGCGACGGACTTGAAGCCCTTGTAAAATCAAAAGAACACTATGTCGCATCATGCAATTAAGGTGGAACAACAGTTTGGAGAAGTGGCGAGCGCCTATCTCTCCAGCAGCGTGCACAGTCAGGGTGCAGACCTGGAAGCAATTGCAGGCAGGCTGCGAAGAACGCCGGACGCTTCCGTACTGGATCTGGGTTGTGGAGCCGGACACCTCAGCTTTGCCGCGGCGCCGCACGTAACCTCGATCGTTGCCTATGATCTCTCCGCCGACATGCTGCGCACGGTCGCTCATGAGGCGCAGAAACGAGCTCACCGGAATATCCTGACGAGGCAAGGCATGGCGGAAGCGCTGCCGTTCCAAGATGCGAGTTTCGATTTTGTCTGCACGCGATACAGCGCCCACCACTGGACCGGGATTCGAACGGCGCTGATAGAAGCTCGGCGGGTTCTCAAGCCGGGCGGCGGGCTCATCATGATCGATACATGTGCGCCCGAAAATCCGCTGTTTGATACGCACCTCCAGGCCATCGAATTGCTGCGAGACGAATCCCACGTGCGAAACTATTCGCCGGCCGAATGGAATTCGATGCTCACGGAAGCGGGATTTGCAGTCGACGCGCAATCGATGTGGAAGCTTCCCCTCGACTTCACTGCATGGGTCACCCGCATGAGAACACCTGACCTTTACGTCCAGGCGATACGTTCGCTGCTTCTGAACGCTCCGCGGGAAGTTCGTGAGTACTTTCAGGTTGAGCCTGACGGGTCCTTTGTTCTGGACACAGTCATGATCGAAGCTCGCTGAAAATAGTTGATGTCAGTCAATCCTCGCGCAAGCTGAGCCAGCGACATATTTCCTCCTGATTGTTGGTGACACCGCACACTCACTATTTTTTCTTCGTCCCGTAACCTTCCCGTAACGCATTGATTGCATCCGCGCTTTATTCCTTGGTACGGTCGGTGGCGACCCACCGAACCCCCGAGGAACCGTGATGCAAAAAGCTCTCGCAACATCGCTGGCGACACTCCTGGTTGCCGGTCAGATGGCGGGCCCCGCCTCTGTCCAGGCGCAGTCTTATGGCTCGACTACCACCCCCATCAAGCATGTCGTTGTCATCTTTGGAGAGAACATCTCCTTCGATCACTATTTCGGCACTTACCCCAACGCGATCAATCCTCCTAAGGAACCCAGGTTCAAGGCCGCACCCAACACACCGACTGTGAACGGTTACACCGACGGGCTGCTCTTCAACAATCCCAACTTTCTGAACTCGACCGGAAACGCAGCCGGTGCATCGAATCCCTTCCGCCTGGATCGCTCTGAGGCTGCCACTGCCGATCAGGACCACGACTACACGCCCGAGCAGCAGGCCTTCCACGCCGGCCTGATGGATTCCTTCCCGGAATTCACCGGAACCGCCGGACCTCCGCCAAGCGGATCCACGCAGGAGACGACCGGCCTGGTCATGGGCTACTACGACGGCAACACCGTGACCGCGCTTTGGAACTATGCCCAGCGCTACGCCCTCAACGACAATTCCTACGACACCAACTTTGGCCCCTCGACTCCCGGCGCTATCAATCTGATCTCCGGCCAGACCAACAACGTGACCGACCAGGTCAACGCCGGTGGCGATGTGGTTGAAGACGGCCAGGGCGGATATACCTTGGTCAGCGATGCCGATCCGATCGGCGATATGTGCTCGACGACCACCGGCGCAACCGTCCAGTTCACCGGTCAAAATATCGGCGATCTGCTCAACTCCCGGGGCATCACCTGGGGCTTCTTTCAGGGCGGCTTCAACCTTTCCGAGACCAACCCTAACGGAACGACCGGCTGCAACCGCTCGCACACTTCCACCATCACGAAGACCAACAAGGCCGACTACATCCCGCACCACGAGCCCTTCCAGTACTACACCTCCACGGCCAACCCCAAGCACCTCCGGCCGACCTCGGTGAATATGATCGGCGTCGATGGCGACCAGGCCAACCACCAGTACGACACCGAAGACTTCTTCGCTGCGGTGAAGGCCGGCAACATGCCTGCCGTCAGTTTCCTGAAGGCTCCCGGTTATCAGGATGCTCACGCAGGCTACTCCGACCCGCTCGACGAGCAGACGTTCGTGGTTCAGGTCATCAACTTCCTGCAGCAGACAAAGGAATGGAAGTCGACCGCCATCATCATCAACTACGACGATTCCGACGGCTGGTATGACCACCAGATGAGCCCCATCGTGAACCAGTCGCAGACCGCGATGGACGCCCTGACCGGACCCAGCCAGTGCGGCAGCAGCGCCAACACTGCTCTTGCCGGCGTCACCGCCTCCCACGTCCAGGGACGCTGCGGCTATGGCCCGCGTCTTCCCTACATGGTCATCTCGCCCTACGCGAAGCAGAACTACGTCGACCACACCGTTACCGACCAGTCCTCGACCATCCGCTTCATCGAGGACAACTGGCTCGGCGGCCAGCGCATCACCGGCTCCTTTGATTCGCTCGCGGGAACCATCAACGGCATGTTCGACTTCAAGAACCCCTCTAATGGCGGTGAGTACCTGCTCGACCCAAGCACCGGACTCGTCACCACCGACAACAGTGGCGGCGACGGCGGCCACGGCTCGCGCTGGTAATCCCGCATCATTCACATTAGGGTAGCGGCCGCGCGCTGCTACCCTTTTCCTTTGGAGATCCCTCTCTGATCACGCGCCGAAAGTTTGTCACCGCCAGCAGCCTGGCTGCCGCTGGCCTCGCCCTCCACCTTCGCCTGAACGCCGACACCAAGGCTCCCGCACTCGATCCCTCGAAGCTCGAACCCTTCGTCGATCCGCTGCCCATCCCCGTCGTCGCTCAGCCCGCCGGAACCCGCCCCAGTCCAGATGACGCCAAAGTCCAGCTCCCCTACTACCGCATGCCCATCCGCGAGACCACCGTGAAGGTCCACCGCGACCTGCCGCCCACGGGTATGTGGACCATCGGAGGCACCTTCCCCGGCCCGACTCTTCAGACCG